>UMLU01043228.1_pt1 | contig 7733 bp, 8 predicted proteins | sample 1966621 | NCBI WGS metagenome assembly UMLU01 (sample SAMEA4836210, study PRJEB28245) | human gut metagenome | biome: gut microbiome; material: fecal sample | place: Denmark | collected 2008 | reverse complement strand
ATTTGTTAAAACTTCACTCATCCTTATAATATTATTTGAAAAGTTACTGTTATATTCCTTTTCAAGTAAAGGTATAAGAATATTACGTATTTTATTTCTAAGATAAATATTTTCGTTATTTGTATAATCAAAACACGGATTTAAGTTTTGGAATATATTATACTCTAAAATATATTTTTTTTCAATAGTAAGCAACGGCCTAATTATTTCATTACTTAAAAAATCCATTCCTGTAAGACCCTTTAATGCACATCCACGTATTAAATTTAAAAGTACAGTTTCAACATTATCATTTAAATTATGTGCAACTGCAATTTTAGTAGCATTAGTTTTATTTTTTACATCATTAAAGAACTTATATCTTATTTCTCTTCCACAAGCCTCCACAGATATTTTTCTTTCCTTAGAAATTGCTTCAACATTTTCCTTTAAATAAAAAAATGGAATATTTAATTTTTCACATACATTTTCTACATAAATCTTTTCATTTTCTGATTCAGGTCTTATGGAATGATTTACATGTGCAACAACAAGCTCATAATTTATATTATACTTTTCTTTAAATAAAGATTTCAAATCATTAAGAACTGTAAGTAAGCACATCGAATCTGGTCCACCAGAAACTGCAACAACTATTTTATCATTATTTTTAATAAGATTATTTTGAATAATATTATTAGAAACTTCCTTTTGAATTTTTTTACAAATATCTAATCTTTCATCTTTTATCATTCTTCTGGTCCCCTATATAAATTTGCAAACTTTGTATACTGACCAAGCCATGCAAGTTCTACAGTACCTGTAGAACCACTTCTATTTTTTGCAATAATTACTTCTGCGACATTTTTCTTATCAGTATCTGCGTTATAATAATCCTCTCTATGTAAAAACATAACTATATCTGCATCCTGCTCTATTGCTCCAGATTCACGAAGATCACTTAGCATCGGTCTATGATCTGTTCTAGATTCTGTAGCACGACTAAGCTGTGAAAGTGCAATTACAGGTACTGAGAGTTCCTTTGCAAGTATCTTTAAAGATCTACTAATTTCTGATATTTCTTGTTGTCTAGATGAACTTTTATTTTTAGATTCCATAAGCTGTAAATAATCTATTATAACAAGTCCTATGTTCTTTTCAAGTTTAGCCTTTCTACACTTTGCACGAAGTTCAGCCGAACTTAAACCTGGTGTATCATCAATATATAAAGGCATTTCCGAAAGTTTTCCACTTGCTTCACCTAATTTTAACCATTCGTCGCTATTAAGATCAGCATTTTTTACTTTCATACTGTCAACTTCACTTTCACTACACAAAATTCTGTTTACCATTTGTTCTTTTGACATTTCAAGACTAAATACCATTGTAGGAACTTTAAGATGCAAAGCAACAAAAGTAGCAATGTTTAAAACAAATGCTGACTTTCCCATTGCAGGACGTGCTGCGACTATTAATAGATCTGATTTATTAAGTCCTGAAATTTTTGCATCCAAATCAACAAATCCAGTTTCTAAACCTGATATTTTATTTTTATTTTGAAACATCTCTTCAATTTGGTCAAATGTCGTTACAAGTATTTCTTTTATGCTTGAATATCCTTTAGAGTTTCTACCTTGCATTATATCGAAAATATCTTTTTCAGCTTTTTCAACCAAAGCATCAACTTCTTCAGTTTGAGCATATCCCAACTGTAATATATTATTTGCTGCTTTTATAAGTTTACGAGAGATAGATTTTTCCTCAACAATTTTAACATAGCTTTCAATATTTGAAGTTGTTGGTACATTATCAATAAGAGTTGCAATATATTCAGTTCCTCCAACCTTTTCAATTGTTCCTCTTAAAGTTAATTGATCTTTTAAAGTTATCATATCTATATGTTTACCAAGGGAATATAATTCAAACATAGCTGCATATATTTCTTTGTTATCTTCCCTATAAAAATCATCAGCTTTCAAAAGTTCAACTGCAGAAATAACAGCATCTTTATCAACAAGCATAGAGCCAAGTACAGCTTGTTCTGCTATTATATCATTAGGCTGAACTCTATTTACTCCAATTTCATTTTCCATTTAAACACCTACAATCCTACAACTGATATTTTTACCTTAGCAATAATTCCTTCATATAGTTTTACACTAGCTGTATATGAACCTAATTCCTTTATTGGAATATCAATAGATACCTTCTTTTTATCGATTTTTACATTATAAACTTTATCTATTTCTTCAGCAATATCTTTTTCAGTTACACTTCCAAATAATTTTCCATTATTACCTATTTTATGTTTAAACTTAATATATCCCTTTTCTAACTTTTCTTTTAATTTATTTGCCTGTTCAATTTCCTTTTCTTTTCTAAAACTTGCAGCATCATTTTTGGTTTTTGCCTCATTTATAGATTTATTATCTGCTATATTTGCAAGTTTCCTTGGAAGTAAATAATTTCTAGCATACCCTTCACTTACATCGACAATTTGAAGTTTTTTTCCAATACCTTTTACATCTTTATTTAAAACAACTTTCACATTATTACTTCCTTTCTTTTAAATCTGTACTATATTATTCATTTCCAAAATATTCATTTATACTTTGAATTAGTTTCTCTTTTGCTTCATCAATTGTTATTCCTGCAAGTTGAGCACCAGCGAATGTAAGATGTCCACCGCCGCCAACTTTTTCTAAAATAGCTTGTACGTTTATATCCCCCATTGATCTACCTGAAATCATAACAACGTCTTCAACTTTACACAATACAAAAGATGCTAATATTCCTGTTATATTTAACAATTCATCTGCTGCCTGAGCTGCTATTACAGGCATATCATCATAATTTTCTTCTGTAGTAGAGATAGCAATTGTTCCCTTTAAAATTTCTGCTTTTTTTACAATATCTACTTTTGCAACATATGTTGCAAAATCATTTTTAAATATTTGTTTTACCTCGGTTAAATCCAGCCCATATTTTTTTAAATATGCTGCTACTTCAAAAGTTCTTACTCCAGTTTTAAAAGTAAAGTTTTTAGTATCTACTACTATTCCAGAATAAATTGCTTCTGCTTCAACAGAACTAAGTTCAATATTATCAAGATACATTAAAATTTCTGTTACAAGTTCAGATGATGATGATGCATAAATTTCATGATATGTAAGAAGAGCATCATCAATAAATTCAGGACCTCTTCTATGATGGTCAATTACAACTTTTTTTTCTATAGATTCTAACAAATCGGGATAAGCCAAATAAGATTTTTTATGAGTATCTACAATTACAAGTAAAGAGCTTGCATAATCATTCTTTTTAATATCATCTTTAGTTACAAATGCATTTTTATACGAATCTAATTCTTTTAGTTTATTTACAACTAATTTAGTACTACTACTAAATTTTGTATCTGTTACAATATATGCTTCTTTATTTAAAGATCTTGCTATTTTATATACACCTACTGATGCACCTATACAGTCTATATCAGTATTTTTATGACCCATTATATATACTTTATCACATTTTAGCATTAATTCTTTTAAGGCTTGGGCTATAGTTCTTGCTCTAACCCTACTTGTTTTTTCAAGGCCCAAATTTGATCCTCCATAAAAATCAAACTTTTTATCTTTTTTTATAACTACTTGATCTCCACCTCTACCAAGTGCGATATCAAGAGCTGATGAACTTGCCATATACCTTTCATTCAAAGTATTTTCAGAATATGACATTCCAATTGAAATTGTAATTGGAAGTTTCGTTTTATCAGTTGTATTTTTTACTCTTTCTAATATTTCAAAAGTATTTTTTTCCATTTGTTCTACATATTGCTTTTCAATAAATAGTACATATTTATCTTTATCTAATTTATTTAAAATACCATTATTTTCAACGACCCATGTTCTAATTTCTTTTTCTATCATTGATGAAATTTCGGCTCTATTTACACTATCAAGTCCTTGCAAAGTTTCTTCATAATTATCTATAAATAAAATACCAACAACGGCCCTTGTATCTTCTAAACTTTGTCTAAGTTCACTTTCTACTGTTCTATTAATAAAAGATAAAAGAGTAACCTTATTTTCTTTTATTAAAATGTTATTTCCTATAACATCATAAACACTTCCATTACCAATATCCACAGATAAAAGTCCATTACCCTGATTTTGATTTATTTGCCTATCGATTTGTAATGCACTATCATGTATTACTTCTAAAGGAATAATATGCTTTGCTATGTTATTTTGCCATATAATTTTATTATGATCCCCAATTATAATCATTGGAATATCTATTACATTAAGTGAGTTTTTTAGGACACTATCAAATCCATTTGCAAGTTCATTAATTCTATAATTTCTATTCTTAATTTCCTTTATACACAAATATATAATGAATGTTGAAATTAAAAGAATTAATATCATATCAAAATATAATGTGCTAGGTTTTACAACACAAAGGATTAATAGTGCAATTATCACAATGATTAAATACACTATTTTTACACAAAATATACTAAAATCTAAAAATTTGTATTTTGATTTTTTTTCAAACATAAACGCTCCTTAAAACAATTTCATACTATTATATTGTACTATTTTTTAGCTAAAAAGTCAAGAAATAACGCTTTTTTAAGAGCGCAAAAAAACACTATAGAACTAGAATACATATTCTTTCTATGGTGTTTAATTGAAAATTATATATTTTAACAAAAAAACATTAAATAACAAAACTTAAATTTTTATTGCTGATTTATCCTCCATGCATAATTTATCTGCAATCATTGCTATAAACTCAGAATTAGTTGGTTTACCCTTATTTGAATTTACAGTATATCCAAATATTTTATCATGCATTTCTATCTGTCCTCTATTCCATGCAACCTCAATAGCATGTCTAATTGCTCTTTCAACTCTTGAAGACGTTGTATTAAATTTTTCTGCTAATGTTGGATATAACGTTTTAGTTATAGAATTAATAATATCTTGATTTTCAACTGCAAGCATTATAGCCTCTCTTATATATTGATATCCTTTTATATGTGCTGGTACTCCAACATCATGAATTATATTTGTTACTCTAACCTCTATAGGAGTGCTTGTTGAATTATTTCTATTTATTGTAGAGCTACTATAATACATTGGTGTCGATACTGAACCTACTTGTTGTTCTTCAACCAAATCTCTTAATCTTTCAGTTAATGTGGCCATATCAAAAGGTTTAACTACATAATACGTTGCTCCCAAAGATATTGCCTTTTGCGTAACTTTCTCTTGTCCAATTGCAGACATTACAATTGTAGTAGGTTTTTCATTAGATTCTTCTCTTACCATATCTTCTAAAACAGATAATCCATCTTTTTCTGGCATTATAACATCTAAAAGCAGAATATCTGGTTTACACGTATTAATAATATTTACTGCATTTTTTCCATCATAAGCAGATGCTACAACTTCCATATCTGTTTGTGAGTTTATAAACATACTTAACAATTTTACAAACTCTTTATTATCATCTACAATCATAACTTTAGTTTTACTATTCATCAAAATCCTCCTAACGTTTAACTAATAGTGCAAAACCAATTATATATAATTTTTCCCAAAAAATCAAGGATTTTTGGCGGTTTTTACCATCGACTTTTGTCGAAACAAATACATATATATAATTTTTTATTTATTTTTTTATTTTCATAAATTTTCCAGTATTTTTTTAAATAAAAATCACAAATTAATAACAGTAAAACATCTTTTTATCGAATATTGTTTTACTAACAAATTGGAGGTGAATTAAATGGCAAAATCTAAAAGTAACCCACAAGCTAGAGCTGCTTTAGATAAATTTAAATATGAAGTAGCAAACGAAATAGGTGTAAACCTAAAGCAAGGATACAATGGTGACTTAACTTCTAAACAAGCTGGTTCTGTTGGTGGTGAAATGGTTAAAAAATTAGTAGCTAAAGCTGCTAATGATATGCAACAAGGTCAATAATTAATAATATAACATGCTAAAAAGCAGGAATATATCTCTTTCCTGCTTTTTTCATGATACTTTGTAATTATAACGAGAAATATTATAGAAAAAATTTATATTTTTAAAAAATAATGTATAAATAAAAAAAATCAGCAAATATTAAGAATATAAAAGAAAATTGGAGGTGAATAACATGGCATACTCAAACAGTCAAATGAGCAACAAACAAGCTAAAGCTGCTCTTGATAAATTAAAGACAGAAGTAGCAAGCGAAATAGGTGTTAACCTAAAGCAAGGATACAATGGTGATTTAACTTCTAAACAAGCTGGGCAAATCGGTGGTGAAATGGTTAAAAAACTAGTAGCTAAAGCTGCTAACGATATGCAAAACGGAATGAACTAATTTAGTTTGTATATTGAAATAGGGTTAATTAAATTTAACTCTATTTTTTTATTTTTGTTGATAAACACATTTATTTAATATATAATTATATAAGGGAGTGATTATCATATGAATAATACAAATATACCAAATGAGTATAAACCGATTTCAGCATGGGGATATTTTGGATATAATATTTTATTTTCTATCCCTATTATTGGATTTATTTTTCTTATTGTCTTTTCATTCGATTCTTCAAATATAAATAGAAGAAACTATGCAAGATCATTTTTTATAATTTACTTACTTATCGCCATTGCCTTAGGTATATTATTTGCTTTTGCAGGAAGTATTAGCTTTTTAAGTTTTATTGGGCAAAGGTAACTTCGTTATAAAAAGGTGCCCTATAGGGTAGACAGAACAAAAGTGTCTATACCTATAGGTTACTTTTTATTGATTATTCCTTTTTTGTATAATTTAGTATAATGTATATGTATTTATTATATCATATTTATCACCAACACTATCTCTTCCCTCTATTGAAACATAACGTGCATTTCCATCTCCTGTTTCAAAGCACCAAATTTTTATATATCTGTTATATTCAGTATAATATCCAGATATTCTATAAGCGTTATAACTACCGACTTTATCATTAATATCCATAGGTATTATGCCCTTTGATTTTAAAAGTTCCTTAACATTATTGGCATACTCTCTTGCACTAATTGTGCTTGAAGGATAAGAAGCCATACAAATTGCCCAATTAGAGTCTAATTCATATCCTAATATTTCTGGATGTTCGCTATCTACATATGATTGCCAATTATCTTCAACTTTTAAATATCCATATTTACTACTACCTATTTTTTTAGTAGAAGTTGCTGTAGTAGTATTTTTAGTTGAATCTTTATCTGATTTATTATTAAATGTATCATGTACACCATCAGTTAGTTCATTTGTAGCATCCATTACTTCATTTGCAATCTCTTTATTAATTTTATCATTTTTTATTTTTTTAGAAACAAACACAACACCTAAAATGATTCCAATAATAATAACAATTGCAGCCACAGATATAAATATAATTAAACCTGTTTTTGTCGCTTTATTACTACTATATTGGCTATTATTTGGATTAACATTAGAATTTTTGTTTGCACTAAATTCATTTATAGAGTTATTGTTTAATTCTTCAATATTTTCAGAGTTAACAATTTTTTCTCCACAAGCATTACAAAAAAGAGCATCTGGTTCAACCTGATTTCCACACTTTCCACAAGACATATATCAAATTCCCCCTTAAAATTATTTTGACATATTCAGTATATTATAAAAAAAATAAATATGCAATAATATTATTAAAATTTTTAAGTTTTATTAACTACCTCTA
>UMLU01010436.1_pt1 | contig 7733 bp, 7 predicted proteins | sample 1966621 | NCBI WGS metagenome assembly UMLU01 (sample SAMEA4836210, study PRJEB28245) | human gut metagenome | biome: gut microbiome; material: fecal sample | place: Denmark | collected 2008 | reverse complement strand
TTTTGGAGGTTGGCTCTGAACAGTTACATCAATATTATAAACAAAATGCGTTGATCAAAAATCCTAAAACGAAAATTTAGTCAACGCATCCTCAGTATAACTTGACCTCAAATTCACAAAAATGAAAATCAGTCAACGCACCATTCTCTATTCATCAAATCTTTATTTCAGCTCCCCATCAAATACAACGGTTGCCGGTCCTGTCATATAAACTGTGTTCTTCTCCTGATCCCACTGAATCTCCAAATCTCCGCCAAGAAGCTTTACAGTTACTTCATCTTCTGTCAATCCATTCAGGATACAGGAAACAGCTACAGCACATGCTCCTGTTCCGCAGGCAAGTGTCTCCGCAGATCCTCTCTCCCAAACACGCATCTGTACAGTATGTCTATCCAGTACTTTTACAAACTCTGTGTTCACACGTCTTGGAAATCTCTCATGGCTTTCGAATTTTGGTCCGATTTCTTCAATTGGAAGATTATCAACATCATCTACATAAACAACTGCGTGCGGATTTCCCATAGATACGCAAGTCATATGATATTCTTTTCCATCCACAAGAATCGGTTCATCTACAGCTTTATCTCCCTCAGCCACAACCGGAATTTCTGCCGGTGTCAAGATTGGGCTTCCCATATCAACTCGAACCTTCGCAACTTTTCCATTTTCTACGAAAAGCTGAAGTGTTTTGATTCCTGCTAAAGTCTCAACTGTAATCTCTGTTTTGTCAGTCAGGCCGTAATCATACATATATTTTCCAACACAGCGAACTCCATTTCCACACATTTCTCCTCTAGAGCCATCCGCATTATACATGGCCATCTCACAGTCTGCCACTTCCGACGGACAGATCAGGATCAATCCATCGGATCCTATTCCAAAATGTCTGTCACTCACCTGGATTGCCAACGCTGATGGATCTTCTACCTTCTCTTCAAAACAGTTTACATACACATAATCATTTCCAATTCCCTGCATTTTTGTAAATTTCATTCTCTTCTCCGTTCCACTGTCATCACTGACAGTCCTCTCATTTGTTATTGTTTACAGCACTTCTTATTCGTTACTGTTAACAGCATCCTCTTATTCATTCATAATTGTCAGCACCATCTGTGCTGTTTCGAGCATATTGGTCCCACTTTCCATACTGCTCTTCTGTAAATATCGATGTGCTTCCTCTTCTGACATATTATTTCGTTCTATCAGAAGCGCTTTCGCCTGATCGATTATCTTTCTCTGAGAATCGTCTCTCTTTCGTATCGTTTCTCTGCGCTTTCTTCTCTTCCTGCTCTGTGTCTGCTGAATCATTTCAACGGTATTTACCAAATCATAAACTTTGATTGGGAGTGGAAGTCCTACAACCCCATCCGGCAGTCCATCCACCCACTTATCTGCTGAAGCCACCAAAAGCATGTCAAACGTATCCGGAAGAGATTCTCGTAAATCTGTATACTGCATATCTTGAAACCGATAACCACACACGACAATTCCATCGTTCCAGTTATCAGCATACTGCAAAACCTTAGCTCCTGTCAAACATACCGCAGATACTTCAATACCCGCACGAACCAAACTATTACGGATATTTACTGCATTTTCCCTCTTTGGAAAAACGACAATAATGTTGCTCATATCTGCTCACCTCTTCCGCTAACTACTCTTCTATCAATCCGTTCTCTCTAAATGCCCAATGCCAGGATACCTGAACTACAGCCTGTAAAGATAATGATCGATCTCCCAGTCTGTCACCTGCATACAATATTCTTTATATTCTTTCTTATTTGCTTTTATGATCTTCTCGGCAAGCTCTTTCCCTAATACGCTGATCAGCAGTTCATCTTTCTCAAGCTCTGCTGTAGCAGCCCCAAGCGTTCTCGGCAGTTCTTCCACTTGAAGTTCATCTCTTCTTTCCTGCGTCATCTTCTGAATATTTTCATCAATATTCTTCGGAGGCATAATCTGATTCTTAATTCCGTCCACCCCGGCTTTCAGAAGTACTGCAAGCGCCAGATATGGATTCGCCGTAGCATCCGGACTACGAAGTTCCAGTCTTGAATTGTCTTCTTTCTCCATAGACACACGAATCAAAGGTCCTCTTGTCTTAGCTGACCATCCCATATATACAGGTGCTTCATACCCCGGCACAAAACGTTTATAAGAATTGATCGTTGGATTTGTAATACAGGTGATTGCCTTCATATGTTTCATCAAGCCACCAATAAAATAATATCCTTCCTGGCTGAGTCCATTCTCATCCTCTGCGTTATAAAGTGCATTTGTTCCATCGTTTTTATATAAAGACAAATTAATGTGCATTCCTGACCCATAAGTCTCACTCTTCGGCTTTGGCATAAATGTCGCGTGCAGACCGTGTCGTTTTGCGATTGTCTTGACAACCATCTTAAATGTCATCAGATTATCTGCTGTAATCATCGCCTCATCGTAGTGAAAGTCGATTTCATGTTGCGCCGGCGCAATCTCATGATGTGAGGAAATAATCTCAAACCCCATATCTTCTAATGTTAAGATCATATCTCTTCTCGCATTTTCTCCAAGATCCAATGGCCCTACATCAAAATATCCTCCCTGCTCGTGAGTTACTGTTGTCGGTCTACCATCATCATCTGTATGGAAAAGAAAGAACTCGCATTCCGGGCCGACATTCATCGTATATCCCATCTCTTTCGCCTCCGCAACAGCCTTTCTGAGTACATAACGCGGATCGCCTTCATACGGTGTTCCATCTTTTTTATACACATCACAGATCAGTCTTGCAACTTTTCCCTGCTGTGGTCTCCATGGAAAGATTTCAAATGTACTCAAATCCGGATATAAATACATATCTGATTCTTCCTCATCTGCAACCCCTTCCAAGGAAGAAACATCAAACATACAGCGGTTATCCAATGCTTTTTCAAGCTGTCCTACTGTTACCGCCATATTTTTCATCGTTCCAAAAATATCTGTAAACTGCAATCTGATGAAAGCGACATCTTCTTCCTCTACTATGTGAAAAATATCATCTCTTGTATAGTTATGCATTATTTTTCGACCTCCTTTATCATAAACTGATACGATAAAAGGGCGTTCTCCACCTAAGTTGGAAACGCCCTTGTTTCTGTGTTACATTATATCGACTGACTGTTTTCTTGTCAATTATTTCTGAATCAGTTCAAGAACTTCTTCTTTTACAGGCATTGCTTTGATCGCACCCTTCTTTGTTGTTACAAGTGCTGCTGCCGCATTCGCAAATGTCAGCATCTCTCCTAACTGTTCCTCTGTCAGATTCTCAAAATCATGATCAACCAGATAATTCAAAGAACTTCCACAGAAAGTATCTCCTGCACCGGTTGTCTCAATTGCTTTCACTGAAAATCCCGGTCTCTCTACGCGCATGCCTTTGTAATAAGCTCTACTTCCGTCTTTTCCCATAGTCAGAAGAATCAGCGGAATATTGTATGTCTCCTGCAGATATGCGATTCCCTCATCATAGTCTTCCTTACCGGATACAAACTGAATTTCATTATCAGAGATCTTCAGGATATCACATTTTCCAAATCCATACTCCATCTGCTCTTTTGCAAGATCAAGAGAGCTCCACAGCGGCGGTCTCAGATTTGGATCAAAGGATACAAGGCAACCATTTGCTTTTGCTGTTTCTACCGCTTTCTTTGTCGCTTCACGCACACCTTCATGTGTCATAGAAAGTGTTCCAAAATGAAAGACTTTTGTATCTTTTACTACTTCTGGATTCACTTCATCTGCAGTAAGCATCATATCCGCTCCCGGATTACGGTAAAATGAGAACTCTCTGTCTCCATCCGGGAATGTATGTACAAATGCGAGTGTTGTATTCACATTTTCGTCAACCATCAGATTGGAGGCATCGATTCCGGCTTCCGTAATCGTATCTCTTAATAACGCTCCAAACTGATCTTTTCCAACTTTTCCTATAAATGCTGTCTTCTTTCCCATCTTGTTCAGAAGTGCCAGCACATTACACGGTGCACCTCCCGGGCAAGCCTCAAACATATTGTTTCCCTGCTCGCTTTGTCCATTCATTGTAAAATCAATCAGAAGCTCTCCTAATGCGATTACATCATACTTCTTTGCCATGAAGTTCTCCTCCTATTTCTTGTTTTATTACTTTGTCTTATTGCTTGTCTTAATTAAAATATACTAACTCTTCAATTGGTTCTGCAGGCTCAATATTCTCTGCCTCAAGCACCGGTCCTTCTCCGCCGTATACGGACAGATTCGCATAACGCACTTTTGCACGAATTTTTACCCAGTCTCCCGCATTCAGCTTCGGCGCATAAGCGCTTCTGCAAACATATCCAAGGAAAGATGTATCATCTGCACAGCAAGTCATTGCCATACGCCCCGGATAGAATACCTTAGACGGAAATGCTTTTGGTTTCATAACCTTTGCAACAAATTCTACAACTTTTCCTTTATAGCGCTCCGGATGCTCCTGCATATCAATATACCAGATACCATAATCTTCTCTTGGAATCTCAATCACAGGTGCTTTGAGATCATATGGTACTTCGTCTTCAAAGATATTGTCTACCTCACCGTTCTCATCCTCAAAGATTACTTCTGCCTGAGGGCTTACAACCTTAACACTTCTGCGGTATCCTGCCAACGGTTTCTTATCCTCGCAACGGTTGAACAGAACAAGCTCTGCGCCCTTTACCATCTCTACAAACAGTGGTTTTAAGTTTGTCAAATACATCTGAAAAGTACTTGCATCTACCGTTGTGATCTTCTGCTCAATAGCCCAGCCTGCCGGAAGCTTCATCTTCTCAAATTCACTCACCTGCCACATACCGTTATACTCGATAACCACACGTTCCGGCTTGTGCTTCTTATTCATCTCTTCCAGCCATTCTTCTGTCAGATCTTCTTTATCTTCTACAGTCTCAATAACGACACCATACTTCAGCAATTCTCTCGGATCATACTCTTCTTCTCCCTCTTCACAAAGAATCAGAAGTGTCTTGCCGTCGATCTGGAAGTAGTCCTGTGACAATGTAAAATTCAGAAACTGTGTCTTTCCACTATCAAGAAAACCTGTCATCAGATAAACCATAACATCTGGCTCTTTCATCATATCTATCTCCATTCCGTCTCCCTTTCGCAGAAGACATCTGTTATTACATAATGCTACGCAGCCCCCTATGGGGTACTGCTTTGCTTATCCTTTTTATTTCACCTTAAATAATTCTGCAAGCTTGTCTTCGTTAAGCTCTGCTCCGATCACACAGATTCTTCCTGTGTATTCCGGTGCTCCTGTTCTTACTTCATGTTCCTCTGGAACCATATCAAAGTAGATCCACTCACCGTCTGCACCTGCAACCATTCCTTTTGCACGGAGTACATTTCCGTAAGAGCCGTCCTCTTCAAGAGTCTTCAGAATTGCACTGACCTCATCCTTTGTATAAGTATGAATTGTCTCTTTACCCCAGCTTGTGAAAACTTCATCTGCATGATGATGACCTTCATGATCATGATGGTGATGTCCGCATCCACAACTGCACTCTCCATCGTGATGATGGTGCTCATGCTCTTCATGATCGTGGTGATGATGCTCGTGATCACACTCTTCATGATCGTGATGGTGATGATGCTCGTGATCGCACTCTTCATGATCGTGGTGGTGATGATGTTCATGATCATGTGCTTCCTTGGCTACTTCTGCGAGTAACTCATCTTCAAGAGATTTGCTTGATTCCATTGTTTCAAGAATCTTCTCGCCCGGAAGCTGCTCGATCGGTGTTGTGATGATTGGAGCTTTTTCATTCAATTCTCTTAACAGTGCAACACTTTCCTGAATCTTCTCCGGTTTCGCTTTATCTGTACGGCTTAAAATAACTGCACCTGCATATTCAATCTGATTGCTGAAAAATTCGCCAAAGTTCTTACGGTAAATCTTGCACTTTGTTACATCTACAACTGTTGTAAAGCTATTGAGCTCTGCATCAATCTCACCCTGAACATCCTGTACAGCCTTGATTACATCAGAAAGCTTTCCAACTCCTGATGGCTCAATCAGAATACGATCCGGATGATAAGTATCTACGACCTCATGAAGAGATTTTCCAAAATCTCCAACCAGTGAACAACAGATACATCCTGAATTCATCTCACGAATCTCAATTCCTGCTTCCTTCAAAAATCCACCATCAATACCGATCTCTCCAAATTCATTCTCGATCAATACAACCTGCTCTCCCTTAAAACCTTCTGAAAGAAGCTTTTTGATCAATGTCGTCTTACCGGCTCCAAGAAAACCGGAAATAATATCTATTTTTGTCATTTTAAAGACCTCCTATCTTACTGCCTTTTTCTATCTTATCTCTTTTCTTTCCTCTCTGTCAATTCAGATTCATTCCCTCCGGACAGTAACCGTATTTATTTCAGATCCAGCTCGATCGGACAATGATCTGATCCCATTACTTCTGTCAGAATCTTTGCATCTGCCAATCTGTCCTTCAGGCATTCTGACACGCAGAAATAGTCAATCCGCCAGCCTGCATTCTTCGCTCTTGCACTGAACCGGTACGACCACCATGAATAAATCCCCTCCTGATCGGGATAAAAATACCGGAAAGTATCAATGAAACCTGCATCAAGAAGCTCTGTGAACTTTCCACGCTCTTCATCTGTAAATCCTGCATTTTTCCGGTTTGTCTTCGGATTTTTAAGGTCGATCTCTTTATGTGCAACATTCAGATCACCGGTTACGATCACCGGCTTCTTTTTCTCCAGCTTCTTAAGATATGCACGGAAATCATCTTCCCATTTCATCCTGTAATCCAGTCTTGCAAGCTCACTTTGGGAATTTGGTGTATAAACTGTCACAAAATAGAAATCCTCAAACTCACAGGTGATCACGCGTCCCTCCTGGTCATGCTCTTCAATCCCCAGTCCATAGGATACCGATAATGGTTCTTTTTTGGTAAATACTGCTGTTCCGGAATAGCCTTTCTTCACAGCATAATTCCAGTACTGATGATACCTTTCCAGTTCCAGATTCAACTGTCCTTCCTGCATCTTCGTCTCCTGAATACAGAAAATATCCGCATCTGCCTCATGAAAGAAATCCAGGAATCCTTTCTGAACGCATGCCCGGATACCATTTACATTCCACGATATTAGCTTCAATCTATTCCTCCTTCCAGGACTTCTCCTTATAATAGACTTCGTCAAGGAATAATCCTCTTGCCGGAGCCAGAAATCCAACCTTTGTTCTATCCTTTGCCTCTAAAGCTATCGTCACGCTTTCGATCCTGCGTGTCCCCATTCCAACTTCGAGCAAAGTTCCTGTCAGAATCCTTACCATATGATAAAGAAATCCCGTTCCCTCATATTGGATGTTGATCCTGCCACCTTGTCCGCCAACCATTATAGCATAAATTGTCCGCTTTGTGGACGTTTCATCTTTTTTATCCGTATAAGCTGCAAACTCATGCGTGCCGGTCAAAAGTTCCGCTGCCTGCTGCATCGCTGCAATATCAAGTTTCTTCGGGAAATGATACGTGTAACGCCGGTCAAATACATCCGGCTTTTCATCAGTATCAATCTGATACACATACCTTTTTCCTACAGCACTCTTTCTCGCATGAAACCCATTTTTTTCAAGTCCGGCTTCTCTGATCCGGATATCCGGAGGCAGCAGCTTATTTACCTTCTCTGTGAAAAATCCGTCCTCCGCTTTCCCGTGAAGC
>UMLU01028856.1_pt1 | contig 8447 bp, 7 predicted proteins | sample 1966621 | NCBI WGS metagenome assembly UMLU01 (sample SAMEA4836210, study PRJEB28245) | human gut metagenome | biome: gut microbiome; material: fecal sample | place: Denmark | collected 2008 | reverse complement strand
CGAGACGATCAGCCGCCGCAGTCCGTCGCACACCTGCTCGTAGATCGGGCGCGCGTCGCGGTAATTTAAGGTGATCATGGCATTCCTCCTGCATTCATCGGCTGCACAGCACGGCGAGCAGCAAAATGCCGAGCAGCAGTACAACAAGAACCGGGATCAGAAATATCAAGTGGAACATAGGCGCCTCCTGCTGTATTAAGTGTGTTAGTACAGTTAGGATAGCATGGCGGACACCGGTTGTCAAGCGGGGAATGCAAAAAATTTCCGCCGTTTTGCTGTGCAAATCACTAAATGTAGGTAAAGAATGCATTAAAATTTATGCAGAATGTATGATTTGCCATGCGCGCACGACAAAAAACGACACTTGCCCCGTTGACAGCGGGCGGCCGATTTGGTATTCTCTGAGATATGAAAGAAATTCATCAAACGTTTTACGGAATGTGATTTTTGGGAAGGAGAAGTGTATGGAACAGTTTATGAAGATCAACACTGCGGTCAACGGCTTCGTCTGGGGACCGGTGATGCTGGCGCTGCTGGTCGGCACGGGCATCTACCTGAGCATCGCTGTGGGCTTTATCCAGTTCACCAAGATCGGCTACTGGTGGAAAAACACCATCGGAAAGATCTTTAAGAAGGGCGAGGCCGGCGACGGCGAGATCACGCCGCTGCAGGCCGTGTCCACGGCCCTTGCCTCCACCGTCGGCACGGGCAACATCGCGGGCGTCACGGGCGCGATCATCTTAGGCGGCCCCGGCGCCGTGTTCTGGATGTGGGTGTCGGCGCTTTTTGGCATGGTGACCAAGTTCTCTGAGGTCACGCTCGCCGTCAAATACCGCGAGCGCAACGAAAAGGGCGACTGGTGCGGCGGCCCCATGTACTACATTAAAAACGGCCTCGGTCCGAAGTGGAAGTGGCTCGGCGGTGTGTTCGCCGTGCTCGGCGCCATCGCGGCGTTCGGCATCGGCAACATCGCACAGGTGCACTCCATCGCGGATTCCGTCAAGTCCGTTGCCGTCGCGTTCAATGAAAACGCGGCGAGCAGGGAGACGATGATCTGCCTCATCACCGGCATTTGCGTCGCCATCTTCGTCGCGCTGGTGCTGCTCGGCGGCGTCAAGCGCATCGGTCAGGTCACGGAAAAGCTCGTGCCCGGTATGGCCGTCATTTACATCGTCTGCGCGCTTATCGTCGTGTTTGCGAATGTCAGCGCCGTTCCCGGCGTGTTCGCTTCCATCTTCAAGGGCGCTTTTAACCCCGCTGCCGTCACCGGCGGCGCAGCGGGCATTTCCATCAAGCTTGCGATGACCAAGGGCGTCGGCCGCGGCGTTTTCTCCAACGAGGCGGGCCTCGGCTCCGCGCCCATCGCGCACGCCGCCACCTCGGAAAAGAACCCCGTCAAGCAGGGCCTTTACGGCATCTTTGAGGTCTTTATGGATACCATCGTCATCTGCACGCTCACGTCCCTTGTCGTCCTCTGCTCCGGCGCGGCGGACGGCAATTACGGCAACGCGGCAGCTGCGGGCGTTCGCACGGCGGTCGCGGGCTTTGCCACAGTCTTCGGCGACAAGGCGGGCTCTCTGATTCTTGCGGTCGGCCTGCTGCTGTTTGCCACGTCCACCATCCTCGGCTGGGCGCTCTACGGCACGCGCTGCGCGGAGTTCCTCTTTGGCAGCAAGATCATCCGCCCCTATCAGATCATCTTCTGCCTCGTCGTTGTGGCCGGCGCGGTCGCGGACCTGACGCTCGTGTGGGATATCTCCGACACGCTCAACGGCCTCATGTCCATCCCGAACCTCATCGCGCTGCTGCTGCTGAGCCCCGTGGTCATCAAGGTGACGAAGGAGCATTTCGCGGGACTGAGAAAATAATCGAAACAGCGGCGAGGCCGCTTTTTGAGTGAGAACGCATGTGCTGAAAAGAGACGGCCTTGGCTGTCTCTTTTTTCTTCTGTTTTGCCGCGAGGGACGGGAAAAAGCAAAAAAGCGGTATCATTTCACAGGTTTTGCTTTACAATAGGAAAAAGCTGTGCTATCATAATTCAGCACGATTATCGTGCGCATTCCCGCACTTAGGACGTGGAGGATTCACCGACCCGCCGCTCAGTGTTGGGAGAATTTATGAAAGGTGGATATCACACTATGATGCTCAAAGACCAGAAGACGGCTATCATCGAAGCCAACCGCACCCACGAAGGCGACACCGGTTCTCCGGAGGTTCAGGTCGCTATCCTCACCGAGCGAATCGCTCAGCTCACCGAGCACCTCAAGCAGCACCCGCAGGACAACCACTCCCGCCGCGGCCTGTACAAGATGATCGGTAAGCGCCGCAGCCTGCTCGACTACCTCATGAAGAAGGACATCGAGCGCTATCGTACCCTGATCGCCAAGCTGGGTATCCGTAAGTAAGTTTGAAAACAGGGTGGTGTGCATGCGCACCACCCTTCTTTCACACTTTCGCCCTTGGCACTTTCCCCGCGCGTATGAGAGCCTGCTATGCTTTAGCAGTTGAAAAAGCGGCGGCGTGACCGACGCTTTTTCAAGTGCTAAACGGTCGGCTCCCATACGGAATTTTACAAAAAAGGAGATCGACAAATGTCTACCATCATTACCCACAGACAGTTCCCCAACTACCACAAGTACGAGATGGAGCTCGCTGGCCGTCCCCTCACGCTTGAGGTCGGCAAGCTTGCTGAACTCGCCAACGCCGCCGTCATGGTCGGCTACGGCGACACCCGCGTGCTCGTCTGCGCCACGGCTTCCGCCCGCCCGCGCGACGGCATCGACTTCTTTCCCCTCTCCGTTGACTTTGAGGAGAAGCTCTACTCCGTCGGCCGCATCCCCGGTTCTTTCAACCGCCGCGAGGGCCGTCCCGGCGAAAAGGGCATCCTGACCAGCCGCGTCATCGACCGCCCCATCCGCCCGCTCTTCCCCTCCGACTTCCGCAACGACGTCTCCATCATGGCGACGGTCATGAGCGTCGACCATGACTGCTCTCCCGAGATCGCGGCTCTGATCGGCACCTCCGCCGCGCTCGCCATCTCCGATATCCCCTGGAACGGCCCTGTCGGCGCGCTCAAGGTCGGCCTTGTGAACGGCGAACTCGTGCTCAACCCCAACTCCGAGCAGCGCAAGGTCAGCGATCTCGACGTCACGGTCGTCTCGACCGGCAAGAAGGTCGTCATGATCGAGGCCGGTGCGAACGAAGTCGACAACGACACCATGTACAAGGCCATCGAGCTTGCCCACAACGAGAACCAGAAGCAGGTCGAGCTCATCAACCGCATGGTCGCCGAGATCGGCAAGCCCAAGTTCGACTACCCGCACGCGAGCTTCAATCAGGAGCTGTTCGACAAGATCGTCGAAAACTTCATGGACGAGGCCAAGGCCGCGATGGATACCGACGACAAGAACGTCCGCGAGGCCCGCTGGAACGAGATGATCGAGCACTGGCACGAGAAGTTCCTCGAGGAGTATCCCGATATGGATCAGTTCCTCGACGAGATCACCTATAAGTTCCAGAAGAAGATCGTCAAGGCGTGGCTGCTCGAAGGCCACCGCGTCGACGGCCGCCAGAAGAACGAGATCCGTCCTCTCGCTGCCGAAGTCGGCGTCCTGCCCCGCGTCCACGGCTCGGGCCTGTTCACCCGCGGCCAGACGCAGGTGCTCTCCGTTTGTACGCTTGACACGCTTTCCGCCGCCCAGAAGCTCGACACCATCTGGGAAGAGACCGAAAAGCGCTATATGCACCACTATAACTTCCCCGGCTACTCCGTCGGCGAGGCCAAGCCCTCCCGCAGCCCCGGCCGCCGCGAGATCGGCCACGGCGCTCTCGCTGAGCGCGCGCTGCTGCCGGTCATCCCGTCTGTCGACGAGTTCCCGTATGCCATCCGCGTCGTGAGCGAGGTCGTCTCCTCCAACGGCTCGACCTCTCAGGGCTCCATCTGCGGCTCTACGCTCGCGCTGATGGACGCAGGCGTTCCCATCAAGGCGCCCGTCGCCGGTATCTCCTGCGGCCTCATTCAGGACGGCGACGACTTCACCACGTTCATCGACATTCAGGGTGTTGAGGACTTCCACGGCGAAATGGACTTCAAGGTTGCCGGTACCAAGAAGGGCATCACCGCCATCCAGATGGACCTCAAGAACGACGGTCTGACGATGGCCATCATCAAGAACGCCCTTGAGATCACCTATGACGCGCGCGTGCAGATCCTCGACCAGATCATGCTGCCCTGCATCTCCGAGCCGCGCGCCGAGGTCAGCCAGTATGCGCCCAAGATGATCACCATGCACATCGACCCCGAGCGCATCCGCGAGGTCATCGGCAAGGGCGGCAGCGTCATCCAGAAGATTGTTGCCGATACCGGCGCCAAGGTCGACATCGACGACGACGGCACCATCCACATCGCCTCCGCCAACGCCGCCGCGTGCGACGCTGCGAAGAAGTGCATCGACGATATCGTCTTCGTGCCCGAGGTCGGCAAGCTCTACTATGGCCGCGTCGTGCGCCTGATGCAGTTCGGCGCGTTCGTCGAGATTGCCCCGGGCAAGGACGGCCTGGTCCACATCTCCAAGCTCGACCGCAAGCGCGTCGAGAAGGTCGAGGATGTCGTCACCGTCGGCGATATGATCTGGGTCAAGTTCATGGAGATCGACGAGAAGGGCCGCTGGAACCTCTCCCGCAAGGACGCCCTCATCGAGATCGAAGCCCAGCAGGCCGCTGCAAAGGCCGCCGAGCAGCAGTAATTCAAATTCCCAAAAGAATCAAAAAGCAGCGCCAACCGGCGCTGCTTTTTTTGCGCTTGCGGCGAAATCGGCGGCATGGTATGCTGGATGTGAAAAAGTTGAAAGCGTTACGGGGAGGAAACTTGCCCTATGAGAAGCGATAGTATGTTTGTCGAGGCGGCCAAAGAGGATGTGCCGGAGATCATTGCCCTGCGGCATCAAATTTGGGGCACTACTTACAGAGGGATCTACCCCGATGATATGATCGACAACTTTGATTGGGCGTGGCATCAGGAGAAAGAACTGCTACGGATCAATGATCCGGCGTATTCTGTGTATCTGCTCCAAAAAGACGATCAAAATATCGGCTATTTGACGATAAGCAGAACCGACGGGATCGTCTTGCAGTCACTGTATATTCTCTCTGAATATCAGCGGCAGGGGATCGGTCGGGCGGCATTTGATTTTATCAAGGCGTATTGCAGGGAACACGGGGCGAAGTTTTTTACCTGCCACTGTGTTCCCGAGAATCTGAATGCCCGAGCATTCTATGAGAAGATGGGCGGCGAGGTGATCAGGACGGACTTGGCAAACGAGGAGCCATGGCAGAACTCGGTCACCTATCGGTTTGCGGCGGCGTAAGCAAATCTGAAAGATCGACAGCTGTCGGGCTGAGAAGTAAGGGACGGCGCCCGCAGGGTGCGGAGAATTTATGAAATATCCGGGAGGTTCTTTCGATGGACTATATCCGAATCACCGATGATAATATTGAGAAAGAGCACATCTGCTGTGCGATGTCCGGCAAGCAGGGCGTCATCAAAAAGGAGTGGCTCAAGCAGCGCTTTAAAGAGGGGCTGGTCTTCTGCCGGAGCACGGAGCGCGGCAAGTGCTTCATTGAGTATATTCCGGCGGAAAACGCGTGGGTCCCTATTCAGGCGGACGGGTATTTTTATATTGACTGCCTGTGGGTCTCCGGCTCGCTGAAAGGGCACGGATATTCCAATGATCTGCTGGAAGAGTGCATCCGGGACGCAAAGGAGCAGGGACGAAAGGGGCTGTGCATTCTCTCGTCCGAGGGGCGAAAGCGGGAGTTCCTCTCCGACCCGAAGTATCTGGCATATAAGGGATTTGCCGTTGCCGATACATCGGAATGCGGGATCAATTTGATGTACCTGCCGCTTGCACAGGATGCAGAGCCGCCGAGGTTCAAGGCCTGTGCCAAGCACCCTGCGGTGGAAGAGAGCGGCTTTGTCCTCTATTATACCGACCAGTGCCCGTTTACTTACTACTGGGTGTCGCGTGTGGAAGAGGCCGCGAGAGCGTACCACGTGCCTCTGAAGGTCATCCACGTCACCAGCAGGGAGCAGGCACAGAGCGTACCCGCCCCGGTGACGACCTACGCGCTGTTCAAGGACGGCAAGTTCCTGACCCAGAGCATTCAAACGGACAAAAAATTTCTGAAGCTTGCGGGAATACAGGTGGAGCAGTGCTCGGATACAAAATAAAAGCACGGTAAGGGGCGCGGCATGGCCGCGCCCCTTTGCAAATTCCATGCGGCTATGCCGAAGCGGAAGGGAAAATAAATTTCACGGCATATTTACAGGCTGTGGGGGAATTTGGTATAATATGGCATCCGACAGGATACAAAAGACAAAAACGTGATTTTCTTCCCTGAAAGGAGAAGTGCTGTAATGCGTGATTATATCATTATGACCGATAGCTGCTGCGATCTGAGCCAGCAGGAGGTCGAAGAGCTCGAGTTGACGGTCCTGCCGCTCTCGTTCACCATCGAGGGCAAGACGCTTTTGAATACCCCTGACCACGCGGACATGTCGCCCGAGGAATTTTTCGCCAAGATCGCCGCGGGCGCGGACTGCACGACCGCCGCGGTCAACGTCGGCCAGTTCACCGACGCGATGGAAAAGGTCTTGCAGGAGGGCAAGGACATCCTCTGCGTCTGCTTTTCGAGCGCGCTGTCCACAACGTATCAGTCCGCCTGCATCGCGGCGGAAGACCTGCGCGAAAAGTACCCCGAGGCGAAGATCTTAGTCATTGACTCGCTGTCCGCCTCGCGCGGGCAGGGCATGCTGCTCTATCGCGCCGTGCGCGAGCGCCGCGAGAAGAATTTGACCATCGACGAGCTGGATGCCTACGTCCGCTCCATCATCCAGAGCCAGTGCCACTGGTTCATCGTCGACGATCTGAACCACTTAAAGCGCGGCGGCCGCGTGAGCTCCACGGCGGCGCTGGTCGGCACGATGCTCGGTATCAAGCCCGTCATGCACACGGACAGCGAGGGCCGCTTGACCCCCGTGAGCAAGGCCCGTGGCACGAAGGCGGCGCTGCGCGCGCTTGTCGACAAGGTTGGCGAGATCGGCGTCGAGCCAGAGAAAAACCAGCCCATGCTCATCTGCCACGCCAATTGCCCGGAGTCCGTCGAGTACGTCAAGGGGCTGCTCAAGGAGCGCTTCGGCGTGACGGACGTGCGCGATGACTTCATCGGCCCCGTCATCGGCGCGCACACCGGCTGCGGTACATTGGGCCTGTTCTTTGTGGGGACTGAGCGATGAAGTGGCTGGAATTACACCTTGACACACAGCCCGCGGGCATCGAACCCGCGACAGAGCTTTTGAGCGAGTACGGCATCGACAGCCTGATGATCGACGAGGAGGGCGACTTCAAGGACTTCCTCGAAAATAACCACCAGTACTGGGACTATGTCGACGACGAGCTGATGGAGCAGATGCACGGCAAGAGCCGCATCACGTTTTATTTGGAGGACAGCGCCGAGGGCTATAACACCCTCGCGCAGTTCCGTATCGGTCTGTCGGCCTTCAAAAAGCAGCATCCCGAGTACGCGCCGCTGATCCTCAGCATGGAAAATGTCGAAGACGCGGACTGGGAGAACAACTGGAAGCAGTTCTACAAGCCCATGGAGATCGGCGAGCGGCTGCTCGTCGTGCCGGAATGGGAGCAGGCGCAGGAGGACGGGCGCGTCAAGCTTGTCTTAAATCCCGGATTGACGTTCGGCACCGGCAGCCACGCCACGACGCGGCTGTGCTTACAGGCGCTTGAGCAGCATATCCACGGCGGGGAAAAGGTTTTAGACCTTGGCTGCGGCAGCGGCATTTTATCCATCGCCGCGCTGCTGCTCGGCGCAAAGGATGCTTTTGCCTGTGATATCGACGACAAGTGCGTCGGCGTCGCGTATGAAAACGCCGCACTCAACGGCGTCGGCAAGGAGCATTACACCGTCCGCGCAGGCGATGTGCTCAGCGACAAAAGGCTCCAGAAGGAGTTCGGCGGCGACTATGACGTGATCGTTGCGAACATCGTCGCGGACGTCATCATTGCGCTCGCCCCGCAGGTGGGGAAGCTCCTCAAAAAGGGTGGCATTTTCCTCTGCTCGGGCATTATTGATGACCGCGCAGAGGAGGTGCGCGAGAAGCTCGTCGAAGCGGGATGGACGATCGAAGAGACACGCAGCAGCGAGGGGTGGTTTTCTTATCTTTGCAGATAAGAGGAGACTTTTCACGCTGCGCGTGGATGGGGAATAGCAGTGCCGATGGCACTGCACGGATAAAAGTGAAAAGGGGGATACTCTCTTTCAAAAGAGAGTATCCCCCTTTCAATCCCCCGAGAGAAATTTTGCATTGGCAGATTGTAGCTTGAAGAGCTGCGCGGCCTGCGGAATTGGGTGCGGTGTACATGGCTTCGCCATGA
>UMLU01022302.1_pt1 | contig 8592 bp, 6 predicted proteins | sample 1966621 | NCBI WGS metagenome assembly UMLU01 (sample SAMEA4836210, study PRJEB28245) | human gut metagenome | biome: gut microbiome; material: fecal sample | place: Denmark | collected 2008 | reverse complement strand
GGATGCCCGGAGTCTGACCGGCTTTCTTCGCGTCACCGCGAAGACATCCACATATCTTGACCTTTCGGCCCTCCGGTCCCACCTACCGGAGAATACCGCCATCTTTGACCACCTCAATAGAGGTAGGCGGCTCCCTACTTTATTCGTCCAGATGGCGATATACAATCGGAGCGGACAAGAACTGCTTGCAAGATTCTTACCCAGGGGCTCACCATCGACCCGGTGAAGCTGCTCGCCTCTTTGGCAAAACGAGCAGGATTACGCTGCCTTGCGGCACCGTTCATGAAGCGGCGTGGAGAGACTCACGCCTGGAGCGGATGACGGGGCTCGAACCCGCATTACCGGCTTGGAAGGCCGGTGTCCTGGCCTTTGGACGACGTCCGCGTGTGGTTGCAGGGGCAGGACTCGAACCTGCGACCTTTAGCTCATGAGGCTACTGAGCTACCAACTGCTCCACCCCGCGATATATGTTGGATTTGCTTCGTAAAACTAACGATATGTTTTCCCCGGCGGGGCCGCCGTAAGGAGAGAATCATCTCTCACTCACGATGGGGTCTGCCGAGCCGAAAATCATATCGTCGATGTCGCCGTTCAAGAGTATCACCTGCTTTCTTTTTTAGATGGGCGTGAGGCGGAGACAAGGGAGAATCAAGAACTCCGCCCCACGCATGGAGAAAAAACACCACGAACCCTGTCAAGGCCGCAGATGGAGCTGGGAATCGGATTCGAACCGATGACCTGCGGATTACAAAGCCGCTGCTCTACCAACTGAGCTATACCAGCAAGAAGCGGGGGATTTGGGAAGGAGGCACCTGCTGGCCGAGTCCGCGCTCCCCCGAACGCGGAAACCTGTGTGGCTGGCCGCCCGGCCAGCAGGTCCGAAAGCAGAATAAGTTAGTAGTAGAGGAAGACGTTATCTGTCGCCTCCTGGATGGTAAACGAGCCTTCGATAATGTCAACCATCTCGTCTTCGTCGACGCCTCCGGGCAAATCACGCGCTACGAAATACCGGTCGAAATAAATGGGAATGTTGGTATTACGCTGAGTGCCCTTTTCTCTGATGATGACCTCGGCCAAGCACAGAATCTTGTCGGGTTCCTCGTCATTTTCACATGCAGGCAAGGTCATCATGTTAAGGTCGACTTTTCTGAGCTCAGAGTGGTCGTACTCATCGAGGAAGCAGTAGCCGGCGTCTCTCATGTTGAACTGGTCATGTTCGTAGAACGAAAGCACACGCTTGTTCGTGACAACGATGGCTTCCAGAGCCTGCGGCACAGATAACTCCGGAATGAAGGCATCTTCATCATTATTGATGCCGTGGCCTGCGTAGATGGCGATGATAGTTTCATCAGCGGCAAGCACTTCCTCGACTGCACGGATGAAGCGGATGTACTTGATACACTCATCATAGGACTTATGTGCAATGAGGAAGTCAAAGTAGCTGTACCAGCCGATATCTCCATCGAAGTGACTATCGTCGGCGACCAGCGAGTCGAAAGAACTCGCAATGGCAACAGCGCGTCTCCTCGGAGTAGCGATGACGATAGCTTTGGCGGAACCGTTGTCGAACTCAGCCTGCGTCGGTTCTACGTCGACCAGTAAGTACCCAAGCTCAACGAGCTTGTCGGTCGGAAGCTCCGCGCCCTCGTCGCCCTGCAGCGACTTGATGCTCGGTGCTTCGATAAGGAACTTATCCATGAGCGCCTTCTGCTCTTCACTTAGCTCCTTATCATAGCGGTATAAAAGTGGAAATCCACCGTGGCCATACGCATGGCCGGAAAAAAGTCTTTTCAAATTACCAACTCTCCTCTCCCGAAAAACACACATGCAAGAGAACGTAAAAATCTTCATTTTTCCCTTGTATTGTTCCGATAATGGTATTATATCACAAGAAAATCTTTGCACAAGTAGCGAACGCGATTTTGGCGATTTCGACAGGTTCGTTCATAGTATGTTCGATTTTTGCCATCTATGGCGCATATATAATAGAACATACGTTTTAGATTTTACCCTGATTTGAACGATTTTCGAGTTTTATTGTCGAAAACTCGAATTGCCATTATGCACATTGCGCGTTTCGATTTTCACGTTTTTAAGCAATTATTGCGCTGTGGACGCATACTTTTCAAAATCAGGGTTATAGAGCTCCCTGGAGTTTCTGGCGAGGGAAATGCTCGGCAGCGCCGCCGCCTTTTCGACGTATTCCATCGCGTCGATGTAAGTGATGAACGTCATCGCAATGAGCGTGTAACGCATGTCCACGAGATAGAGGAAGTAGTAGTTGAGCTCATGCTTATCTTTGCTATACGGGCGCGTAATACTGGCGACCTGCTCACCCACGTCATTGTAGACAGGCATCTTCAGTCCTTCCTTGCCCATGTCGATAGGATAGAGCGTGTAGCTGTGGTCGGCAAGGTACACGGCATAGCGAGGCGCTTCCGTGGTCGTCATGGACTTCTGGAGCTTCGTGACGGTACCGATGACAGTGTTGCGTTTGGACTCGTACAGGTTGTGTGGATTGGAGACATTGAACTCCTTCTTGTCATACGCGCCATAGGTCATCATGTTGAGATGGCCTGTGGGAAAGAGCGCGACAACAGGGCCGTTCGCTCTGGTGCCGATTTGGATATGGGCACCTTTCAGCGGCTCGTCGCACTGCTTTACAGTCGACATCAACAGCTCTGTGTTTCCATTGAAAGCTCCGAATCTGGAAAGAGGGTTTGTCTCACCCCGATTATGGCACACAGTCAAAACCACTTTTATGACCTCCTCTATGAATTTGCGATGCGCGTTACTCGCGCACAGTGATGGTTTTTCTGTGTTCTGCGAGCAGTTCCCGCAGAACGACCGCGATTTGCACGCTGTCCGCATCAGCGTCCCGCAGAACGATGTGCGTTTCGAGCATGCCCGCGCCGGTGAGTTCCGGCTTTTGGAATATGCGTTTCTTTATGGCTGATAGGTACTTCTCCCCCGGCTCGATGGTGATTTCTATGACGTTTTTCTTGACGCCCATGCGCATCGAAGATTTGAGTTCGATGTCATGGATATCATCCCAGGGAATTGACCCGAGGCGATACTCAGAGACATTGTCAACGATTCCGTCGTCATCCGCTACGAGCAGCACGCCCTTCGCGCTCATGCAGCGAATAGCGCTGATATACGTGTTGAATTCTCGCGCTTTTGGCCCGTAGGCAATCGCGCGATACTCGGTATTTCCAATCGTCACATCCCGTCCAGCCGGCATTGGCTGCCCACTGAACAGCTCTTTCGGGACCATAGTGACGCCAACGAAAGAACCATCTTTGTCCCGGTGACTTTCCATCGAGATAGAGTTGTTCTGAATCGTACAACTCTCCGGATTCATAAAGTTCTTATAGATTTGAGGAATCCCTCTTGCCTCTGCAATCACAGTTTTTCCAAGCTCTCGACGCTGTTCCGTCGTAAGTGCTGTCGCATTTTTGGTAAGAGAAACATCATTTGCAGCCATGGTCTTGACTGTTTCATTGATGGAACTGACCGTCGGCATGGTGCGACCGTCGGCAGTCGTTCTAAAGTTTATCGAATCTGCTGCAACAGCCTTATCCCCGCGTGCAGTCTCCGCTTTAACCTGCTGGGAGGCCTTGAACTTTCTTACAGCAGCAGCTACGGGGCCATTGCTTCGTCTGGGAGTCTCTCCACGGACAAAGCGCTCGAGAATTCCGGTATCGAGCACATCGGCGACAAACGCTGTCATCATGTCTTCCCCTGCTTCTGCCGTGCTGATGCCGAGTGTATTGAGGTAACTATCGACCTTTCCTCCGATATAGAGGATAGCGTACAGGAGGACTCCCCACATCACAACAAGGGAGACTTTTCCCATGCTGCCAGCCCCCACCATGGTCGAAAACTGTGCGGTGAGAGAACTGAATGACATGAGTCCCCTGAAGAAAACGGCGATAAAGATGGTATTTGTCATCATCAAGAAGAATTGAGACCCTACCATCTTGACCCACTTGGAAAAAGAGGTTGATGATGACTTAGAAACAAGAAACGTGAACGAAATCGGTGACATTATAATAAGGAGTCCAAGAATAACGTATCTCTGACCAATTTCGAAGACGAATCCTATAAATCTCGTTGTAATCATGAGGAAAACAAAGAAAAGGATAACACTCGCCAAAAGTGTCGTCCCTTGTGTTGGCTCTAAAAACACAGTGTCTTCTTTCATGAAGTCGCTGAGCGTGTCAGCGAGATTTAATGCCGAAAAATCTATATCGACCTGGCCCCACGTCAATAGGAAATTGTAAATAGGAGCACACAGCTTGGTTTCTATGAAGATGACAATACTCGGACCAGCGTAAATCAGAATAGCGCAAACTACTGTCATCACGACCACGCGGACTGGGCTGTCAACCCCTCTGCTTTCCAATGACGTCATAGAGCGAATGATGGCAGAAAAGGTAAACAACGCAAGCAAGCAAAACGCAATGACACGCGTTATGTCCATCCAAACATCCAGGCCGCCAACCGTAATTTCAAAAAAAGATTGGCCTGTACCGATGTCCATTAGGAACATGGAAGGGATACTCGTTCCGAGCAGTCCCATTATCTCGCATAGTGCCGTTGTCAAAGCAGAAAAAAGCCCTATCAGCAGCGTAAGCACCGGTGCAATCGCAAATTCAACGACTGCCTCGGATACCGACGCAAAGATGTCCATAAACTTTGCAAAGCCATCCGCGAGAAAGCTTATAAATTTTTTGAACCAGCCCATTTAGGGAGAACTCACTTCCCTTCTTTTTTTGGCGAGAGCCAGCGCCAAAAATCCTTGATATTCCAACGGTTTTGAGACATTGTTGAAATTGAGAATTGCGTGAAACATTTGGTTGAAAAACGTCGATTTTGTGAAACATTGTCCACTAAAGTGGACAATGTTTCTGCCGGTGTGTTTCTTGAAATGAGGAGCGCCGGCAGGGGCCCCTGCCGGCGGATATAAAATATTCAACTTGGATATTTTTCTTTTACCTTTAACCTTTGTAGCCGTAATCGGTCGTTGTGTTCTTGATAATGTTCAGAAGCAGGCCGATACAGTTGATTGCCACATAGCAAACAATAATACGGACCAGCCACTGCGTAGCCTGAGCCGCACGCTGCTGGTTTGCGTTCATGCGAACAACAAGCGCAGCGACAACTAAGATTGCTGTCAGGACCGTGATAACACTAAACATCGTGGTATAAATCTCAGACAGCAGCGCTGCAATCTTAGTGCCGAGGCCAGTAATCGTCTCATCGCCGCCCTCCGTTGCAAGTGCTACAGAGAACGAGGATGCAATGACACCGATGCTGATACCGGTAGCGCCGCTGATTCCGAGAGCCTTCTTATCATTCTGCATGGTAGTCAGGCAATCAAAATAAAGGCTCGTGAGCGCACGATTGGCGCGTTCAACCATTTTCATGTTGCATTTCCCCTTTCGAAAAGGTCCAATTTGGATTGGATGTGTTATGAGCCTTACCTCCCTGCCTCCTCAACCGCAGGGCTGTGGGCGCATATTGGAACGTCCGGCGGGCGATACGCCAGGCGCTCCAATACACGTTCACCTGGTTTTGCGCAGTATTTGCCCCAGAAAACGCGAAAAAGCAGACTCAAACGAGTCTGCTTTTCTTCCAAATATACTATTTGACGTTATAATTATATCATGGTATTACTCCAACACAACTCCAACTTTGTTCCAAGATGTTCCTATTTGTTCCAGGAATCGACAGAGACGGTCGTCTCTTTTTGGGCCCATTAAGGCACCCAAAATATCCAAGTTGGGTAATTTGCGTGTGCTTAGATTGTGAAATATCTCAGTGGTATCATGCGTTCAAGGAAAAACAGGAAAATATCCAAGTTGGATATTTGTCCAACTTGGATATTTCAAGATGCCGGTTCAGATGAACTCAGGAAAATAGCTATCGTCATATTGCTGCCGCAGGAATACGAGAATCGACGTCAACTCTGCACGACTATTCGCGCAGCCAAACATTGCGATTGTGAGGTCCCTGCGCGCTTCCTCGATTTTAATGTAGTATGAGCTCATACTCGTATAGTTGAGTTTGTTCAATATGGTTCGAACCGGTGGCTTTCGCGTTCCTTCGATGTACGTCTCGCGAAGAATGTTGTACTCGTCCTCATCTTGAGCCATTAGAATCTTCATTCCGAAGTTCAGAGACGAGAGTGCGATTTCAATTCTTCTGGCGTTTTCAATCTGAGGCAGATAGGTTGACTTAAACCGTCTCTCGTCGTCAATGGACATGAGCTCAAGATTCTGGGAAATTCGTTCAAAGAAGTTTTCCTCTGTGGCAGGCAGCGTTGCGTCTTCTTTAATGCGGTCCTCCAGCTCGCTTTTGATAAGGTCAAGTGTCTTGCGCAACACGCGATATCTCTTGAGCAAGCACTCAACATTCTGATAGTTTTGTTCGCGCACCTTTTTCGTAATGGATGCGCGTCTTCCATTCCCGAGCCCTGGCTCTGTAATGACCCCCGCTTTAAGCATGTAGTCAGCGACACGCTTCTCTGCAGGGACGATGCTCCCCTCTCGTTCGAGAAAGGACGTTGTCGGTTCAACTTGGACACCGACGGCTACTTCACTCATAATTTTCTCCACCCTTTCCTATAATTGCAAAAAAACAGCAAAACAAGAACGCTTAACCGTATGGTAGCATTTACTTTTACAGATGTCAAGAACAATAATGGATGACTTCGGAACATATTGGAACATCAGTGTTTTCTTATAATTGGCAAACAATCTCCTGTCTTTCTACGTGAGGTTTCAATCAAACAAGAACGGAGAAAAGCAAAATGTAAATTTTGTTTTTAACGCAACGAACTACAATATCCAAGTTGGATATTGTAGCGCAATAACGTTGGCAATAGAGCGTAAGGGCAAAAAAAGATAGGCCCTGCAGCAAATGCTGCAGGGCCTATCCCCAAATATCCAAGTTGGATATTTTCAAGGCCTCCTACCGTTTATAAGGTGCGTCTTTGGAGCCAACAAGCCAATCATCAAGTCCCTTATAAGCAGGGTCCCATCGCATCGTGCGATGTTTGATGTTGATGTTATCGAGAATCTCGCGAAGGCGTTCAAGCTGTGCTCGAACATCCTTATTCGTGTCTGAGTCCATATCATATGCGATAAGGACTTCCCGAAGTCCAAATTGTACCATTGACTGCAAAGCTGCAGGAACCTTCTTCAGCGCCGAAACTCCTGGGACCGAAATTACATTGCATCCAGTGATATCGTTCACGATAAGAGCTTTCAGCGGTCCTTCGATGAGAATAACATCAAACGGATTTGGCGTAGGGTCCGTTGCAAAGTTCCTGCCAGACCAGCAGCACCAGGTCTCACACTTTGTTCCAGCACGCATCCCCTTTGATGTAAGGTATCCGTACTTTGGAATTGAAGCGTTCGGATGGTCAAAGCGAACTTGGTACCCCTGGATTCTTCCATCGCCAGAGAAATTGGGAATCAAGAAGCCCGAATCTGGAAGTCTTGCAAGGCTCCATTCTCCATTCTCATTGATGCCAAACCCAGGAACTCCGCGCAGGTCAAGGCCCTTATTGATAAGCCGCTGCGGAATAACATTTGCAGACAGATACTTCGGATAGCTGCGGAATCCAATTCTCTGGATGGCAGCTTCGCTCAGGCCGCGGCTTCGAAGGTTATCATGATGTGTGGCGCTCAAAGTGAGCATATCCTGCAGTGCACGGTAAACCTCATTCCGCTGCTTAATCGGAGCAAGAGGTGACATTTCCGTGCGGCTCACACTGGCAGAAGAAATATCCAAGTTGGATATATTCTCATTCGGCTTAAAGTTCTGCAACTTGCCAGCTCTAATGCAGCCTTCCACGTTGCGGACGGGCCAGCCAGTATAGAAGCTTATCAGGTGGTACACACCACCGCTAAATCCGCATCTCGGGCAACTGAACACATTTTCCGCAAAATCAATGTTCAGTGTAAGACGACGGTTTGAGTGCTCTGCCCCACACTTAGGACAAAGCACATTGATATCAGCTACATCCGTCGGAACAGCATCGCCGTCTTTCCCATACACCCTTATGCCAAGCAGTTCCACTGCTTTAGCCATAGAAATGATAGGGAGCTTCTTTGGCTTCGCAGAGTTGCTATTCATGGCAATTTCCTCCTTTTGTTTTTCGGTGGGGCGAAATATCCAACTTGGATATTTCGCCCTCAAACTTAGTTAAGACCGCGCAATCAGTTTAACTGCTTCCGCGCATTCCTTTGTCAGAATGTTCGGGCGATTCACAAGAAGACGAACCATAGACGGCTTCTGCTTCCAGAGCACGCTCAATTCCTGGTCTGCGTATTTCTTGAGCGAGCTTGATGCGCCGGTCTCATTCTCGTTAAACTTCAGCTTAGTGCTCAAAGCCTTTTCAAGCGTCATCTTCGATTCCTCGTTTTCAGAGTTATCGGAAATATCCTTTTCAACTGCATCAGAGGCAGTGGATTCAGCTTCTGCTTCGTCATTAGCAGCAGGCTTCGATTCTGCTACATCCTCCGCAGCTTCAGGAGCATCATTCTGGGGCAGCGCTTCAGTAGTTACTTCCTTTTCAGG
>UMLU01004044.1_pt1 | contig 8693 bp, 7 predicted proteins | sample 1966621 | NCBI WGS metagenome assembly UMLU01 (sample SAMEA4836210, study PRJEB28245) | human gut metagenome | biome: gut microbiome; material: fecal sample | place: Denmark | collected 2008 | reverse complement strand
TGACAGCTTTGTATCTCCGATTCCGTCGGATATGCCGGGTTACGAAAGTCAGGTAGTTATGGCGGCAGGCGCATTTACTCTCGGTTCTTCTATTGAACTTTCTGCAGACGCACCGTTGCGTGAACCGTATGCAGTATGGATGCAGGGAAGTCTTAACTTCCACAGCGGTAAGCTCGGTGTAATGCTTGCGGCAAGTAAGATTTTAAGAGATGAAAAATAATATAATCTTGTTGCTTTGATTATAACAGCAAATAAAAAATCCCGCTTTTGTAAGCGGAATTTTTGCTATGATTTTTTATTGCGTAAGTTTTTAAAAAAGTCGGTGAGAAGTTTTGAACACTCCTCCTGCATAATACCGCCGACTGATTCAGGCTTGAAATTGAACGGCATTTGGAACAGATTCGTAATTGTACCGCAAGCGCCGTTTTTTAAGTCGTAAGCACCGAAATATACCTTTGGAATATGAGCGTTGATTATTGCACCGGCACACATAGGGCAAGGTTCAAGTGTTACATAAATTTCACAGTTCCACAATCTCCAACCGCCAAGGCTTTGACAGGCATTGTATATTGCATCTGTTTCGGCATGAAGAAGAGCGTTCTTGCTTTGTTCACGGCGATTTCTTCCTGTGGCAACAATTTCATCATTTCTGACAATTACCGCACCGACGGGAACTTCGTTTTCCGCAGCGGCAATCTCAGCCTGTTCAATAGCCTTTTGCATATAGTATAAAGTTTTATCCATTGTTAATTAATCCTAAATTTGTGATTGTAGTTATCAGAAAAAGTACAAGTGAAAGTATGATACCGGGATTCACAAGAAATGCAGTCATTTTCTCTTTTAAGCTAAGTTCACTTACAATTCCGTCTTTCTTATCAGACATTTTAAAAAAGTTCTTATCATTTTTGGCAAGTACGATATATGAAACAAAGCCTGCAATACAGAAGAAAATAATCAGGCTGTAACTGATTATTGTTGCCGCATAATCGGAAACAATGTTTGCATCTCTTAAAATGCTCATGGAAACAGCATATAGGTTATTAAGAAAATGGATTGCAATTGACGGAAGAATGGAATTGAATTTGCAATCGACATACGCAAAAATAAGTCCGAGAATAAACGCAAACGGAATTTGTGATATATTCTGATGCATTGCACCGAACAAAATTGCAGAGCCTATAACTGCTGTTGTATCACCGAACTTTCTCAGAGAACCCATAACTATTCCTCTGAAAGCAAATTCTTCGGCAAAAGCGGGGACGATTGCTGTTGAAATTATGTTCAGAACAATACTCAAAACACTTGAATCTCCGATTGTCAATCCCGAAGATGTGTTTTCAATTCCGAAAAGCGAGAAGTTGTCTGCGATAACACTCGTGGCAACATTTGCAATCATCGCACCCCCCATTCCGAGAAACAGAATGGGTATCATACTTTTTTGTTTTACATATTTTGTGCTGATAATATCATTTAAACTGTTTCTTGAAAGCTTTATATAAAAAAATGCAGGAACAACAACGGCAAATACGGAAATAAATATATCCATAAAGTAAGTCAGTATTGAATAATTGTCAGAATAAATATATTTTGCCGAACCAAAAGCCTTGAAAACTTCTACAACTATCATTGCGCTTACTGTCATTGTAAGCGAATACGCAAATACAAAAAAACCTAAACCGCTTGCTCTTTGCCTGAGATTATCATACTGGAACTCTTTTTTGAAATTGCGGTTATAATTAAGGTTATTGTCGTAAAACGGCATATTATTACCCGAAAACTGGTTATTTATCAAATTATCACATCCTCAAAGCTATTCTAACATAGAGGCATATTATTTTCAAGGATTAAAACATCCGTATAAAGTATTTGCATGATTAAAATGATGTAACCCGACAAAAAGTAACTTTAAAATACAGTATAATAAATTCACCCAAAATTGACGCCAAAGAAGAAAAAACGTTTGTATTTTCACACAAATTGATTCACCTCTATTTACAGCGTAGTAATTAAGGCAAAAAATTTAAAAATATAACTTGATTTTTCCTGATTTGTATTGTATAATATGTTTTGCATTTGCCGGTGTGATGGAATTGGCAGACGTAGCGGACTCAAAATCCGCCGGTAGCGATACCGTACCGGTTCAAGTCCGGTCACCGGCACCAAAAGGACATTAACTCATAGAGTTAGTGTCCTTTTTTAGTATATTTCGGAGGACGATAATTATGGGTGGAATAAGCGTTATGCTTTTAATGGGAATGCTTTCGGCTGTGTATGTGTTCTTTATAGCAGTAATTGCCGTGCTGATTATTTATTTTGCAGTAAGCTATGTTTTTGAGAGCATTGCGGCAATGGGTATGTGCAAGAACTTGTACTATAAGCACAGCGGTACAGCTTGGATTCCATTTTATAATAAATATCTCCTCGGTAAAATTGCAGGGAATAAGGCTTTAGGCATAATAGAAGGTGTGCTGAACCTTTCAATCGCAACCGTTGCCGTTCTGTTTTTCTGTTTTGAACTGGAAATCGGTATCATCGGCTTGATTGCCCTGTTAGCTTGTGTCATTGCCTCATTTGTGATAGATGTAATTATCGCCGATAAAATATTCAAAAATCTTAACATCAGATATTCGGATGTTCTCACAGTAGTAAATGTCCTTACCTTCGGACTTTTAAGACCTATAATTCTTTTTATTGTAAAAAATGCTAATAGTAAGAATATGATGCCTTAGTTCAAATCAATAATATATATACACTTTTAATTAATAGATGAAATCGTATGGAGAATTTTTTTGATACATATCAAACAGAGATTGTGGCAGCAATTATTTCCTTTATTGTTGCCTTATTAACCACTTTATTAACTCACTTTTTGGGGAATTTTAAATTACGTTATACGGAGAAATTAAAAATCGCAAGCGAATTATCAAAAATAAAGTATGAAGGTATTACTAAGATTAGAAAGGAAATTACTATACTTTCATCTTACGAAAATCTCAGTATAACAGAAAATCAAAATCTCTCGGTTACAGAACTTATTGGTACTAAAATATGCACACCGTCTTGTTGTTATACTTATGAAGCACTTACAGAAATTTCAAATGCTCTCAATGAACTATACGGGGAATATGGTTCTTGTCTAAATCATACTTCTGCGATATATTTAGTTTACATAAGAAATTTTCTTTTGGATTATACCTTGGTTTGCATTGAAGCTGGGCTCAATAATGAGGATTTACGATTTGTTAGTATTCCACTGTATGAGGGAATATTTAAGTGGTACAAAAGATTTGACAAGAAATTGATATCTTTAATGAATAAACCGAGTATGAAATATTTTGCACACACGGGTTTAAGATATATGCTTCTGTTAAAAGTATATGGGTTTTATTTTAATCACACAAAACCGTATAAACATATGTATCGTATAAATGATAAAAAAGATACATTGAAGTAATTGTTAGCTAATTTTGATGAATTTATTGAAAACTTAAAATAAGCAATGTGCTTGTTACACGTGTTTTTTTAAAAGGAGCAATACACGCCGTGTTGTTCCTTTTCCTTTTGTAAAAAATGCCCTGTTTAAGATTATTTTTGTTTCATGATTTTTTGATACAGGCAATTTTTTAAAAAATTCGTCAATTTTTTTATTTTTAATTCTCATACGGTTGCTTATTTTTGATTTATATATTATAATGTATCTTGTATTGTTTTTTAATTACGGCGCAAAGCCGCATCTTTATGGAGGATTTGATTATGGAAAAGAAAGAATTACTTTACGAAGGAAAAGCTAAAAAGGTATTTTCTACAGAAGATCCCGATCTCTGCATCGTTTCCTACAAGGATGACGCAACTGCATTCAACGGCGAGAAAAAGGGTACAATCGTTGGCAAGGGTGTTGTAAACAACCGTATGTCAAACTTTATGTTCAAGCTTCTTGAAAAGCATGGCATTGCAACAGACTTTGTTGAAGAGCTTAACGACAGAGATACAGTCCTCAAGAAGGTTGAAATTGTTCCTCTCGAGGTAATTTTAAGAAATAAAGCTGCCGGCAGTCTTTCAAAGCGTCTCGGTCTTCCCGAAGGCACACCGATGAAGACTCCTGTTCTTGAATTCTGCTATAAGAACGATGAACTCGGCGATCCTATGGTAAATGAATATCACATCCTCGCAGCAGGCTTTGCTACAAAGGAAGAAATCGACACAATCACAGAAATGGCTTTCAAGATTAATGAGATTATGATTGAATTCTTCAAGCAGTGCAAGGTTGATCTTATCGACTTCAAGATTGAGTTCGGCAGATATAAGGGCAAGATTCTCCTTGCTGACGAAATTTCTCCCGATACATGCCGTTTCTGGGATATGGATACTCAGGAAAAACTCGACAAAGACCGTTTCCGTCGTGATATGGGCGGTGTTGAAGAGGCTTATGCCGAAATGATGAAGCGTGTAGGTCTTGCATAATAACTACATTGTGAATTTTTGAATTAAGATATGTGAATTAAACTTTGGATAGTTATTTTGATTAATCGGATGGTGGCACCTTGGAATTTTCTTTCGATAATTTTGCAAAAGAAGGTCTGCACGAAGAGTGCGGAGTATTCGGCATATTCAGCGACGGCACAATTAACCCTGCATACGCTTGTTATAACGGCTTGCTTGCTCTCCAGCACAGAGGACAGGAAAGCTGCGGCATCGCTGTATCTGACGAAGGTGTAATTGATTATCACAAAGATATGGGCCTTGTTACTGAGGTCTTTAACAACAAAATTCTTGATTCTCTCAACGGACAAATGGCGGTTTCGCATGTCCGTTACTCGACTGCAGGCGGTTCTGTGCTGGAAAATGCACAACCGCTTGTTATGCGTTATGTAAAGGGTACGCTTTCAATCGCCCATAACGGCAACCTTACCAATGCACTTGAAATCCGCAGAGGTCTTGAACAGCGTGGCGCAATCTTTCAGACAACAATCGACAGCGAGGTTATCTGCTATGTAATTGCCCGTGAAAGACTTAAATGTCATTCTGTTGAAGATGCCGTTGCAAGAACAATGCAGGTAATTGAGGGAGCTTATTCGCTCCTTGTTATGAGCCCGAGAAAGCTTATTGCGGCTCGTGATCCTCACGGATTCAGACCGCTTTGTATGGGCAAGTACAACGATTCCTATGTTTTTGCAAGTGAAAGTGCGGCTCTTGATGCCTGCGGTGCAGAATTTGTCCGTGATGTTGAACCGGGCGAAATCGTAATTGTAGACCAAAATGGTGTCCGCAGTATGAAACCCGACTTTGGTGACAAGAAAAAGGCACTTTGCATTTTTGAGTATATTTATTTTGCCCGTTCAGACTCCTTTATTGACGGAGTAAGCGTTTATGAGGCAAGAAAGCAGGCAGGACGAATTCTTGCAAGAAAATACCCTGTTGAGGCTGATATGGTTGTCGGTGTTCCCGAATCGGGAATTGATGCCGCAATCGGTTACAGCGAAGAATCCGGAATTCCTTATGAAAAGGCTATTGTGAAGAACAGCTACATCGGCAGAACCTTCATAAAGCCAAGTCAGAAGGAACGAATGAAAAGCGTAAAAATTAAACTCAACCCGATTGCCGACAAAATCAAAGGCAAGAGAGTTGTTATTATTGATGACAGCATTGTGCGTGGTACAACTGTTGACCGAATTGTTACAATGCTCAAAGAGGCAGGCGCAAAAGAGGTACATATGCGTATCAGTTCACCTCCGTTTATGTGGCCGTGTTATTACGGTACTGACATTCCGTCAAGAGGAGAACTTATTGCCTGCAACCATACAATCGAAGAAATCACAAAGCTCAGCAAGGCTGATTCCCTCGGATACCTCCCTGTTGAGTCACTTCGTGAGATGATTCACAACGCTCCCGTAGGCTTTTGTGACGGTTGCTTTACGGGTAATTACCCCGCTCCTATCACAAAAGAAACCTTTAAGGGCAAGGAGCGTGGCGGAATGAACTTCGATGAAAACAATAAAAAGGACAACTAATTGAAAGGATGTAAATAATGGTAAAAGATACTTATGAATCACCCTTGTCAGCCCGTTATGCAAGCAAGGAAATGAAATACATTTTCTCGCCGGATAAAAAATTCAGAACATGGAGAAAACTCTGGATTGCTCTTGCAGAATCGGAAAAAGAACTCGGACTCCCAATTACACAGGAGCAGATTGACGAACTCAAGGCTCATGCTGATGATATCAACTATGAAGTTGCACAGGAAAGAGAGAAAATTGTTCGTCACGATGTAATGTCACATGTATATGCTTACGGTGTTCAGTGTCCGAACGCAAAGGGCATTATTCATCTCGGAGCAACCTCCTGCTATGTCGGTGATAACACAGATATCATCATTATGACAGAAGGACTCAAGCTTATCAGAAATAAGCTTATCACCGTTATCCGCAACCTTTCAAAGTTTGCCGATGAATACAAGGCTCTTCCAACCCTTGCATTCACTCATTTTCAGCCTGCACAGCCTACAACAGTAGGTAAGAGAGCGACTCTCTGGCTTCAGGAGCTCCTTATGGATCTTGAAGATGTTGAGTATCAGCTTTCAAAGGCTAAGCTTCTCGGTTCAAAGGGTACAACAGGTACACAGGCAAGTTTTCTTGAACTCTTTGACGGAGATCACGAAAAGTGCAAAATGCTTGACCGTAAGATTGCAGAAAAAATGGGCTACAAGGATTGTTTCCCTGTATCAGGTCAGACATATTCAAGAAAGCTTGACTCACAGTTTCTCAATGTTCTTGCGGGAATTGCTCAGTCAGCCGCTAAATTCTCAAATGATATCAGACTTCTTCAGCACCTCAAAGAGGTTGAAGAGCCGTTTGAAAAGAATCAGATCGGTTCATCGGCTATGGCTTATAAGCGTAACCCAATGAGAAGTGAGCGTATCGGTTCACTTTCAAGATATGTTATGGTTGATGTTCTCAACGGTTACTTTACAACTGCCACACAGTGGTTTGAAAGAACACTTGATGACTCAGCCAACAAGCGTCTCAGCATTCCGGAGGCATTCCTCGCAGTTGACGGTATCCTTTCACTTTATGCAAATGTTGCAGATGGTCTTGTCGTTTATCCAAAGGTAATTGAACAAAGACTCAGAAAAGAACTTCCGTTCATGGCAACAGAGAATATTATGATGGATGCAGTTAAAAAGCGTGGTGCTGACAGACAGCAGCTTCACGAGAAAATCCGTGAGCATTCAATGGCTGCGTCAAGGGTAGTCAAGGTTGAAGGCGGCGAAAATGATCTTCTCGAAAGAATTGCCGCAGATGAGGCATTCGGCGTTACTCTTGAAGAGCTTGAAAAGATTCTCAAGCCGGAAAACTACACAGGCAGAGCAAAAGAGCAGACAGAGGACTTCCTCAACGAGTGCATCAAGCCTGTTCTTGAAAAGTACGCAGATGTTGAGTCTGACAAGCCTGAAATCAATGTTTAATTAGACTGATTTAATCGAACCTTTGGTTCAAGTATATATTTTATTTATAGCAGACCATGCGTCTGTAAAAAGGAGTTTTGTAAAATGGTAAAAGCAATTGTAGGTGCCAACTGGGGCGATGAGGGCAAGGGTAAAATTACCGATGTTCTCGCAAACGACAGCGACATCGTAATTCGTTTTCAAGGCGGTGCAAACGCAGGACATACAATTGTCAACGATTACGGAAAATTTGCTCTTCACCAGCTTCCTTCGGGTGTTTTCCATCAGAATATCACCAATATAATCGGCAACGGTGTTGCTTTCAGCGTTGAAAACTTCGTTAAGGAAATGGCTCACCTCAAAGATCGCGGAGTTCCTGAGCCAAACATTATTATTTCTGACAGAGCACAAATTGTTATGCCTTACCATGTAGCATTTGACTGCTATGAGGAAGAGCGTCTCGGCAAAAATTCTTTCGGTTCAACAAAGAGCGGTATCGCTCCGTTCTATTCTGACAAGTATTCAAAAATCGGTTTCCAGATCAATGAACTTTATGATGATCCCGATTCACTCAGAGAGAAAATCAGACACGCTCTTGAAATCAAGAATGCAACTCTGAAAAACCTCTACAACAAGCCCGAAATCACAGAACAGGAAGTTTTTGACAAGCTAATGGAATATAAGGAACTTCTTGCTCCTTATGTCGGTGACGCATTTACTTTTGTTCATAATGCGCTCAAAGACGGAAAGAATATTCTTCTTGAAGGACAGCTTGGTTCACTCAAGGATACTGACTTCGGCATTTATCCTATGGTTACTTCATCCAATACAATCGCAGGTTACGGTGCTGTAGGTGCAGGTATTCCTCCGTATGAAATCAAAGAAATCATCACAGTTGTCAAGGCTTATTCAAGTGCGGTAGGCGCAGGTGAATTTGTTTCTGAAATCTTCGGCGATGAGGCTGACGAACTTCGCAGAAGAGGCGGTGACGGCGGAGAATTTGGTGCAACAACAGGCAGACCGAGAAGAATGGGTTGGCTTGACCTCGTTGCAACACGCTACGGTTGTATGGTTCAGGGTGCAACACAGGTTGCGTTCACGGTTCTTGATGTTCTCGGATATCTTGATGAAATCCCTGTTTGTGTAGGTTATGAGCTTGACGGCAAGGAAATTGACTACTTCCCGTCAACAACAAAGCTTAAAAGATGCAAACCTATCCTCAAAAAGCTCAAGGGCTGGAAATGTTCAATTT
>UMLU01014432.1_pt1 | contig 8743 bp, 6 predicted proteins | sample 1966621 | NCBI WGS metagenome assembly UMLU01 (sample SAMEA4836210, study PRJEB28245) | human gut metagenome | biome: gut microbiome; material: fecal sample | place: Denmark | collected 2008 | reverse complement strand
GCAGGAACATCACCGTTCCATTTGGTTACGGCAGCAATAACATTTTTATCGTTGGAATATGTTATTACAACGGAGTCACCCTCAACGATGTACGCACCCGAATTTGCCGAGGCACTTGTGATTCCGTCAATGAATGTTCCGTCCTCATTAAAAGTAAATCCGCCGCCTGAATAAGCAGAACCGAAAAGATCTCTCAAAGAATATTCTTCAGAAGAATTTTCGTCTTTTGCATAGTACGGAATAAGAGTTGCACTGAATTTTGGCTTTTGCTTCTCTCCGCTGATTGTCGGAACAACAATTTCACTGTCATTTGAAGATGTTTCGGCTGTGTATCCCTGTTCTGTCGGCTCTTGTGAAGCTTCACCCGATTTGGTTGCAGGCTGTGTGGTTTCGGATACAGAGTCGGAAACATTCTGTGTTGAGTTTGTATTATCGGCGGTTGTTGAAGCAGCCGCAGTCGGTACTGTTGTTGCCGAATTATTATTTTTACCCGAAAGATTCATAAACAGGATAACCGCACCTGCAATTACTGCAACAAGTACAACAACACAAATAATTATTATCAATGATTTTTTTGAACTTTTAACTGCGTGTTTACCGCTCATTTTGCGTTCTTCCTTTCTTCAGCCTCTTTTTTAAGCTTTAAAAGATAACTTCTTTTCATCATTTTTCCGTTATAGAAAATAAATTCATCACCGTCAGCCGATTCGTCAATTTCAAGATCCGAATAATCTTCCGCGACAGGCTCTTCATCATCACGGAACTGACCTTTGCGTCTGTTCTCCATTTTCTTATCAATTGTCTTGCTCTTTGAATCCTTGTCAACAATCATTGAATACATATTCTTATAAACTGCAGAATTGATTATAAAAGATAAAATTGACGGAACAATGAACAATGCAAGAACAATTGTGAAAATGATGAGCAGTACCGGAGTAAAACTGCACATAAGCACTGTTGCACAAACGAGGAATAAAATAAAAATTCCGAAAACTGCAAACAGATTGTGTTTAAGCTCACCGACTGTCATAAGTGCGCTGTTTTTGTAAATATCCTTCATCTTGATATCAAAAGTAACCGTCATAGGCGGAACATAGAAGAACATAAACAGAAAGAAAATTGCAATTAAAATACAAATAACAAGCGGAACATAAAACATTCCGTTCTTTGAACCGAGTCCGAGATAAAGCACAATTGAGTAGTAGCTGATAAAAACAGCGGCATACATCACAACGCCGTGTATGAGGAATCTAAGCAGATTTTCCTTTATTCCGCCTATGAAATTTGAGAAAACATCAACATTTTCCTCTCCCCTTACCATATGGGAAGTAACCTGAGTTACGCCGGCATAAAACGGAAAAAGCGGAATTATCGTAAGAAAATATATAAACATTGAATTAAGACCCGTAATGGTATTAATCAAAAAGAAAATTCCGAATATTACGGCAAACGGCAATGCAAAAAGCACATTCGTTAGCAAAAGTCGTGGTAAATTGTGAAACAATGACGAGAAAAACCCTGTCAATGCTACAGCGTTCTTTTCCGATGCCATAGCGCCCTCCAAAATTAGAAATTGAACGCTCCCGAAAACAAGCACCACAAAGCCGTGTCCAGCAAGGTTGAACAAAATGTCATTATGAGTGCCGAAACAGATCGGGAACAAAAATCAATCACCTCATTTTTCAAAGAATTTGTTTGATGAGAATGACCGATTAAGCTGAAAAACATCTGTTTTGAAATTTTAAAAGCATATGCCGACAGCTTTACAAGTGCCAGACAGAACAAAAATGTTCCCGGCAACACAACAAGCAGATAAAAACCTGCTCCTTTAAGTGAATATGTAATAATAAGATATGCCGCAGTAAGTCCTGTTCCAAAGCCTTTAAATGCTGAAACAAACGGCAAAAACGGTATTCCCCACGGTGCAAGTCCCAAGAGGAATACGACCGTGAGAAATATAAAATCAGATGCAAAGCAGGCGCAAAATGTGCTGACGGCATTCTGACCGAGCCTTGCATCAAGATTTGTAGTAAACAGAAAATCAAGGGAATCAAGCATTTGCTTATCGGCTTTGGATGCATAAATTGAACCGAAAACAAGTCCGGTAAGAAAAGCCGAAACAAAGATAAGCACCACGGAATATCTCCTTATAAAAAATCTGACATCAGACGGTGAAATTCCCTTTGATCTGCGAAAAAGATAACGCTTTTTAAAAGAAAATACAATGCTTTTCATAAAATACATTCCTCTCATTGGTTGTCCGTTAAAATATATGAGGAATGTATTCATTTTATGTTAAGGCAAAATTATTTGCCAAGCTCCTCTGCCCTCTTTGTACAAGCGTCCATGCCGTCAAGAACAGCCTCATAGAAGCCGTGTTCTTTAAGCTTATCCATAGCGGCAATTGTTGTGCCTCCCTTTGAGCAAACCCTGTCTATGAGTGTTTCAACAGGCTCACCGCTGTCACGGAGCATTGCTGCCGAACCCTCAAGAGTTGCACAGACAAGGTTCATAGCCTTGTCATAGTCGATTCCGCAATTCTTTGCGTAATCAGCCATAGCCTTTGCAAAAAGATAAATATAAGCAGGACTGCTGCCGTTTACCGCAATTATTTCATTCATATGGCTTTCGTCAATATATTCGCAAACACCGCTGCCTGCAAACATATTGTAAACGATTGTTTTGTCATCATCACTGATATTCTCAGACGGACAAAGGGCTGTTGCACCCTTTTTGAGCAAGAGAGGCGTATTAGGCATAACCCTTACAACAGGGCAGTCACACTCAAGACCTTTTCTTACATATGCAATAGATATGCCTGCGGCAATTGATACTACGGTTTTGGCTGTTGTAATGCTGTTTTTGAGGGACTCAAGAACTTCGGGATAATTCTGCGGCTTGACTGCAAGAACAACAATTGAGCTGTTCTTTGCAATTTCATCGGCAGATGTCATTACATTTGCACCCATATTTTTCATAGCGGCACACTTTTCTTCGCTTACATCAAAAACATTGATAAAATCAGCCTTGCCGTCGTTTTGTGCCATAAGTCCTTTTACAATGGCTGTTGCCATATTGCCTGCGCCTATGAAACCTATTTTTTTCATTTTAAGACCTTCTTTGCAAAAATTAATATCAAATACCGAAACTCGGGTTTGAGTAACATGAGAAATGGAATTTGTGATAATTGTGCTGACCGTCACGGTCATAATCGCCGTAGAGGAAGGTTTCCGCCTCGTCAACTCTTCTGTACAAAAGTCCCCAATAGCAAGAACCTGCCGCATGGTGGTACTGCAAAAGTGCATCAATAAGGTTCTGCTTATTGACATTATTCAAATCTCTTGAACCGCCCGAAGCAGAAACATAATCCTTGTGGATATATCCTGTTGTGCCGTTTGAAAGCTTAACTTTATACCAGTTTGTGTTATAACGCTTGCCGTCAACAAATTTAAGTTTTGTTCCGTAGTTCATACGGGTAACAACGGAGTAGTTAGTTCCTGCACCTCTTCTAAGGTTTACATCTGAACCTGTAACCGTACCCGAAGCGCCTGCTTTGATAGTACCGCTTGAACCTGTGTTCAAGAGAACAGACTGAAGTTCGGAATCATTGTAGAACACACCGCTGCCTACATTGTATGCAAAGCACACAAGTGCGTCAAACTGTCGCTGATTGAACTTTATGCCGTTGTTTACAAGGTAGGAATTTGTTGTGGTGGTATATCCGCCCTTGTTCACGGTCTGGCAAAGATAAGCATATGCCTGATTTGAAGTTATGTTGTTGTAGAACTGTTCGCCTGAAATTACAACCTTGCCGTAACCGAGTGTAGGATCGGTTGTAATGCTGTCTGCTGTGACTTTTGAGAGAAATCCCTCATAGTTTGCAATAAGCTTGATTACCTCGTCACTCGCTCTGCGCTCGGCACAGGCTGTGGTGGTTTTATTGGTTGTTGAGGTTACAAACACCTCGCCCTCACCGCCGCCTGCCGTGGTGTAATACTTTGATTCGGTTTTAAATTTAGAATATGCCTTAACAGACCATTTTCCTGATTTTGAAAGCTTTTGTGTACCTGTCCAGATATAGGAGTTACCGTCTTTAACCTTGCTTGTTGCAGTAACTTTATATGAAGTTGAACCGTTTGTAACTACAAAATACACGCCTACCCTGCCTGTGTCGGTAATAGCCTTAAAGCTTACATTTGAATTAAGCGGAGCGGAGTTTGGTGACGCATAGCAGAAACGCACGCTTTCCCTCGGCATAACATGGATAAGACAGGTTGCCGCACCGTATGATGTTGAGGCAGTGATTGTTACATAGCCCTTGCCTACCGTGTCAACAACACCGTTCTTAACTGTTGCGATTTTCGTATTTGAACTTGACCATGTGACACCGCTTGTTCTTGATTTCAAAAGCATTGACTTCTGCCACGGAAGATTCACATTACTGTTGGATATATTTACAGATGAACCGGATTTTACGGTAATTTTGCAGGTTGCAGAATGCGAACCGCTTTTCGCAGTAATTGTTGCAGAGCCTGCTTTCTTGGCTGTTACAATACCACGAGAGTCAACGGTTGCAACGCCTGTATTTGAGCTTGACCATGAAACACTTCCGGACGCTGTTGCAGTAATTGCAAATCTGTTGCCTGTGAAAATTGATTTGCTTGATACGGAAAGTTTAACAGATGAACCTGTTGACGGTTTTGCGGTTGTAGGCCGAGTTGTTGTAGGCTGTGTCTGACTGTTCATCTTAACATAGTCTTTCTTTACATAGCCTGTTTTTGAATTTGATTTAAGCTTAATATTATACCAATCATTGTTATAAAGCTTTGTGCTTACAAAAGTAACCTTTGTATTTACTCTCATACAATCAACAACCGAATAGCTTGTACCGGCACCGCTTCTGAGATTTACATAATCGTCTGTTATATAACCGCTTACAGTTGACGCTGACGCAGTCGGCTGAGTTACAGGTTTGGTTGCCTTTGTTGTAGGTTGTGTTGCCTTCGTTGTAGATTGGGTTGAACTGTTAATTTTTACATAGTCTTTCTTTATGTAACCTGTTTTAGCAGTTGAAGTAACCTTAACCTTATACCAGGCGGAGTTGTAGAGTGAAGTGCTTACAAAAGTAAGCTTAGTATTCTTTCTCAGGCAACCAACAACAGAATAATTTGTGCCTGCTCCGCTTCTGAGATTTACATAATCATCAGAAACATAACCTGTTACGCTTGATGCCGTTGTCGAAGAACTTACGGCAACATATTCCTTTGTAACATAGCCTGTCTTTGAATTTGATTTAAGCTTGATTTTGTACCACTTTGAGTTATAGAGCTTTCCGTCAACAAAAGTAAATTTTGTGTTCTTTGCCATACAGGTTATAACCGAATAATTCGTGCCTGCACCGCTTCTCAGATTTACATACGACGCATTTATATAGCCTGATGCGCCTGCTGATACGCTTGCGGAAACCTCCTCGGTTGATTGAGCCGCATTAGCCGAAAATGCAGTTATTGCAACAGCACCTACCGATACTGCCATAAGAACCACAAGGACTATGCAGACTATACGGACAAACAATTTTTGCTTTTTCATTTAGGTCCACCTTCTCAAAACTTCTTTGAATTATAATTACTTGTGAAAATTACCGAATATTTTCCCTCTTAATCTGCGAACATACTGCATAACAAAGACAGTAATTGCATAATCATAGAGCAAAAAGAAAATATTTCCGGCAATCAAAAATGCCCACGGAACATAAAAACCGAAAACGGTAAATTCATCTGTCGGAATTGACAACAGCCATGTTGCGACAAAGAACGAACCGATGGCGGCAACATTAAATACCGCAAACTTGAGTATGTATTGAACTGCCCTGTTTTTGATTTTAAATTCAAAAGCGCCCTTTAAAATCGGATAATAGCCGAAAAGTGCAATGAAATATATAACAGCCTCTTTATCGCCGGCAAGGAGCGTTGAAAGCACGGCAGTTACACAAAACACACCGATAGCCCATCCATAGCCGTATTCAACAACTATGCAGGAAATGAGAATTCCTGCAAGACAGGGCAAAGCGTATGTTCCGATTGGAACAAGAGATGTCATCATCATAAAAACGAGTGAGAGCGCCGCAATAATTCCGCAAGCCGCAATACGCATTGTCCCCTTTTTGATACCGTTTTTCCTCATATTAACATCCCATTCTGCAACAATCATACAAGCAGTTTGCACACATCATTCCTGCACAAATATCGCAGAAGGATGAACCTGTTGCGTTAGGATTTGTTTGAGTGTAACCGCCGTAGTTGTATGCCCTCTGGCTCTGCATATTGTTAAGAGCGGCTCGGTATTCCGTGTTGTTGGGGTCCATATTGCACGCAGTTGTGAAATATGAAAAAGCCTGTTCAGACCAACCTCTGCGGTATGCAATCATGCCCTTGAGATAATGCCATTCTGCGGTTCTCATTGACTGTGCTGTGTTTTCAAGAATCTGATCGGCCTGATCAAGAAGTCCTCTCTGAATGTAAATTCTTACATTGTAGAACTGTGAGCTTGAAGAATTTGCGTTATAGGACGAACTGCCTGTTGAGCCTGTACCCTTACCCTTCTGACGCATCTGATTAATCATATCGTATGCCTCATTAATCTCCTTCATTTTCTGCTCCGCAACATCCGCAAGAGGGCTGTCGGTGTAGTTATCTGGATGATATTTTTTAGCAAGGTTTCTGTACGCTGCTTTTACTTCTTCATCGGTAGCTGTTTCAGACACACCGAGAACCTCATATGGATTATTCATTATTGACCTCCGTATCAAGTTTGCTTGTTACTCTGTTTTGTGATGCAGGAAATCCCAAAAGCATCATATTATCTAAAATTCCCTTAAAATCGGTAAAGTTCAAAAGATTGTAGGCATCATATGCCCTTGCAAGCGATTGATTCAGCACCGCTTTTATAAAATCCGATGATTTTACCTCACCTGTTTTCTTGTTTACAAACGGATTAAATCCGTTTGATTTGATATCTTTTTCTATATCATCTGCGGCATCGACAAGATAAATCCACCTGCCGATATGATAGCCAAATTCATAGAGAACTCTTTTTTGAATTTCATCATGAGCCTCAGCCGACAATACAGCAGCGAGCATTAATGCCGTTGGATGAGCCGACATATCTACAGACGGCTTTTCCGAATGTTCAGCATCATACTGCATCTTCATCATATCAGAAACCGCTTTGTCCATATCGGGATACTTATCTGCCGCCTTCTTCCTCTGATGAGAAAAGAAAGGCTTTATGATTCTGCACAAAAGCTTTTTAAAAAATCCGCTGTCCTGAATATCATCAATGATTTTATAATAAACCGATATCATTGAAAATGCGGCAGCCTTTCTGTATGCGTCACCCGAATCTGTTGCAAACTTGCATTTTTTAAGAGGATTACAGGTGCATCTGCCGTCTTTAAATCCTTTGCATGAACGGTTAAGCGACATTAAAAGCATTGCATAAAATGTGCAGTCATAGCTTAGCGTAAATCTTGTAAACACGGAGTAATCCTTACCCATTTGCCTGCAAAGACCGCAATACACAGCCTTATAAGCCTCGGATTCACGAACAAGCAGTTCGCTCTTTTGAATCTGCAAATAACCAAACACGGATTTTCTCCTTTATACAATAATACATAGTATATTGTACAACAAAACAGAGTTAAAAGCAACAGAATAACGGTATATTCTTTGGATAATCAGCCAAAATGAGCTTATTAACGGGAAATGTTGCAAAAATTTTCTTCTCATATTATAATCATAGTGCAGATGTTCTCTTCTGTTAAGAATTGAATGTCAAAAATTATTTGCAAAACTAAAAAGGAATTTGCATATTATGAATGTTTACGATTTTGACAAAACGATTTACTACGGGGACTCAACAGCCGACTTCTATTTATTCTGCCTTAAAAGACATAAAAAAATACTCACTCTTGCCCCATCGCTTTTGGGAGCATTTTTAAAATTCTATGTATTCAAAAAAGGTACAAAAACTGATTTTAAAGAAAAAATGTACAGATTTCTTACCTATTGCGATACTGAAAAGGATGTAAATGATTTCTGGAAGGAATACATAGGAAATATAAAACCGTTTTATCTTGAACAAAAGAAAGATGATGATGTAATTATTTCGGCATCGCCCGAATTTTTGCTGAAACCCGTTTGCAAAAGGCTCAAAATAAAAAACCTTATGGCGTCAAAGGTAGATATGCACAGCGGAAAATATTCGGGTGTAAACTGTCACGGCAAGGAAAAGGTAAAACGATTTTATGAGGCTTTTCCTAACGGAAAAATTGACAATTTTTATTCGGACAGTTACAGTGATTCGCCGCTTGCGGAAATTGCAGAAAAAGCTTTTATGGTTGACGGCGACAAGGTTGAAGGTTGGATATTCCTTAAATAATTTTTACGGAGCAGAAATCTGTTCCGTATTTTTATTTTTTCGGGTTGCCAAAACATTGAGCCGTGTTTGTCTGTGTCCGACAAGTGTTTCAGCGGTTTTACCTGTTGAAATAGAAAAATTGCTATATGTCATACTTCCGTCCTCACCAATACGGCTTGTTCATCGTCATACTTTCATCAACGCTCTCCCTAAAAACAGTCCACCGGACTGTTTTCTTAACGGTCGCTTTCAAGTCCCGTCATCGCTTGCTTGCAAAATAGAAAAGACTTGATACACAAGGTATCAAGTCTTTTCTATGGTGCGA
>UMLU01018238.1_pt1 | contig 8947 bp, 9 predicted proteins | sample 1966621 | NCBI WGS metagenome assembly UMLU01 (sample SAMEA4836210, study PRJEB28245) | human gut metagenome | biome: gut microbiome; material: fecal sample | place: Denmark | collected 2008 | reverse complement strand
GGCCTTCTTGGACCATGCGCCGGTCTCGACGTAGACGGCCTTGCCGTTCTTCATCAGATTCCAAGGCACAGCCGCGAACTGCAGCGTAGCGCCGCCCTGAATGAACAGGACCTTGTAGTTGTTGGGGATGCCCATCAGGTCGCGCAGGTCAGCCTCGGCCTCGTCGATGATCTGCTGGAAAACCTTGGAGCGGTGGCTCATTTCCATGACGCACATGCCGCTGCCGCGGTAGTTCATCATCTCGTCACGGATTTCCTCCAGCACGGGCTCCGGCATCATAGCGGGACCGGCAGAGAAGTTGTAGGTGCGATTGTACTTCATTGTTGGTGTCCTCCTGATTGTCTTTTTTGAGCAATAGCAACAGAAATTGCATGATATGACAGCTACAGTATAGTCTATTGTGCGGGGATAATCAATAGAAAAAAGCAAACTTATCATTTATTTAAAAACAACTGTGCCGCGCTTTGAAAAACAAAAAGCAAATGAAGAAATTATTGACAAACGATAATTCTTCTGCTACGCTGACGATAGAAATTATCGCAAAACAATAATTCTGGAGGTGCGATATGAAACGTGACCGGATCAAGACCTTACTTTTGGCGGAGGCACTCATCTGCGCGCTGCTTGCGCTCGCCCTGTGGCTTTTCGAGGGCGACGCCTTTTCCGTCGCCGGATTCCCCGGCAGCGCAGTGGGGCAGGGTTTGAGTGCGCTGGCCGCCTCGGGCCGCTTCGGCTTCGCGCTGGCGTTCACGCTGTACGCCGCGGTGATCCTGCTGCCGCTCTATGCGCTCGTGCTCATCGGGGCGCGGCGGGAACTGAAGCCCGAGGACGCGCTGCTCGTGCTCATCGCGTTTGCCGCGGCCGGCGCGCTCTTTCCACACGGCTGGACCGCCTATTGGAGCACATCGGCGGAGGCACTGTTCCCGCGCCTTGCCTGGCAGTGGCTCATTTTCGCGCTGCTCGCGGGCTGGGTCGTACTGCGGCTGCTGCGCCGGTTTTCCGGCGGCGATACGCAGGAGCTCTTGAAGCTCTTCCGCGCGCTGCTTATCCTCGCGGCGGCATACTTCGTCTTTGAGGTCTGCTTTGCCGAATTTGCGGGCCTGTTTTCCGCCATCGACGCTCTCAAGGCGGGCAACAGCGCCTTTACAACCGATACGGTACTGCCTGTGGCAACGGACATAACGGGATCGAAGAGCCTTGTGTTCAGCTATGTTGTCCTCGCCCTGCGCTTTGCCGCGGAAAGCCTTCCTACGCTGCTCGCCGCGGCGACGGCGTACTTCGCCATCGGCCTTCTCGACACGATGGAAGACGGCGCATTTACGCAGGAGAGCGCCGCCTACGCGCCAAAGCTCGCCGAATGGTGTGTCAAGGTGCTCAAGCTCAGCGTGCTGTTCGCCCTCGCAGTCAACGTTTTACAGGCGGTTTGCGCGCCGATGCTCCTGAGCACCAGCATTTCGATCCGTCTGCCGATCTTCGAGCTGTGCTTCGTGCTCGCAGCGCTTCTCGGTGCGCGGCTCATCGCCTCGAACGTCGCCCTTGCGGCGGACAACGACCTCTTTATCTGAGGGTGCTGCCATGGCGATCACGATACATCTCGACGAGGTGCTGAAAGCGCGCGGCATGACAAGCAAGGAGCTTTGCGCTATTGTCGGCATCACGGAGGCGAATCTTTCCATTCTGCGCAGCGGCAAGGCTAAGGGCGTGCGCTTTGCAACGCTCAACCGCATCTGCTGCGCGCTCGAGTGCAATGTGGGCGACATTCTGCAATGCGACGGAGAATTGGAGGCAGAGCATGAAGAGTAAAACGAAAACGATACTGATTTTTGCTGCGATCCTCGCGGCGGTCTTTCTCGTCGCCTTTCTCGACGGCGGCGCGGTGCAGTCTGCTGCGGACGAGGAGGAAGAGGGCACGCTCATCGGGGCTTTCGTCTCGGAAGAGGATCTCGACATCGGCGGTGATCTTGCGGTCTCGGCCGCGGGCAAATTCGTCTGGAAGGCCGGGCGGCTCTATATGGATACGGACGAAGACTGGTGGGCGCTCAAAGACCGCGGCAGCGGCATTTACTGCACGATGGAGCCTGACTCGCGCTACGGCGAAGAGGACGCCAAGTCGCCATGCATCACGATCTTCGGCGAACTCGGTGCGCCGCTGGGGAAGGCCGGTATCGACGATGACAACGGCGTCCGTACGACGGACATCGACCTCTCGGGCGAGGTCTACGCCTGCGGCGACAGACAAGTGATTTTCAAACTTTATCCCATCTATCAGACGTCGGATGGACGCATTTATTTGACGCGCGGCAACAGCATGGGCATGTCCGGCGCGGACGGCGCCAGCATAACCCACACGCTCACGAGCGATAAGACCGAGACGATTGGCGGCAAGTCCGAGCGCGTGAAGGTCAGAGTCGCCATCACCGTTGCTGCCCGTCCGACGCCGACGAAGTTCACCGTCGCGCACATGGACGAAAACGACGATCTCTTGAAGCTCGAGGAGTTCGCGCCCGACGCGCTGCCCGAGTCTATCACAGCCGCGCCCGGCGCGGCGTATCTCATCGGCACGAGCTATGGACAAGACGGGGACGGCGAGACGGCGGAATACGACATTTGCAGCCGCAGCAATGACAGTGCGCCGTATGCTTACTCAAATCTGGATACCTTCCGCTATCAGGACGGGAAGCTCTGCTCAATCAGCATCAAGGTCAACTGGAAGGAGGGGGCGGCATGAAACGCATCATTGCTTTTGCGCTGGCGCTCGCAGTGGTGTTTGGTGTGAGCTTTGCGCTCTACAAGCCCGAGCGTATCGAAGCCGCGGCGCAGGAGACCATGGACGACGAATGGGTCGGATACTTCTTCGTCCTCGAACCCTTCGACGGCAGGCGCTACGCGACGGAGAACGGCGATGATTACGACTTCGGCGTGCCCGGCGTGCCGGTGTTTGTGACCATCACAGCGTTTGAACCCGACGATCCGGATTACGAAGAGGGCTCTGAATTCAACAATTCCGTCGGTGCGGCGGTGTCCGACGAGGTGGTGGGCAGCGGAATGCACATCAAGGTCGACGACAACGGCAGCAGCTACGAGACGGGCGGAGAGATCGCGCTCGACGCGCTGGGACAGGCGGAACTGTACGAATGTTATGTCTACCGCACGTCTGCGGGGGACTACTATGCCGAGTGCACGCAGGCCAACGGCACGAACGTATGTTACAGGACACCCAGCGCAAACCTGAACCAGACGCGGACGATCTCGACCGAGCGGTCGAGCGACTGGCGCGCGAACGGCAAAACGAAGAGCCGCTCGATCAAGGTGAGCGTTTCATTCGCGGCGCACACGGCGGCAGAATCGGTCGAATTTGTCTGGATGGACAGCGAAAAGAACGTCCTGTCGCGCGCGGCATACGCCGCCGACGCTCTTCCCGAGACGCTGGCCGCACCCGAGCATGCGGCGCTTCTCGTCACGGCGATGCAGAGTGTGGACGGTACGACCGAGCGCACGCTCTGGCACGCAGGACGATCTGTTCGCCAGAGCCTATGTGCCCTCGACGCTTTCCGGACTTCTGCGCGTTGTCGATGTCTCGCTCGACTGGGGAGAGGACGAGACTTAACCAATTCTTAATAAAGGATTCGCTAAGAAAATGATTGCAATACGCGGGCAAAGCGGGTAAGATGGGGTTAACTCAAAGAAAAGAGGAACTTGCCATGCGTCCCGACGGAACCCGAGTGAAAGAGGCGTCCACCATCGTTTCGGCACTGCCCTATGTCATGCCGCGGCGCTACGACGCGCAGAATTTCATCACCGAATACGCTGATATGGAGATCCTGCGCCGCTACATTCAGGAAAAGCGCCGCGAAGGCGTCCGCATCCCGTATATGACGCTCATTCTGGCGGCATACTTCAAGGCGTATCAGGAAAATCCGAAGATCAACCGCTTCATCATGAACAGCAAGATCTACCAGCGCAATCACTTCTGCGTCAGCTTCGTCATCCTGAAAACGCGCGCCGACGGCCGCGCGGATGAGACGTCGATCAAGGTGTTCTTTGAGGACGGGGACGATATCTTCTCCATCAACCGCAAGATCGAGGAGGCGGTCGCGCAGAATCAGGTGGCCGCGCACAACAACAATACGGATAAATTCGCGAATTTCCTGTTCGCCATCCCCATCCTGCCGGGGTTTTTGTTCGTCCTTGTCAAGCTGATGGACCGCTGCGGCCTGCTGCCGCGTAAGATCATTGATCTGAGCCCGTTCCACACGAGTCTTTTTATCACGAACCTTGCCTCCATCAACACGAATTCCATCTTCCACCACTGCTACGAGTTCGGCACGACGGGGGTGTTCGTCAGCATGGGCAAGCCTATTGCCAATTATATGAGCGGGGAGTATAATAAAAAAATGATCCCGCTCTCCGTCGTGATGGATGAGCGCATCTGCACGGGACACGAGTACGCGCTGTTCTGGGCGAGCGTGCGCCGCTATCTCAAGCACCCCGAGCTGCTGGAGGGGAAGCCGACGGAGGAAAACGCAGATCTCGCGGAGGAATGCGTTTGATCAGCAGCCACAAGCCGCAAAGCGCGGGATCTGCGCTTTGCGGCGTTTTCTACTTTTATATGTAGAAGAAAGGACAGGGAAGCTTCCTTGATCGAACCAAAGTCTCAGGTAAAGAAATGCAGCGCCCACGCAGAAATTTTGCAGCAGAACGAGGAACGCACCGTCTACCGTCTCAGGGAGACGGACGGCGAGGTGTGCATCACGGCCTATCCCGTTTTCCCCGGCATTGAGCTTGCCTATCACGATGTGCATGCGCCGTCGTACCGTCTGGCAGAGCCGAATGCGGCGGGACTCATCGAGATCCAGCACTGCCGCGAGGGACGCGCGGAATACTGCTGCGGCGGCGAGCATTACTTTTTGGCCCCCGGAGACCTCTCCGTCGTGCGCCGCGCCGCTATCGAGGGGGAGGTGGAGTTCCCCACGGGGCACTACCACGGCATCACCGTCACGCTCGACCCCGCCCTCGCACCTGACTGTTTGTCCTGCATTTTGCAGGATGTCGACGTCCGCCCCAGCGTGCTGGCGGAGAAGTTCTTCGCCGACTCGGAGTGCTTTGTCTCAAGATCGTCGGCGCGCGTGGAGCACATCTTCTCTGAGCTCTACGCCGTGCCCGCCGGCATCCGCCGCGGCTACTTTAAGGTTAAGGTGCTTGAACTTCTGCTCTTTTTGAGTGCGCTCGACGTGGCGCACGAAAAGCACGGCTATACCGCCGCGCAAGTGCGCCTTGCGCGCGCGGCGCGCGACGCGCTGCTTGCAAGCACGGAGGACGACGTCACGATCTCGGCGCTTGCACAGGAACTCGGTGCGTCGCCCTCGCAGCTCGCCGCGAGCTTTCGCGGCGTGTACGGCATGACGCCCGCAGCGTTTTTGCGCGCGCAGAAGATGCACAGTGCCGCGCAGCTCCTGCGCACGAGCGACCGCACGGTGCTCGATATCGCGGGGCAGTTCGGCTATGACAACGCCAGCAAGTTTGCCAAGGCCTTCCGCAGTGTGATCGGTGTGTCGCCGAGCGCGTACCGCGCAGGCGCGGACAGCGACAGCTGCGCGCCGACGGCGGAAAAAGCGGAATAAAATATTTTGGAGCCTCATCCGATCAATTTGGAGCGGATAAGGCTCTTCTTTTCGGGTATCCTAAGACACGTCAAGAGCGAGGACATCGCTCCCCAATAGTTAGATAAATCTAACTTCTGGGGAGCCACCACCGAAACCAAAGGGGAGGGAAACAGGCATGTCTGAAGAGATCCTGGTGCGGCAGGGTGCGCCGACGTTGGCAGGTATCAAAACGGGCAGCCTCTTCCCTTGTCCTTGCGAAGATAAGGAAGCGCTTTTTGCGGACATCCGCCGCCTGAACCGTCTGCTTGTGCCAAAGGGCCTGTGTCTGCTGCCGATCCGTTTTCTGAAAGGACAGGTCCTTTTGTACCTGTACCGCCCCTCTGAGCTGCGGAGAGATTTGGAGAACGAACAGGCGGCCGAGATCCTGCACCACGCGGGCTACAATAGCGGCCACTGCGGACGCTGCATCGCAAACCTCATCCGCCGATTCCGCGAGGGCGGCGAATTCCCCCATGAGGTCGGGCTTTTCCTCTCGTATCCGCCGGAGGACGTCAAGGGCTTCATCGACCACCGCGCCTGCAACTTCAAATGCGCGGGGCTGTGGAAGGTCTACGGCGACGAGAAGAAGGCACGAGAGCTGTTCGCCCGCTTCAAAAAATGCACGGAGATCTACTGCGCACTCTGGGAGGCCGGCTCGGGCATCGAGCAGCTTGCCGTGGCAGTGTGATAGATACTGATTTATGAAAGGAACATACTAATATGAAGAAGACTGCTGTTGTTTATTGGAGCGGCACGGGCAACACCGAGGCCATGGCCAAGGCCGTCGCTGAGGGCATGGAGAGCGCGGGCGCGCAGGTCACGATGTTGACCCCTGACCAGGTCAAGGCCAGCGAGCTGAGCGCTTACGACGCGATCGCCTTCGGCTGCCCCGCCATGGGCAGCGAAGTGCTCGAGGAGATGGAGTTCCAGCCCATGTTTGACGAGGTCAAGCGCAGCCTTGGCGGCAAGAGCGCCGCGCTGTTCGGCTCCTACGGCTGGGGCGACGGCGAGTGGATGCGCGGCTGGGAAAAGGACTGCGATGATTCCGGCATCCGCCTTGTGTGCGAGAGCGTGACCTGCTGCGAAGCGCCTGATGACGCCGCGCTGGACGCCTGCCGCGCGCTGGGCAAGGAGCTTGCAAAGTGAGGATTCCTCTGTGGACGAAAAGCGCGCGATGAGGAAACTCAGGCGGAAAGCACCTGTGCTCGTTGCGCTTGCGGTCATCCTGCTGAGTCTTGCCATCGGCGGATGCCTGCCTTTTTGAAAACACGATGCGATGGAAGGCCGCGTACGGGGAGTGCGCGGCCTTCCGATTTTTATTTGCGCTGCCGAAACGGCAGATTTTTACTGATAAGTATTAGCATAACTTATAGATATGTAGATTATTATCAAAAAACTGATAAATAGGGCGAAGCCTTTCTCTCTTTTGCCGCATGGACGAAAAGAGCCCTCTGTGATACCATATTGCTTGTCAAGTTGAGCTCTTTGTAACTGACGGAAACGTGGGTCACCACAGGGGAGCAGAGAGCGTTTCTTGCTGAAATTCAGCAGCCGACCGTCTGGGCACTTCAACTGCACATCGAGGCAGTGGAGCGCCCATTTTTGCTTTTAAGGAGGCAGAACTATGCGAAAGGTAGCCGTTATTATGGGCAGCACGAGCGATCTGCCCGTCGCCGAGAAGGCGATCCAGACGCTCAAGGAATATGGGATCGAGACCGAGGTCCGCGTGTTATCCGCCCACCGGTGCCCGAACGAGGCAAGAGAATTTGCAGCGTCGGCACGGGAGAGCGGATTTTCTTGTATCATCGCGCTCGCGGGCATGGCCGCGCACTTGGCCGGCGCGATGGCCGCGAATACGACGCTTCCCGTCATCGGCGTGCCGTGCAGCGGCGCGAAGCTCGACGGCATGGACGCGCTGCTCTCGACCGTCCAGATGCCGAGCGGCATCCCCGTTGCCACCGTCGCTATCGACGGGGCGAAAAACGCCGCCATCCTTGCCGTCCAGATCATGGCTGTGAGCGACGAGGGCCTTGCCCACAAGCTCCAGGCCGCACGTGACGAGGGCACCGCCGCTGTCTTGAAGGCGGACGAAGAGCTTCGCGAGCGCTACAAAAACTGAGAAACCATCCATCCATATCAATCAACAAAAATATAAAATAAAAGGAGAACAGTCATCATGGAAAAGAAAGAACAGCTCTACGAAGGCAAGGCCAAGAAGGTTTACGCCACCGAAGATCCCAACCTCGTCATCGTTTCCTACAAGGACGACGCCACCGCCTTTGACGGCGCAAAGAAGGGTACCATCGTCGGCAAGGGCGTCATCAACAACCAGATGACCAACCGTCTGATGGCCAAGATGGAAAAGGCCGGCATCCCGACCCACTTTGTTGAAGAGCTCAGCGAGCGCGACACGCTCGTCAAGAAGGTCTCCATCGTCCCGTTGGAGGTCATCATCCGCAACATCTCCGCCGGTCATTTTGCCTCCCGCTACGGCGTGGAGGAGGGTATCGTCTTCTCCGAGCCCACGATCGAGTTCTCCTACAAGAACGACGATCTGCATGACCCCCTGATGAACGCCTATCACGCCGTTGCCCTCAAGCTCGCGACCTGGGAGGAGATCGAGCTCATCAAGAAGTATGCCTTCGCCGTCAACGACACGCTCAAGGCATTTTGGAGCGAGTGCGGCGTCACGCTCGTCGACTTTAAGCTCGAGTTCGGCAAGACCGTCGACGGCCAGATCGTTCTCGCCGACGAGATCAGCCCTGACACCTGCCGCCTGTGGGACAGCAAGACGAACGAAAAGCTCGACAAGGACCGCTTCCGCCGCGACCTCGGCGGCGTGGAAGACGCCTACGCCGAAGTCATGAAGCGCCTGATGGCTCACGACGCACAGTAAGATCAAATATGACAGAGAATCACAACATCATCCCGGCGCGCCACATTCACGAAGAATGCGGCGTGTTCGGCATCTTTACGCCTCAGGAGGCGGACGTCGCGTCCTATGCCTACTACGCGCTCTACTCCCTCCAGCACCGCGGACAGGAGAGCGCGGGTATCGTCGTCAACGACGACGGCCTGTTCCGCTCGCTGCGCGACACTGGCCTTGTGAGCGAGGTCTTCCCGCCCGAGCAGCTCAAATCGCTCGGCAAGGGTACCATCGCCGTCGGCCATGTGCGCTACGGCACGACCGGCAGCGACAACAAGCGCAACGTCCAGCCCATTTTAGTGAACCACTTCAAGGGCCGTATGGCGCTCGCGCACAACGGCAACCTGACGAACTCCCGCGAGCTGAGGCAGGAGCTTGA
>UMLU01017048.1_pt1 | contig 9016 bp, 7 predicted proteins | sample 1966621 | NCBI WGS metagenome assembly UMLU01 (sample SAMEA4836210, study PRJEB28245) | human gut metagenome | biome: gut microbiome; material: fecal sample | place: Denmark | collected 2008 | reverse complement strand
AGATAAATATCCTGTATCGAACGACAGAGTGCTACGTAAATGACTCAAAGTATTATTTTATTTATGATGGCGCAATGAATCCAATTAGGGAATCTTTTGAATTTTTAAACAATTATTATGGAACGAAGTCTATTAATACTCGTACAATGGCACTTCATGCATTAAAGATTTTGTATTCTTATGAAAAAATCATAGGCACAAAACTTGAAGATTTTACATCTACAGATTTAATTGGTTTTAAAGAATTTCTTCTTGGATTCTGCCGAAAAGGAAAAGTAATAGAATTTGCAAACCTTACAGAAAGACAACCTGATACGGTAAATATGTATCTAGGAATTTATAGAGCATACCTGAAGTCTCAGGGAAAGAAAAACCAGTACCTGGAAGAAAGTTCAGGCAAATCGGTAAGCTATATTTCAAATTATGATTATACTACGCACAAATCTGCTGGATATAAAAGTAACGTCAAAACAGTGACAAAAACAGAAATTCCTCAATATATTTCAGTTGATGAATTTTCACATATAATATCCTTAATTAGGAAGAAATATAGCAAAAGAGAAGAATGCATCATTAGGCTTATGTATGAGACGGGAATGAGAATAGGGGAAGTTCTGGGGTTGACTAATGAAGATGTAAGATGCGAACAAGTAAATGGTTCATATTATTATGCCATCTACATCCGAAACAGAGTCTGCGATAAGTATTATCAATTAGCAAAATCCGTACGCAACCCAGTATCTGCAACTGAGTATAAAGGGAAGAAGTATAATACCATTAACTATGGATATCAAATGTTGTTTGTTACAGAGGAGCTTTTTCAATTAATATGTGATTACATTGAAGAAGCTCACTCAAAGGCTCGTGATAATTATGAAAAAAGGTATAAAAAGTCATATGCCGATATTGTAACTGACGATGAAGAAAATTTTTATATTTTTGTTAATAATTATGGAAGCCCATTGTCAAATATAACATGGAATTCTATTCTGAAAAATATTTTCAATGAAGCTGGAATAATTGTTGATAAGCACATCAGGGAACATAATTTAAGTCACCGTTTTCGTCATGGATTTGCAATGTTCCAAGTTCAATACATGAAAAGAGATGCGGTTGAATTGTCTAAATTAATGAGACACTCTTCAATTAGTTCTACTCTGATATACTATAATCCCACGATATCAGATAAAATTAAATTAAAAACAGAGTTTACTAAAGAACTCTATTCAATACTTCCGGAATTAAAAAATATATAACATGGAAGGTGGTGACATATAATGAAGCATAATATTATTGAAAAATATACAGATGAAAATATAGAAAAAATAGTCCAAGAGCTGGTATTTAAAATGTATCCTAAAGAAAATTTACAGAAAAAGGATTGCATGGACAGGTTTAAAAAAACAAATAGACAATATTATGAAATACTAAAGGATGTTAGAGTTTCTGATTTGTCGCCTTCTTATTTGGTTTCTTTAGTACCAACGTTGTCGCAAAAAAAGGCATCGTATTTGATACGCGTTTGTGTAAAACTTGTAGAATACGGATTAGCAGATAATTTGAATAGATTGCTGTACTTTAAGGAAAGGATAACTGCAATTGCCTGGAGCACTTATAAGGCAGATATCATACAAATATTTAATTCTGATGATTATGAATATTTCAAAACTCATAACCTGTTATGTTCTAAATCTGGTATTAAATTGTTCTTTGCCGGTTCAAGATTTTATGAGCATATTAATAGTATTCAAAACATGGAGGTAAAAACATGCGTACAACAATTCTTATCCATTATAAAAAAAAGTGAACAATATACGGTGGAAACGAGAATTCTGCAAATATATGACTTTCAGGAAATTATCAGTCTCATTTCCAAAACTTATATTAATGAATGGAATCGAAGAATGTTTTTAAATGTAAAGCAGAAAGTTTTATGTTTACGTTTCTTAGAATTTGTTTCCCAAAAACATGATTTGTCTGATAATATTAATGAAATGTTTAAATTCAAAAAGTATTTGGAAGACCGAAGGGGAGCTACAAAATGTTGGCAAGAAATTTGCAGTAACGATATTAGACAATGTTTTTTAACTAACGGGCAAAATGGAGAGACTATAAGCTTTTATTATACGGATATTACCTATGAGGCACAATTGTTTTCTGATATCAAAGCATATGTAAATGAAAAGTCCGAAACATGTAAACAAAAGGAATTAAAAATTTTTACAGAAAATTTTTTACTCTCAACAGGGAAGGAAAAGTTGGAGTCTGTAAACGATTTATCTTACGAAACATACCTGGCAAGCGGTAATTACTTTTCAGAATTTAATAAAGCAAAGGTGTATTATAGCCATATATATTCATTCTATGCGTTTCTGATGAAAAAATATAATATCGAAATATTCAGGCAGGCTAATATATCGAATAAGCTTTTTCTAAGAAAAGGTATCTTAAATTTATTATTACAGGGATATACAATTGAAAATTACAATCCTTTAGACGAAGTCCCCTGTTCAAATAAGTGGATATTGCTTTACGATTCTCAATATGATACCGGAACTTATCATAAGGCCAGTGATTCTATAGCTATTGACTTTTCAGATATCAATAATGAGTTGTTTAGAAAATTATCTAAAATGTTTATATGGCATTATAATACTTCTATCAATAAAAAAACTGGTATGCTGCTTAGCATAAAAGAAGCTTTAAATTATATAAATGATTTAAGAAGAGGAAATTGTATTTCCATATACTGTAAAAATAAAGTTGATATGTATGGTAGCATATCAACAGATGAAGCTTACGCATACAAAATGTATGTCAAAATGAACAGCCAATCACAAGTATCGACTGCAAATAAGATTTTCAATTTCAGTAGGTTTTTAAAAGTAATAAAAGAAAATGGCGAAATGGATATTCAAGAAGTGACTTTCCGTTTTTTAAAAACCAATCTTACATTAGAAAATAATGCCAAATCTATACCAGACAATGAGCTAAATAAACTTATCAAGGTTATAGAATACAATGCTGATAACAATGTACAAAAATTTCTGCTTTCACTCATATTTAAGATTGCTTTAGATACGGAAATGAGAATATCTGAAATCTTGTCTTTGGATGTAGATTGCGTGAAAGAAACGTCTAAAAATGGAGAATATGTATTAGTAAGAAAAAGGAAGAGCGCTTCTTTCAAAAAAGAACTTGAACCAATTACTTCTGAAACAAAAATAGTAATTGATAAAGCCATTAGCAGCACAAAACAATATAGAGATAACGCTCCCATAGACATAAAGGATAAGTTGTTTATTGTCCCAGCTAATGGAATTATCCAGGTAAGACGTATTACTTCAGAAAATTTTCGTAAATATCTGGTTTCCTGTTGTATAGACGCAGGAATTCAAAGATATACCGCAGACAATCTAAGGGATACGCATATGACAAAAGCAAGAATATATAAATTAAAGCATAAGATGTCCGATTTAGAACATTCTGTATTAACCGGACATACAACTAAAAACGTTGATATGAATCATTATGTTGATATTTCTATAGAAACAATGCTTGAATCAGTTTATGGTATTGTAATAGGAGACGTTGATATAAATGGTAAAATTGTAAATGAGCTAGATAGCAAAATTGCAACGATTGAAAATGAAGTCTCCAATGGATGCGGTTATTGCTCAAACGAAAGCTGCGACAACTTGACATATTTAGATTGTCTAATGTGTAAAAATTTTGTAACAATGCCAAGCAGACGATATTTTTTTGAAGCGCAACTTCAAACTATGGATGAAAAACTCAAGAACTCAGCCCTTCCCCATGACAAAGAAGACATTGTTAATATTAAACGCTTACTCGTGAAATATATAGCCAAAATAAAAGAATTGGAGGTGATTTTAACAGATGAATAACAGCACTGCAATTGCCATTAAAATAGATATCGATAACGAAGGCTTGGAATATAATGAAGTTAAAAATTTCTTAAGGAATATAAAGAAGAACAAAAAAATATTATTAAATGATATCACAATAGAATATGAAGCTGACTTATGGGATTTATCTAATATTAATCCAAGTAATATTGGCAATTCAAAAAACAGATTCTGCTTTTCTGAAATCCCTGCAACGTATATGCCATTGATTAAGGATTATATTCTCATAAACCTTCTTGAAGGAAACAAAAAATCCAAACATTATACACTCAGTTTACAATTTTGAGAAAATTTGCTTCGTTTTGTTATACAAACAATTGTATTGACATGCAATCAGTAACTATTGATATTATTTCACGGTATATAAAGCTATATGAACAATTTAGTGAAAGGTATAAGGCCCATCATATACAAGCGTTAGTTGATTTTTTACTGTTCTATAATTATTATGTCGAACAAATATTTGATGATGACACTATTTCCAATATTAAGGATTTAGTCGATTGTGAATTGGTACGTGCAGAGATTCAAAACAGCAAGACAGAAGACGTCAATTTGGACTTTTATAATAAATTTCTTGCTACATTAATAAAGGTTGTTAATGAAAAGAGTGATAAAAATGAAATAATAGCAATGGCTGCCATGGTGCTGATTGAAACTCAAACTGGATTAAGGACAGGTGAACTCTTTTCATTAAAGGTTGGGTGTTTAAAGGAAACGAAGATTCTGGATAATCAGACGGCGTATTTTTTAGAATATCAAACTTGGAAACGTCATAGAAATGTCGCCTCATCTATAGTTAAAATTCATGCCAATGACATTGTAAAACTTGCTTATGACACTTTATTAGGCCTACACAGTAATATACAAAATGATACTTTGTTGTATCCGTATAAGGAAACTCCGGTAGAGCCATCTGGTGCTATCCGTAGATTAATCAGCTTATTTAGATATTTTAACAAATATTTTAATACTATTACAGATGAGAAGATAGAAGCAGACGGCATCAAATCTTTCAAATTACAACGTAGTGGTAAGTATGTGAAGTATATCAGTTTCACGCAAATGAGAGTTCATGTTTGTACAGAGTTATATAGAAAGGGATGCCCATTAGAATATATCGAAAAATTTATGTCCCATTTGTCTGCCGAAATGACAGGATATTACATAAGACCAAGGAATACGGTGCAAGAAAACCTAGCAGAATCAACAAAAATATTAAAAGACATTGTGACAAAAGAAGCTTTGCCAATTGGTCCTACAAAAGGGCTCGTTGAAAAAATAGATGAGTTTATAAAAAATAATAACTACAATATCGAAAGAGATATTGACGAAATATGTAAAAAATTGGCAGAACGGATTCCAATTAGAGTTAAAACAGGAGGTGTCTGTATTAAGTCTTCACGGTTTAGAGAATGTGCGAAGGATTCTGCTACCAATGAATTTTATTGTGCGTATGGAGTCTGCCCTAACATATGTACTTTTTATTATATGGCAGACATATCATACAGACAGGCAAAAGAACTTGTTGAAAATATTGAATGTAACAAAAGCAGGGGATGCATAAAACAGGCACAAAAAAGTTTAAATATGTTGAATACTTTACTAAATCAAAAACTCATTCCGCAAATTGGACAACTGAAAGATTCTATTAATAAAAGAGGAGCTAGCTCTGTTATAGAAAAGCATCCAAATATGGAATACTTAATTATAAATCTGGACTCAGTCGAGAAGGAGATTGAAAAATGGAGATTATTGACATTGTAAATAAAAAACTACAAGATATGGGAGTATCTAATATATCAGATACTATTAAAAAACATTTATATAAAATTGAGGAGCTTATTTCTGCAAAGGATTCTGAATTGAATGGTCTATCAAAAAAAATGCATGATTGTGATTATGATGTTAAATCCATTGCAGAACAGGTAGGCTTAGCAAGGGCAACATTTTACAAATATGATGTTCTACAAAAATATGTAGTATATTCTAAAGTTCAGAGTCGAAAAAATAACCCATATGCAGAAATAGAAAGATTAAAACAGATAATACAGGAGCAAAAAGACACAATTAGCTTGTTTGAACAACGAGATTGTAATATGATGTTGTTAGAGGAAAAAAATCAGCAACAAGCAAAAATCATACAGGAACAAAATGACACGATAGAGCGATTAAAAAAAATGAAAATTATGAAATTTTCAAAGTGATTTTACTTATTAATAAGCGTACACGCAGTAGACACACTCCACTTTTTACATAATACAACCGATGCCATCTCATTGGGTTCCAGCTCGCCGGTGAAAACGCGAATACAAAAAACCTGATAACAGGGACGAGATATCTTAATGTTGACGGTATGCTTCCGTTTGAAGATGAGGTTGCTGATTACGTCAAAGAAACAGACAATCATGTATTGTATCGTGTAACACCAGTTTTTGATGGTGATAATCTAGTTGCTTCCGGCGTGCAGATGGAAGCCGAGTCGGTGGAAGATGATGGTGCCGGAGTTAAATTCAATGTATTTTGCTATAATGTCCAGCCGGGAATCGGTATTGACTATGCGACAGGCGATAGTTGGGTTGATGATGGAAATGCGGTAGTAGAAAATACTGACACAGACAATGCAGAACAGACGGAATTTGTAATCAATACAAACACCGGAAAATTCCACAAACCTGATTGCAAAAGCGTTAAAAAAATGAAAGCAAAAAACAAAGAAGAATTCAGCGGCAGCAGAGATGAACTGATTGCAGAGGGGTATGAACCTTGCGGCAGTTGCAGGCCTTAAGATGTACAGAAAAAAGATGGAAAAGAAGACGAAAGAAGAGAAAGAGCAAGAGCGATGCCTTAGGCGCCGCTCTTGCTTCGTCTTTTTGGTTCGGTGCTTAATAAAATAGAAAAATACTAGCGCTAATAGGCTAGCATTTTTCTACCGTAGCATCCAGTTAAACGCAGAACTGCGAAATTTTGTTCTATCGCTGCATTTGGAAAGAGACAATTTACTGCTTTGTCGATGTGAAACGAGTGAAGACTGGCTGCAGGCTTTAATAATTTGGTTTTTTCGTAATGCTTCTAATCGTGTCATATAGAACCTCCTTTTTCTTTAATATGCAAAATATTTTTTTCGCGCATCGATTTTTTCAGCATATTGTATATGAAAGAAATTGTAAAAACACACGCAAAGAGAGGAGAAAAAACTATGGCTAAAAAATTAAGCAAGAAAGAACTTCAGAAACTGGAGATTCAGATGGGAATTTCCAAAATCCAGCATGACCGCCCGCCGGTTGGAAGGCCGACCGTGTTCTATGGCAAGACAAACAAACAGAAACGGAGAGAAGGTAAGATGGCGGCGAAGGAGTGGTGAAAAACGTAGAGACTGCCAACTGACGGTCTCTTCTTTTTTTTGCAAAAAAAACAAAAAGACATCGCTCCCGCGATGTCTTAGGCTTCTTTAATCTGAGCCATTTCCATATCCGCCGCATGGCGGTATGTATCCAGCATGTCAAGCACGTCAGGTGTTAACTCTATCACCTGCTTGTACTGTGCCAGATGCTCAAGGCTTGCCCAGCAGTCCATTATGGAAGTCCTCAGCTGGAATTCAACCTTCATTTCAGGAAAGTCCGGGTCTCCAGATGTAAATCCCATGATGACATGAAGGCTTCGGTATCCGCTTTCTTTCGGATGCTTAATGTAATCCTTCACATGGATAACCCGGCAACTTGTCTTATCGTCAACTGACTTAATGCGTTTAAGATTTTCATAAATCGCATACACATCAGCGACAGATTCAACGATAATCCTGACACCGATTGCATCAGACTCAACTGCAAGCGCTGAGTGATGATTGACCGGCAGGTTGTCGTTCTGAATTTTTTTTGTCATACTTTCCGGAGTCTTAATCCTAGACACAATGTGTGCTGCGGATTTTATTCCTGAAAATGTTGACATTAAGCTTGCCAGGCTGACAGCTTTACTTTTTACAGTTTCCATATGGCTCAGATGTTCGCCATAAAATTTTTTATTTACGTTCATTTTTTTTCTCCCTTTCGTAAAACATAATATTGCAATATTAATATGCAGAATAATTTAAAAAACAGAACATTTTTTGCAAAATAAAAAATTCTGCATATTGGAAATATAAAAAAATAAGCCAAAAACAGGCTGTAAAAGAGGAGAAAAATATATGAGTTATAAATTAGACATACAGGATGATTTGATGAGCATCCAGGGATTATACGGAACGTATGAAGCATCAAATAATGAAAAAGGAGGTTTTATGATATCTGTCGTGTTAGGGTCATACGTGTATGAACTTGATGCCGAGGGAGAAGACTATATTGTAGAGAATGGTCAGGAATGGGCAGTGCCGGCAAAGAATCTGACTGAGCTTAATGAATTCATCAGAATGTGTGAAGATGAAAAGCTGTGGAATTACATGAGCGGCCCGGTGTTCAGGATGAAGCCAGATACAGAAAACGGCATTCTGTACATCAAAGGACAGACAAAAAACTTTGTGATTGGAGAGCACGAAAAGAAATTATACGTTGATGAAGTGCAGTCTTCAAAAACACATCACTACGTTGAAGATTTATTTGATGCGGCAAAGAAGATGACAACAGAAGATAAATGGTGGAGCCGGAAGGGCGAAGAAACCGTTGACATCGTAAGAAATATGAGATGCGCGATTATGGTAACTTCAGGCGGCAATCTACAGATTGAATACAGAAATAAGAGTCTGCTGATAGGCCAGAAAGATGATGGAACATATTGGGTTAACATGATTGGCGGGCAGGAAAAACATATCTTTTATAAAGATTCATTTAAAGAAGTAATCGCACTGCTTGCGGCTTAACAGCGTAAAAAAAAGAGTCAGGAAAAAGTTTCCTGGCTCTTTGACTTTCTTAATGTTTATTTTCTTTGTCGTCAAATGACAGCCCAAACCACATATGGCTGATTGCCTGCAGTACGACAATTGTGGTTGCTGCGATTAAACATACAACCTCTTCAATTGGTGGTGCTGTCGCGATATGCGCGATTGTTAATCCGACCAGTAATACTGCAGAAAACAGTATCGGTAAAGAAAGTAA
>UMLU01002214.1_pt1 | contig 9059 bp, 6 predicted proteins | sample 1966621 | NCBI WGS metagenome assembly UMLU01 (sample SAMEA4836210, study PRJEB28245) | human gut metagenome | biome: gut microbiome; material: fecal sample | place: Denmark | collected 2008 | reverse complement strand
GGCGATGTCCATCTTGTCGAAGCCTTCCGGCGAGGGAAGTTCGTCTTGCGGGATGCAGAACGATCGGAGCACTTCCTGCTCGGCCGTCCGGCGTGCATCCGGAATGGTCCGGCCCTCGTTCAAAACAAGGTACTTGATGCGGGGCGTTTCCAGCGAAGTGAGCAAATTGACGTTCGACTTTCCTTCCATTGCAAGGTCGGACAGAGACCGCAGGGTCAGCGGGGCATCGGAAAGATTGCCTGTCACTTCGTTGAAATAGAAACCCTCGGCGATGATCTCTACGTAGCGGCTGTCAATATCCGATGTAAGTTCGAACGAGCCCATGTCGTCGAGAATCTGCGTTTGGTAACTTTTACCGGTCGGTTGCAGTCGTTCGTTCAGCTCCTGGATAGTGACGACAGAGCCTTGGATGAACTGCCCTTTCTGCACGCTTCCGTTGATCGAATATTCCGGAATGTCCGGTTTTTCATCCTCCGAGTCGTTACCGTCGCCGGGGTTCTCGGTGTTATCCGATCCTCCGTAGGGCGTTTCATCGATACCGCTGTCGGTACAGCCGCAGACAAGCAGTACGGCGATTGCGAATAAAAAGAGTTTTTTCATAATAAGATTATTTAATAAGTAGAAATTTGATCATTCCTGCTACTTACCGTATCGGCTCCTGCTGCGGTGGTTTGAACAAAAAAAGTGTGGAGTCGTTCGTTTATCTGACGACAGGCATTTGGCGTGGCCCGGAAACAAATAAACAATACCCCAGTATATCGAGAACCGATATAGCTATACACGGTGATGAGTGTCTGTATTGCCTATCCTTGTTTCCTTAAAATCGCCAAATTTTATCGTCAAGGATTAGCGAAACACTTTCACTAAACAATATGTCGCCATCCGTCGGGGACGGCACTGCAAAGTTAGTGAATGTTTCCTAATACACAACACGCTCTGGGGTATTGCCACCGCAAAGTTCCACAAAACAAAGTTTTTCTGCAACGGCCGACGGCCGGATCGAAAATTATATTCGTTGTAATTTGGGTGAAAAGTTTTTGTGTGTAAAGAGGGGGATGTTTGTAGTGTGTTGTTTTTCAGAATATTAATTGTGTGAAATTTTGATGTGCGGAAATGTTGTTTTGTCGGTGTACGGTTCGGAGATAAAAGGAAAAAGTGCTGGAATTTTGGGTGCGAACTATTTTTTCCGTTGTGTTGTATTAACTATTTGATACCTTGCTGGATAAGAGGTAAAACTTGTCGTGTTGCTTGCATAAGCGAGGATTTTGTATTACCTTTGCTGCGCTGTGCGATTATGTGCTGCAAACGATGGTTCCGTAGCTCAGTTGGATAGAGCAACAGCCTTCTAAGCTGTGGGTCGAGCGTTCGAACCGCTCCGGAATCACGAAGACAGTCAATAATTTATGGAATTATAAATTATTGGCTGTTTTTGTTTATGCACACAATTTGCACACAACTAAACGGATTCGAATTTATTCTGTTTTACTCCGTATTCGAAAAATAATTGAATACACCAGAAGCAAAACAGAATAACCCAGACAAAACCGAACAGAGGAAGGAGATCGAATCATTCGAAAATAGTGAAAAATTCTATGCTCTGCAATGTAAAAAGTTACTTGGGTTACCCTAAATTCGAGTTTTTTGCCATATCCGTTCGTCGCATGTAGTTCTTCCTACATAAAAACAAGATAGCAATATTCTCGAATTTAGGGTAACCCAAGTAACCTAATCTATACGTAGCCGCAAATCTTTATACGACTACTCCGGCCTCTTTTGCCAAGTGGAAAAACGTTCCCAATGTCGCAGGATTGGCCGGTTCGTCCGCACTTAGAAAACCGTCGTACGCCACATCGGCCCGGTGCGTATCGTATTTGGGCGATATACTGCTGACACGGTGGAATAAACCTCTTCCCTCTTCGTCGAATTCCCTGGCAAAAGCGAACCCTATCCGAATCCAATCGTTGTAGTCATCAGTAATATCTATCGATTGTTCTTCAAGTTTTTCGATTGTCCGTTCGACTTTATGCATAGGACTTTCTTGTTTAGAAACATGACGGCGTGACGATCTTGACGCGGTAAATTTTTCTTTATTTACGCTTCGGTCAGTCGGTTTGCGGTCCAATGTCTGTATAAACGGGACCGGATCGTTCTCATCGAGATAGCCATCCGCATCGAACGTGATGAACCTCAACCGGCTGATATCGCTGCATTTTTCATCCACATTGATCCCCAACTCTTTAAAACACACAGACAGCGCATTGAAATACTGCTTATGCTGTTTAGGATCATCTCCCACTCGTACGAAACAAAATACACCTTTGCCACTGGCCGACAGAAAACAAGCATCTATATTTTTAATTTTGGCCAACTCGTCTCGTAATCGTGAGAAATCCGTGATCTGTGGATTATCTTGACCGTCGATATCGATGCAAATATAACCATTATACGTTTTTAAACCGTCGGCTTTTCTTGTCGTGAATGTTCCCGATGCGGTAAATGCGGGTAATCGACTTTTGGATTCCTTATAAGCTTTTTCATCACTTGTACGTAATTGCCGTAACTGTTCCATGTTAATCTTAATATTATTATCGGTTTTTAATTTATAAAGTAAATCGAATAATGACATATCTTTGGGTTTATTCGTCAGAATATTCCCATACAAGCTCACATTTGTTTGTTCTTTTCTCATAATGATCAAATATTTGTTTTTGCTGTTAACATATCCGGATCAAATACCTGTTTACACCATGCGTAAGTCTTATTCTGATTCGATTTACGCACCATGAATCCGACTTTACGCAGATGTACGCCGAAATTTTGAAGGTTGAATCTTTTGTAACCGAAAGTCGTTGTGAATTCGCTGTATTTCTTGTACAAGTCTGCTAGTAATACCTTATCACTTTTCCCTTCGGATGGTTTCCACCCCATCTCATCCAGAAAAATATTGACATTCACAGATTCTCTTTTGTATTGATTGACTACGTTTTGTACAGATAACGGAATGTCGAATCGACCACGAGAGGACAGGCGTACCAAACCTTCTACCATCCAATTAAAGATACCCGACGATTCGTCCTGAACCAACTCTTTCGCCAGGTTGATGTTCGCTTCTTCCGGTGTGATGATTTGCGTAAAAGGAAGAATAATCAATCGTCTGAATATACTTTCGGACAAATCCGTATCAGGAAGCGAATTGGCATTGAAAAGCAACTTGGCCCTAAGTTTTACCTCTATTGGCATGTGAAACAGCTTGCGGGCTGACACTGTTTCGCAACTGCACAATTGTTTAAATACCTCCATATTGGCATTCGAAAAATCGATTTCGCTACTGTAATTGATCAGTTTATCCCGCATGTTATATCTATGCATCGGTTTGGAAATCTCTCTGAGCGAATAGTTGGACATTAACTGTCCTTTAAACATCCTTTCCAAGGTATCATGCAGGACGGATTTACCGCCAGATCCCATGGGACCATATAGCATCAGAGCTTTCTCGTGCTTCAAAAACAGTCCGCTCAAACAGTAACCTAAATACTCCTGCAACAAACCCTGTTGTTCTTTATCCGGAAGAACACGATCCAGATATTTTTGGAATTTCGGACATACGGTATTCGTATCATAGTCGAAATCGAGACAGTAGGTAAAATACCGTTCTTTACAATGAGGTTCCAATGTTACTTTTGTTCCATCATAACGCATGACTCCGTTACGCAAATTGACCGTCACGTCTTCATCATTATCGATAGTTTCTAAAAATTCAGCGGTATTATGTAATTGCTCCTTAAAGAAAGAACGGAATCTCGCCTGTAAGACATCGTCCATATTCATACCGCAACGTATTGCGACCAATTCCACAAAAGCCATCATCAGATTCGGATCCACTTTCTGCCACATCTTCCCATCGTACATATACGTTATTCCCGCTCGTACAACAATACCTGTTTCTGCATTATCAGCTTGTTTCATAAGTGATTCTATTACATAAATAATACTTTTTACCAAAGGAGGTTTAAACTTATCGACCTCTTTGATAGACTCCCATGCTTCATAAGCATTCTTACTTTGTTCCATTTTCTCCCGTATATTTTCAATTAAAGAATACCTGACATCGCGTTCAAGTTCATTCGACTTACGTCGGGCGAACATTTCGTGAAAATCGATCGGTTGAATAGACTCCAATATCTTCGACATCAACTCGTTTTTCTCGACCTCGGCATATATGGGTTTCGAATAGGGCAGCATGGGAAGACAAGACTTTATTTCAACCGTCTCCGACTCTTTCCCTGAGTTGTTCGCTGGTGTCTTTACAAGATAGCGTTGTGACTCCTGGCATTGCATGAAGATCGTATTCAAGTCCGTACCATCAGGAATACTAATCGGACAGGTTTTATTATTTTCCATAATCCGACCTCCTTTCTTTCCTTTGTGCACTGCGTACGATGGCACGTACCGATTCGCTATCGTCTTGCTGTACAGATTTACAATTCGATTCGATCCACTGTTCGATATCCTGTATTCTGAACACCGACCTATTCCCGAATTTAAGGAACGGAATACGGCGATTCATGCACAGTTTATAAATTTTCGATTTGGAGATTTTCACCCCTTTAGTATGAAGATAAGCGATCAAATCGTCCATGTCCAGATTACGGACATCTGTTTTTTCGATTTTGGACAAAGATGCCAGTTGAGAGGTCAGAAAATCGACCTTCTCAATCAATAAGCCAATGGCTTCTGGTATGTTATTATGATCTATTGTCATAATTTTCTAAATTTGTCCAATTAACAAAGCTTTGAGAATTGGGGGTTATACGTTATGTTCGGATCCACTTGCAAAGATCAATTGCTATCGTAGGATTTCCATGGGACAAAACGGGACATTCCGGACAAGATGGGACACGCATACAAAATTAATAGTCACTAAAAAATGATTGAGAAATGAACAAGAAACGCGAATTCGAGTTAGATTGTCTCCTAATGGAAATAGAGCGAGAAGCACATTGTAAAAGTCCTCGTTCCAATGCTGCTTTTCGGGTTATTTATGAATATATCAAGAGTAATACGCAAACTACTGCAGGATCACCCATGCCAGATATAAAAACATTGAAACGGGCTTGGAATTATAAATCGGAGAAAACATCTCCCAGTGCTGCCACTCGCAACAAATTAGCAGAATCTTTGAGATATGATGGCTGGGAAGCATATAAAGAAACAGCTCAAAAGAGAATACATCGTGAACCCTTATTCAATCCAGAAGATATAAAAGTCGATAAATTGACTGAAGGAGAGATCAAAACTATAGGCTGGTATCCCAATAGATATTTTAAACTCAAATATTTAGGAAATTATCAATTCGAAGTTATTGAATGTATGGGGATGAATAAAAGTAGAGGCGAAAAAATTACAGCCAAGCGTTTCGGTTTACGTGTAATACTTTCTATTAATGATGTATACAATTATACTACAAAACAATATGAAGTACAAATTGGGTATCTAGAACGGTTAGATGTATGCGCCATTAACGATGACAATTTATCTGATGAGGAATTGCGAAACATGGGGTTCATCGCGTTTTGACAAGCGATCTTTTTTGTCCATTACAATCTCTTGTCGTCTAATGTCACATGCGGGGAAAGCCAATATTTCCAATATTTACACCAAGTAAATTCTGGACTTTACGGGAATGCAAGGGGTGTATGTTTAGATCCGAGGGGCGCTATCATAGATTTAGATATTCCGATCATTCCGGAATATCTAAATCTATTGTTCGACGATAATCGTTCGGTACTTTATATATACCTGCAATCTATCTCCATTAATTCGTCATCCGTGGTCGCGGGATAATCGTACAAGTCGAGCAGATCGCCGATGACGAGCGGTTCGACATCTTCGCCCATCAGACACATCAACGCGCTATCGGTCCGGGCGATCATCGGTTGCAAATATTCCTTATACAGTCCGACGGAAAATGCGTATGCCATCGACAGTCCGAAGCCACCGGACAAATAACCGCCGGCCCACGTCACGGATTGGTACAACGAGAAACGGTATTCGAACAAATGCCGGAACAATCCGGCTCCCTGCCGCAACGGATCGGGGCTTTGTAAATTGAACAGCTTCTCGTCCAGATCTCCCATACGGCACACTCGAACGATCCGGTCGCGGGCTTCATCTTCCGAGATTTGTCCGGTGTTGAAAAAATCTCCGTTCACGAATCTCAAGATTTGCGGATGCCTTACCGTTTCCGGGAACAGATTGTAGGCACGCAGGACCGAGACCAACCTGTTATAGCGGATCTCACGCGGCTGATTCAATTTTCGGCAAAACGACGAATCGTCTTTTCGAATATATCCGGACAAAGATTCTCCGAACATCAGAGACATGAAATCGGACAGTTCGTGCAGGAACCGTTGAGGTGTAACGATTTTTGCGCGAAATGCTTCTTGCGGTGACAGCGCGGCCGCAGTGTTAAATTGTGTTTGCATAATAGAATTAATTAGAATTACATTCTATTTATACAGATAAGAAAAGCCGAAGATCGAATCTTCGGCTTTTCTTGTTGTTAAACGAATATTAGTCTTCTCGATTTCTCTGGCTTAAAATTGCATTTCAACAATCTCTTTAAATTTAAAATCTTTCCATCCCTCTGCGTTTAAATATGCATCCTTGCTGCCGACAGGAACATACAATGTCTTTTCTGGCGAGTTGCTAAATGTGGAATACCAAGGATGTGTGTTTTGTAAATCAGGAGGTACAATAGCTTTACAATACACATTTTTAAATGCGCACCAACAAAAAGCTCCATTCCCAATCTTTGTTACTCTTTCATGAATGACTAAATCTTCTGTAAACGAACAGCCTACAAAAACCAATCCCTCGATTGTTGTAATATTGCCCGGAATGGTCAAAGAACCGGTTAATCCACTGCATTCGAAGAATGCGCTCTCCCCGATGGTTGTTACACTTTCCGGAATGGTCAAAGAACCGGTTAATTTTTTACATTCGTAAAATGCATAATCCCCGATCGTCGTCACACTTTCCGGAATGGTCAACGGACCGGTTAATTTGCTACATTCGTAAAATGCATAATCCCCGATTTTCGTCACTCCTTCCGGAATGGTCAACGGACCGCTTAATCCGCTGCAAAGATAAAATGCATAATCCTCGATTGTCGTCACACCTTCCGGAATAGTCAATGGGCCGGTTAATCCGCGGCACCCTTGAAATGCACTACTCTTGATTGTCGTCACACTTTCCGGAATGATCAATGGACCAGTCAAGCTGCTACAACTATAAAATGCATTAAACCCGATTTTTATCACACCTTCCGGAATGGTCAACGGACCGCTTAAATTGTTGCAATTATAGAATGCATAGTCTTCAATCATGAGCAAAGATTCTGGCAAAACAATACTTTTTAATGTGGACTTACCCATAAATATGCTTGGAATTATCGTAATCGGACCATCACATTCGATCGTAAATTCATTGTCCCCCGTCTGAATATGGCTGATAACTTTGACACCTTGTCCAAACTCCTGATAATTGGGAAAGCTGATATTCAGTATTTTTCCGTCTGTCGTGGTGTAAACTATTTTCGTGCCGTCATACTCATCCCATGCTTCCGTATCGTTCTGTGAAGCTACCGTAATGCTCTTATTAGCCGTCAGTTTTTTATTGTCGAACGTTCTTTTGTACTGTGTCCCGTTTTGCTCGATATACAACGTGGTATTCGAACCGGCATCGGATATGGGCAGACAATAGAAAGCGACCGTATTGTCCGCCTCTCCCGTCGAGGATAAGTCGCTTGTCTTCCATTGAAAATCGAATTTTCCCGGAGTATACCTGACCTCTTCGATCGATCGCATATGCTGAAGCGAAAACATTTCTCCGGCCGATACTCCTGTAAAAACGACTCTTCCCTGCGGACGTTGCGTCATGGGCAGGTTCAGGACTATTTCATGGCCCGTGGCAGCATATGTCCCGGTCGTCGTGTAACAAATATCGCCCTGTCCGAAAGAGAATCCGTTTGCGGTCTGCGTCACGTTTTCTCCATAGATGGCATAGAGCTTGCCTCGTCCCACGAGTTCTTCGGCAGGAGGAACGACATTCCAACCGCTTCCGGTGTAAGTCGCACTGAAAGGCTCGGTACGATCCTCGTACCAGATGTAAAGTTTATCCCCTTCGCTCCAACCGGTTTTAACGGTACGCGTGTCGGGAACTCCGTCGTAGTTACTCTTTACGGCATCGACACGATATTTGAGGGGGTCGGAAACAGACAACGGTTCTTTTTGACATCCCGTTGCCAATACCACCACACAACACAAGACGGCAAGACGGAATAAAATCCGTTTATAATATATTGTTTTCATCTGCTTATTCATTATCATTAATTCCAATTTTCTTCTTCATAATCGCCGAAATCGATACTTCCCTTTCCCTCTTGCGACACAATCAACGTCGCCGTTTTGTTACCGCAAGTAAATGTGTAAGTTACGGAACGTTTGTCATTCGAGGAATTCTGATTGATCACGAACGAGACGGCATCTCCGTTCTGTCCGCTTGAGGCAGAAGGAATACACCATGAGGCGTTACCCGACATCGTCCACGGACCGGTGCTACTCACGGTTACGCTTTTGTTGCCGCCTTCGGGTAAGACCGTAATCGAACCGGGAGTAACGAAAATATTACTGCTGCCCGGTTCTTGCGTCACGGTCAGTGTCGCCGTTTTGTCGCCGCAGGTAAACGTGTAGGTTACCGAACGTTCGCCGTCCGTGAGATTTGCTGCTATTACGAACGAGACGGCATCCCCGTTCTGTCCGCTTGTGACAGAAGGAGTACACCATGGGGCATTGCCCGATATCGTCCATGGACCGGTGCTGCTCACGGTTACGCTTTTGTTGCCGCCTTCGGGTAAGACCGTAATCGAACCGGGAGTAACGAAAATATTACTGCTGCCCGGTTCTTGCGTCACGGTCAGTGTCGCCGTTTTGTCGCCGCAGGTAAACGTGTAGGTTACCGAACGTTCGCTGTCCGTGAGATTTGCTGCTATTACGAAC
>UMLU01041592.1_pt1 | contig 9338 bp, 10 predicted proteins | sample 1966621 | NCBI WGS metagenome assembly UMLU01 (sample SAMEA4836210, study PRJEB28245) | human gut metagenome | biome: gut microbiome; material: fecal sample | place: Denmark | collected 2008 | reverse complement strand
GCCCGTGGTTTTAACCACGGGTTATTGACACTTCTCAATCTCCTTCAATAATTTTTCTATCACATCGGCAGCATCCGCTTCAATGTCGTTGATGTTACAGGCACCGTCCACATCACGGTACTTGCACCGCTTATCGCCGCAGCCGAGGTTGTCTTCAGCGTCCGTGCCGTAGCAGCGGAGCTTCTTGATAACTCTCAGCGCATCGCTTTTCAGCTTTGCAGTCATTATGTTTTCTCCTTTCTACGGGTTCTTTTTGCATATCATTATATATTCTTATATGCAGAAACTCAACTCCTTTCTGCAGCAAACAGAATCAAAGGGTCTCATCGGCAATGACTTCCTTGGAAACCGTGTTATTCCACATCCGCACACTCTTCCTGATACTGCTGGCATAGATTTTTGTGCCGGCATAGGTCTTCAGGTTTGCGTGGAACGGAAACCCCTTTTTGCAACTCTGACATACAGCCTTACAATCGGGCTTGCCACAGTGGGAATACAGCTTGATTTTGCCACCACACACGGGGCAGGGAGCAATGTAACCTAAATCCATAGCATTATCTCCTTTCAAAGAGAGCCACCCCGAAAGGTGGCTCTTTAATTGTTGTTAGACCTTCAACCGCTTCTTGACGATTTTGACCATTGCCTTGGGGAAGGTGGACAGGTCAGTAATGTCAAGGAACTGGTCGCCGTAAATCTTCTTGAGGTACTCTTTGTCGTCGCCAATAGCTGCTGCGACAATCTCAACACCGCGCCGGCGATTGCGGGCTACGATGTCTTTGATGTCCTTCGCCGCAGAATCTCCACCATAGGAATCATCATTCGGCTTACCATCCGAAATGATAATGAGGAGCTTCGTGCGCTCAGGTCTCGCATTCAGCAGGTTCGCAACGACCTCCAGTGCTGCACCGTCACGGTTACAGCCGCCAGTGGAGAGCTTGGCAAGACGGTACTTGTCACGCTTACCGGCCTTCAGGAAGTCTGTGTAGACGAACAGGTTGACCCTACCATGCATGGTCACATTGTGACCGTACACAGCGACAGGAACATGAACACGCTCTGCAAAGTCATGCAGGAGCATGGTAGCCTTCATAGCGGCGCCCATGCGCTGTCCGTACATCGAGCCAGACTGGTCAACCAGCACGGAAACTGCCATATCGGGCAGGTCCTGCGGCAACTTTGTGTCGCTGAAGAACCGGCAATCCGGACGCCACATTTCGCTTGCAACGATATCTCTACCGTACATTCGGTTTCTGCGGACATCGCCGTCCTGCAGGTCCTTCAACTCCTGCTGCATCAACTTTGCCAGACGCTTGGAATACTGCGACACATCCTCCATCATTTCACCGTAGAGCTTGATGTTGGAAGGTGTTACTTCAACCTCGCGTTTGACGTCGATGCTATGGCCCTTGTGCGTAGAGCTACGGTCCATGATGTCAACATCAGCGATGATTTGAGACTTCAAATCCTGCTCCATCTGTGCTTCGGCCATGTTTCCGGCAACGGAGGAAATAATGGTCTGCAGGACATTCGCCAACATACTGTCGGCTTGCTCCTGCTTTCCGTTTTTATCCTGTCCATCGCCGCTCTTGCCGGCCACAGCAGCGGGGATGTTGCCCTTATTGGCATCATTCCCGCCGGAACCACTACCGCTGTCGTTTTTCTTACCCTTCTTCTTGTCGGCAGACTGGGCATCCTTGGTAGCTTGCTTGGCTACGTTGGATGCCTTCTGGTTCTGAGGCATCTGAGAACCACCTCCATTCTGTGCGCCCTGAGCAATTTGCTGGAGCACCTGCTGAATGGCATTGGCGCTGGGCTGGGAGATACCTCCGCCGCCCTGCTGGTTCTGACTGCCTTGACCACCGCTGGAAGCGGGCTGTCCTTGCTGCCCGCCCTGACCGTTCTGGTCGGAGCCGGACTGCTGACCTTGCCCCTGCTGGCCTTGGCCTGCCTGAGAGCTCTGCTGCTTGTCACACTTCTCAATCGCGTCCTTAATGTAAGGCCACATAAAGAGAAGCATCACATTGATTTGGGAATACAGCTCCTTCGGGTTATCCGTGTTGGTGGCAAGCTCAATGGTCTGCGAGATGTCTGTCAGCTTTTTGGCGTACTCATTGGTATAGAGCGTCTGCTCATCCGCAACGAGAATTTCACCAAATCGTGCGAACTGGAGAACGAGGCTTGTCATAATAGACAGCGGCTCCTTCTTGTTGTTCGTATAGCCTTCCAGCGTGTGAAGCTGCCCCTGAAGGGAAGATGCTGCCATCTCAATACCACGAGCGACAATGCCGCCGTAGTAGTCGCTCATACGTTCCTCGTCGTGTGCGTCGATGATGCAGCTGACGAGTTCGTCTCGCAGCGACTTGAACACCTTGCGGTATTCAGGATGCTTCAGCGCCTCCTTCATCTCATCCAGCTCTGTCTCATAGTCCGGTTCAGGCATCCGTCCATAGAGTGTGCCGTTCTCTTCCAGTTCCTTGTCTGCCAGCGCATCGGCGCGAAAGTCGTGGAATCGGATGTGGGCCAACTCGTGATAGACAATACCCATGACCGTTGCGAATCGGGAGGAGGGGAGCTTATACCATGTGATGACACTGTTTGCCGTATTCTGACAAAGACTATTTCCGTCAGTACAGGCGGTGATGTCGGATTTGGGGTTATGCATCAGAGAAACGGAGATGTGCTTGTCAAGGTCTTTCGTCATCGAATCGACCGTTGCCTGCACATGACTCCGAAACGCTTCACTGGTGTAGATGTCAGCATCTGTGAGTTTTTCGCTCATTTCCTTGGCGCCTACGCGGATTTGCCTCCAGATAGATTTCTGGTCCATGCGTCAACTCTCCTTTCTTACTTTTTCCGGTTCTTGAAAATTTCAACGGTAAATTCAAGGCAGAAGTCTGCCACCTGCAGGCGGTCGGTGGAATCTCCGGTAAAAATCGGACTGATTCCGTTTGCTGCCGCCATCCGGTTAATGACATTGCAGCTATTGCAAGCAACGTCATGGTAGCATTTACGGAGCCTGTCGATGGTCTGCAATGCGTCGCGGAGGTCTTCGCCCTCAAGACGGTTGTGAGCAATGATGATGCGGGTCTCACCCATATCAACTGTGTTCACATAGTCGAGGAAGGCAGAGCATCGCTCTTCAAGGCTCTCAAGCAGCTTATCTGCATTGGGAATACCCTTCTTGACGCATTCGCCGACCTTGGCGCAGAGCGCGTTGTAATTTTCACGATTGAAAAAGTTGATGTTGTTATAGTTCTGAGTCATGGTGTTTTTTTCTCCTTTCTTTCTTATCCGAAAAGAAAGAAAAGAGGCACCATGCCTCTTTTCTCCTTTCGGACCCTTATGCCACCTTGCTGATGACTTGTGCTGCGTTGGAACGAATTTCGTTCTGTTCAACGGGGTCGTTCGTGCATTTCGAGATGAGGCACGTGTCAATATACTTTTCAAGATTCGCCAGATAGCGGTCATCACACTGCACGCAGCACACGAGGGATTCGAGCTCACAGATGGTGCAAGAACCCTCGGTGATTTCCTTGTCCGCACAGTAGCTGCGAATCTGCTCGTACACATCGTAGAGCGCGTACAGGGTTCTGTCATCGCGACTCCAGCCGGTGTTGTATTTGATGCGCTCCAGCATGGCTTTCTTCTCGATTTCCGTACTGTCGAAAATCATGCGGCAGCGACGGAGAACCGACTGGTCAATGGGACGGCAGGAAGCATATCCGACGTTATCTGTGAATACCACAACGGCGTCCTTCTGCCGATAGGTAAATCCACCATCTACCAGAGGAATCATAGCTCCCGGCAAATCGTACTGGTTCAGCGCGACCATAACACCGGAATCCTTGATTCGACTGACCTCCTGAATCTCGCAGATGTATCCGCGAGAAACAGCCTTCACAAAAGCGGATTCAACCACTTTCACGGGGGAAGTGCAGCCGGCACGTGCAACCAACAGCTCGGAATACTTTGCAAAGCACTCCTCGGAGGTAATGCCCGTGCCATCTTCTCCTGTCATGTTGTTCCACGCGGATTCGGGGTCGAAGGAAATTTCCTCAAAGGAGGGGAGTTCTCCTCGTGCCGCATCCACAGGATTGCAGGGAACGAACTCGGAAATCAAGTCCTTTGCCAACATATCAGTATGACAGGTCAGCTCCAAACGGGGGGTGTGCAGGATGCACGCCAACACCTTCGTACCGGTAGACTTGCCGTAACCGGTAATGCCGCGCCACAGGAAGTTGCGGAACGGAACGCGCATATTAGACGTTGCGACGATTTTATCTGCGATTTCGATTACCTCCGGCTGGACCTTGAAGTCGTCGTCAAAGGTGGGAATCAGCAGTTCTTCGTCTTGCGTCCACGTATGTGTTTTTGTCCATGCAGCATATCTGAGTTTGGCATCCTTCACGGTCATGCTCTTTTCAGACGAGCCGGTGCTTGAGGCCATGGTTCCACCGATAATGGTCGGGGAGCCAACGATGACGGTGCCATTAAAGGCTCCACTGTTTACCTTCTGCCGGGTCAGGGTATCCAGATTGCCGTTCTGGATGTTGAGAGGGATTTTTCCGTCTTCACAACCGTAGTAGAGAATGTCGCTGAATGTGTAGAGGAAGTCTCTTGCATCAGGAATCTCATCCATATGGTTGCCCCAGTCGGCGGGGTACTTGGCACTCAGGTCAAGGATGTCCGTCTGTACCTGCTTGAGCTCCACATTGTTTGCGACAACAGCCAGTTCAGGTGCGCCGTAATACGTTGCGAGGGTGAACGGGGTCATCGCAAGGAGAGCACCGCTCAGGTCGAGAGTGTCCGACTCCGAGCCAATAGACGGGGTTCCCGCCCACTGTCCGGAAGGTGCCGCTGACGCAGCCGCCAGCTTACCTACTGCCGGCGCATTCGTTTGAATGACCGTCTTGTAGGTGAAAAGATACGTCCTCGATTCCGTGGCGTCTCGATATTCCGCGCTCCACAGGTTATCAGAAACCTGCAAAAGAGCGTAGTCATCGACAAAATTGGGAATTCCCAGATACGCCAAAAGAGCTCTGGTCGCATAGTTGTGGAGGGTAGAATACCCCTTTGCAGAGGGGCGCTTGGGAGCACTCCATTTGGACACCGTACTTGTGTTTCTATTGGGAAGCGAGTTCAGCCCGTACGGAAGGGTACTGATATCGAACCCTTTCTTCCCTCGGAAGAGTACACAGTTTGCCATGATGTTTTCTCCTTTCTCCCAGCCTATGATAAGGACTTACGGGAATCCAAAATAAAATGTATATATAGAAAAAGGCAATCACTGCCCGAAAAGGGAAGTGATTGCCTGAATTTATGATGTGACTTGAAAAACGGAGATAAAACTCCTTATAAAAATATCTTCGTAATTATACTATTATACTACCACGTTTCGCTATTTTGTCAACAGCGGCAACGCAAAAAAAAGAAGCTCCCGAAGGAGCTTCTTTTGAAATTTAGTTTTTTTATCTTGCTTTTAGCATTCCCTTTTAACCATGCGCTCCTGATATTCCTTCAGAACCCTTTGGCCGTACCCATCAGCGTCGTTGCGATAATCCAAGGAAAACGCTGCGAAGGCGTCTCGCAGTACGGCGGCGCTTCTGGAAATGGTCTGGAGCAGTTCATCTTCCTGATGGCTCATTGCGGAGAGTGTGTTGTTGAAATCCTCATGGTACTGAGCCGTCCAAGCGGTCGTAAATGTACCATCATCATCCCAAATCCACAAAGGGTCATTATGCTGCCCTTTTGCCTTGTAGAGTATATCCGTGCAATGTGACACATGGACGATATACTCGCACAGCGCAAAGTACAACTCGTGGTACGCTTTGATGGATTTCTGCTTGCTCTCACAGTCGCTGCGGAACAGAATACCGGAAATCAGGAGATGGGCGTAGTTCTGTTCGACGAAGCCGTATAACTCAGCCAGTTCGCGCTTCCGCAGAACCAGTTCCGCCGCGTCTTGCGGCAGGTCAGACAACTTCGGACGAACCTGTAAGGACGCACCCATCCCGACGATTGCGGCAATGGCTTCAGCCGCTTTCTCATAGCGGTTGATATACAGAATGGTCTCTCTTATCTTCGGTATAACAAAATGGCGAATGTCGGAAGTATCCAGCATTTTCGTTTGTCCCTCCTTCCGTGGCTTAAATGGCGCAAGTAAATGTGTCATTGCTGCCAGACTTTTCCATCTCTTCTTCCCATGCCTCAGTAATCTTGTTGCTGGGAGCGCCGGATGCCTTCTTCCATATAATAGCATCACCGCTGACTTCCAGCGCATCATCGCAAAAGACAAGCGAATTAAAGGTATGCTCGTCTTCATAGAGTGCCAGATGCATCGGGTTCAGCATGACTGCGCCTTCCGTCAGCAGCATACGGGCCCAGAGCTGGTATTCAAGCGACCAACGGGACGTTTCTGTCGGCAGGTCGCCATACAGCTCGTCCAGCTTTCGCAGGATGGAGGCGCAAATCACGCAGCCAGCGGGAGTTCCGTGATGCGTACCGAGATACGGCAGCTTGGCGAAGAATAGGGGACTCTCAGCATACTCGTCTTCCGCATAGGCGTAAAACGTTAGCTCCATGTCCGCTGCTGCGAAGAACCGGTCGGGAAGGATATCCTTCACTTTACAGTTGCTCCAGACAACATCATCCGAAAGGAATCTGAAGCCAAGAGGCTCCGTCCTATCAGGTGTGAGGTACTTCCGTGCCATATGTCGGACGAGGGCAACGAAACCCAGCTCATGCCGCAGCGTCGGCACATCGTCAAAGATTCTGTGAATGTTTGCCCACAGTTTCTCTTCGCTTCGTTCCACGCACTCGAAAAAGAGCTTGCAGGACGACCCGTGTGTGAACACGACACTCAGAGTCACGAGCCAAGGTGCGAAATCATCAGGCTTCAGAACATACTCTTTCTGCCCAGTACAGGCGACCGGCACAAACCAACCACCCGCACGAGCTTCGCTATACGAAGCGTCCTCCGCAGCATAGGCGGTTGTTCTGAAGGCATCGTCGGTATCCTTATCAGGAATATCAATGGCATCGCCCTTACAGATATACTTGAAGGGGACATACATTTCCACCTCTCTAATGCCGTCGCCATCTGCATCATCCGTATCACGGCAGTAACGCACGATATGGACCAATACGTTCTCGTCGCAATGCAGCTTTCGCTTGTTCGAAATCAGATTATCCATGTTTTCTCCTTTCAACGTCAGCCAGTTACGATGCAGGTAAAAGCCTCATCGCCGGACTCACTCATGTCATTCTCCCACGCCTCGGCGATTACGCTGATAGGTGTTTTGACAGCCTTTGCCCACGCAATACCGTCACCGCTGTCTTTCAGCATTTTGTTACCGAAAGCCAGCGTTTTGAATTCGTAGGCGCAGTCGGGGAGGTCGAGGTGCTTCGGATTCAGCATGACCGCACCTTCTGCCAGCAGCATACGAGCCCAGAGCTGATACTCCAGAGCCCATTTTGTTGTGTCTTCAGGCAGGTCGCCGTACATCTCATCCAGCTTCTGCAGCAGTTCTGCGATTGCAGCACGTCCCTCAGGCTTGTTGTACCGTTCGCCCAAATCGGGCAGTTTGGCAAAGAACAGGGGGGACGCTGAATACTCGCCGTCGGAATAGGCGAAGAACGTCAGCTCCATGGCAGGGGAATTGAAGAACTTCTCAGAGAGAATGTCCTTCACACCGCACTGGGTGAAGTTTACGCTGTCCGAAATGAGGCGGAAGCCGAACTGCTCCGTCCACTCGCGGGTAAGGTCTCTCTTTGCCATGGCCGCAACTGTGCCAGAATGTCGTCCGCAGGTGTTTTCCGGCGCAACACGCGGCTCAAATCTCGCCCGCATATTGTTGACGATAGCTTCAGTATCGTTGAGGACACTCTCAAAAAGCAGCCGGCAGCCGCGCCAATCTCCTTCGTCGGTGACGGAAAGGCTGATGATATAGGGCGCAAAATCTGCAGGATGGAGAATCAACACCGTCTTGCCGGCATCCTCAGTGACCTTAACAGACCAGCCGCACTCATTCCCGTATCGCTCGTCCTTCTCGAAAGAAGCATTTGTGAGAACGGAAAAGTGCAGTTCGTGACCGTCGCTGAAGACGCTCACAGAATCGCTCTTGCGGATGTCCTTGAAAGGTACGAATGTGGTCTCGAATCTGTCGTGCTTGGGGTTGTTGCGGGAGACCTTAACCAGCGTGTTCTCGTCGCAGAAAGCTGCGGCGGCTCTGATAGATGCATTGTTCATAATTTTCTCCTTTCTTTTTTGTGAAAGCAGGGGAGAGGCAGAGCGCCTCTCCCGCTTCGATTTAACCGGTTATGACCGCTACAATAACCAAAACAATGGTGAGCGCAATAGTACCAAAAGCAGCCGGAAGCATTTCTGGCTGGTCTGATTTTTTTGCGGCTATGACTGAGACGACCATTGCGGCGATGATAAGAACGACATAGGCTATAAACAAGGGGTTCGTCAGCATTTTGAACACGTCCCTCACCTCCGTTAATACCACCGAACAAGTGCGAACAGTTCCACCATAATAACGCCCACAGAAACGCTGCAGATGATTGGCGGCAAGAGGTCCTGTGTGTCCAGTCTCCTTATGCCAAGGAATATGCCGCACATCACGAGAATGGTCAGTGCGAAGTAAAGAATAATCGACATTAGAGTTACTCCACCTCGCTCTTTTCCAGCTCGGAAAGGTTGTCGCATTCAAATCCGCAGGTCATGCAGTGATATGGACCGTAGGGGTCAGACGACTCGTAGATGTTAGATTCGATTTCGTCGTTGATATTTCCGAGGAAATCTCCCGTTTCGATGTCAACCAACACATCAATGTGGAGGACCTGATGACCGGAGAAGGATACGCCGCCACAGTTGGGGCAGCAGCGGGTATACACCTTCTGCTCTCGCTCTGATGCATCAGATTCGATGTCTTCAAACGCTTCGGCGAGCGTGAGAAGCATCTCATTGATTTCCTTGGCGTCCTCGACAAGCACTGACAGCTTCGGAACGCCTGACGTGCCCTTTACGGAAGCCTCTGCAAACAGAGCAACGTGCTCGTCAACGTCGAAGTCCTCGTAGACGCGGCGCACAGCAGCGGCTACTCCATCGCCGAAATCATCGTCGGCGTACAGGTCAAAGGAGTAGTCCTCGCCGGCAGGCGACCCCTGCCTGAACGTGAACACGCCACACACCTTGTCCTCGTCGATGACCCAGCCCAGTGCTTCTGCCTTTTCGCGGTAGTTGGCCGGAATCAGGTCAGGAACATTGGTCTGGACCTCCGCAGCGTTTTTTTGGTTATTCTCCATGGGGGATTTAAGATTTGATGTGTTTTTCA
>UMLU01026035.1_pt1 | contig 9554 bp, 9 predicted proteins | sample 1966621 | NCBI WGS metagenome assembly UMLU01 (sample SAMEA4836210, study PRJEB28245) | human gut metagenome | biome: gut microbiome; material: fecal sample | place: Denmark | collected 2008 | reverse complement strand
GCTGCGCCACGGGTGATAAGGTGGTGCGCCCGCTTGCGCCGATCTCCCTTTTCGTAGTAGGTGATACGGTTTTCAAGCTGCTGTTTTTTGTGTTGGAGCTGAGTGATCTTGCGTTCATTTTCCGCTTTCTCAGCTTCCAGTTCGGGGATTGTTTTCTGTTTTGCCATAGTGCATGACCTCCTTGATTTTAAGTGTGGGGATATAAAAAGACCGCCTACTTTTTTGTAGACGGTCTATGTAACGATATAGAACAGATTCTTTATTGCGGTGTTCCTCCGTTTTTAATGATGGAGTTTGCTACTCCCTCTGCTGCGGCTGTCACAAACGCAGAGGAAATGGTCTTAATTGTTTCGATAACAAGGGGGAGTCCTTTTTTGCGCAATTACATCTTTAACCTTTTTCCATTGGGAGTTATCTCGGATTTTATCAAGAAAATCATTGCCCTCCCATGTTAAAGAGCCTACGCCGAAACTCCATAAACTGTTATCCGCATACTGAGCACCGTAATCAGAAATCAGCCCAGCCTCATTTAATATTTTGCAATGATAGGCGACAGTTTCCATGTCGTAGCCACTAATGTTCAAATTATAAATCGCTGTTGAACGGTATTCTTCTTCAATTTTCAAAAGAATGAGCCGAACAAGCTCCATGTCTCGCTTCATAGATGCTCCTTTCAATCATACTTGCTATCTGCGAATGGTTTGTTAAAATCGTTCGCAGATAGCAAGTCCGCAGGGATAGCCGCTTAGCGGCGCAAGGGGTGCAGCCCCTTGTACGGAACGGAGTGACGCAAAACAGCCCGAATATTCGTGTGTTTGGGCTGCCTGCCTCGCAGAGCGCACATACAGGGCTTGCCCCTGTATAGAAGTGCGCCCTTTTTCCAAAGGGATTTATAAGGTGCTGATAAAAGTTATAAGATCAGTTCGTTCTTTCCCAAGTGCTTGATCGGTAATATCAATAGCGGGTTGGAAAATACTCAAATTTCCTTCAAAGTGGTTGAACTCGTTGATGAGCGTCTTTTTTGATGTCAGCCGGATACGGTTGCGGATTTGTTCAACATCGTTTTCATCAGGATATGCAGCCGATATTATCTGCCCAAGTTGTTCATAGCGAGTAGTGTCAATCCCGAATTTTTCAACGAGATTTTTCTCAACCATAAGGCGAAGAAACAGATACACAAACGAATGGCGCAGTGTTCTATCCAGCAAAGGAAATTTCCCAGTATCAAGCAAGTGTACACCGTCGACTGTTTTGCTGAGAATATCTTCCACCGAAACTTCATAGGAAATCGGGAGATGTTCTGGGTGTGCTCCAAACAATTCCGAATATGCTCTTGCAATGTCCACCTTTTCTGTTTTATAACCATGCATTACTTGGGTCAGAGACTCAAACAACGTTCTGTTGCAAATAATATTTGCATATCCGCGCATAAAGGGGATCATAGAAATTAGAAACAGTTCGGGACTGACGACATGACAAGGAACACTTTCTCTAAAAGCAGTCAGAAGTTTTTCAAGACTGATAAGCATTTCCTGTTCATTATTTTTTAACGGAATAAAACCATTAAGCTCTCCGTCCGTATTATTTAGCAGATACAGCTTGAAACAACGCTTATACTGGCCATCAAGTAAGCGAATTAAGTCCGTATTGTGTGTTAATACGATCCGTTTCTTATGGTGCAACATTTTCACAATCGCATACACTACTTTATTCTTGTAAATGGAATCGAAACTGGACACCGGATCATCAATCACTACTATCGGACATTCAGAATTCTTTGCTTTCAGAAATTCAAATGTCAGAGAGAGAAAATTCTGCTCTCCTGTACTCAGCGGCAATTCGTCCCGGGTTTTCCCGAGAAACTCTTGATTTGAAAGATAAATCCGTAGCCGTCTATTTTCATCTCGCTCGATGGTGAGCGGCTTACTCATACTATTGCTTATTATCTCTTGAATATAGAGGTAGTCTTCGTCTGCAATATCAGGTCTTTCTGCAATTATGCGCTGATACTCAGCATGATGCGCAACGAGTTCGCTTCCGTTTACGATGTCAACAATTCCGTTCTCCACCAGTTTACCATATAGATCCTTGTATGCTGTTAGCTCTCTGGACAAAGCCGTAATTGCTTCCGCGTCACCGCTTGCAATCGCATCTAACAGGCAAGCCTTTATTCCAAATGGATCAGAAGCGGGCACGAGCGGAATTGTTTTCTCTATCGCTTCTCTAATTTTACCTTCAAGTGCATCAAGTGTAGCTTGTCTATGGGCAGTTTTCGCTTCTAATAGCGCTTCCCAGTCAATATCTTCATTATCGCATACTATACATTTGTCTTTGTGGAAGCGAGAAAGAATACCAATTGCCTCAGTGTTTTCCTCAATCTCGTGGACATGAGCGTTTGGAGTTATTTCAGCGCCAACCAGAGATTCAAGCTGCCTAATTATTGATTGCTTGTTTGACCAGTCACTCTGAATAAATGCAAGTTTATCCGAGTCGTACTCTGGAACAGTATGGCGTTCCAGAGATGTCAATAATGCCACAAGCGCATCAGTTGTATAACGATTGCCCTTTGATTTGCTATTAGCACAATCTTTTATGAAAGCAGCCAGTTCAGCTTTAGGCAATAATTCGATTAAAGGGCTGTTGCCTGCCGATATGCCGAATGTGTTTTTTATAAGGGATAAAATAGCAGAAATAACAGCACTGCGATCCTCTGCCACCTGGTCTTGTAACTCAAACTCGTGCCGGATATTATCTCCCAGAAAAAAGTCACGAGTTTCACCGGAAATGATATTGCGATTGTTTTGATCGTTAATTATATGAAAAACATCAGACCCAGCTTGGTACTCTGTACCGTCAAGCGAGAATTCGACCTTTGTACCTTTGGCATCTCCCAAAACCTTAATTAGGCTTGTTTTACCAGTCCCATTCGGTCCATAAACTACTGCTATTTCCTCTGATGTCGGGAAAGTTATTTCATTGTTGCGGACAAGAGGACTGAAATCCCGTGTGAAGATATCTCCGCTTTCGATTTTTTTGAATACAAGCGACATTATCTTTGTACCTCCTATATCCTTAATTATATACCGTTGTAATTTTCCCAACGCCATCTGATGAAGTCCCGATTGGTGAAGTCGGGAAGAACAATTCTCGGTGGGATGGTAGCACCGTAGTCCATTCGCGCTCTTGTGGACAGTTCAACAATACCCGTCTCGGAAATGCGAAGATGTCCAGTATCAAACAATGTGTGAATATCAGTCCGCATTGCAAATCCATTTGCAATAGTATCTTCGCCGTTGTATTTGAATGGTTTGATATGTGCAGCTTCAAGCACTTCTGGCATGGTGACATTCGTAATTATGCACCGCTGGCAAGCTGCAAGAACATCGTGACGGAATTTGGCTTGGTTGGGGCGACTGATCCTGAAATTCTGAACTCGTTTGCGTTCCACTTCCGATGCAACTTCGCTTGTGCGAATCTGATCCAAGATCATTTGCAGAGAAGCATCGGTAATCGGGGTTGCGAGAATTTCGGCAATCTCAGATTCGATCAGAGCATTGATGTGATATTGTTCAGCATCCCGTGCTACTCCATCCGCCTTTTCCAAGTAGCCATAATTTTCGAGGAACAGAAGATATTCTCTGGCAATGCGGAAATCATTAGCGCCCTCGCAGCAATTAGGCCAGTCAGCAATGGTGATCTCGCCGGAGCGATACCAAAGAATAAAATTCACATAGTCCCCAATCTGTGCATGGCAGCCGGAAAGAGGTATGATAATTTTCGTCAGTTCTGTGGTGGTTAAGTAGCCTTGTCCCCTCTTTTTGAGTTCCATAATTACTGACAGAATAATTCTGAGGGGGTAAATGATAAGGCTGTGGCTTTCCCAATTTAGGCATTCAGCTGGAGTCTGGATATGACTGTTTGGCAACTTGAATGTCTGAACGGTTATTGCTGAAAACTCTGTCTGAGAAATATCATGCTCAGCAACTCGGCGTCCAAAATCAGTAAGACGAATCAGTCCTCGACTGTCATCAGGGATTAGTCCGACAGCTTTCCAATATTGACCAGAATTGCGAATGATGTTTCGTTCACCTGTTCGCCTTGCGAGATCAACACCAATGGAGTCACTTATATCATTCGACAGCTCAACAAGCTCATCTGCAAATTCCTGCGAACTATATTTCAATCCACGACCTTCCAGCTTTTTCATGCGGAAAAGAACGCCCAATAGGATAACGGGGTCGTTGATACCCTCGGTGCATTGTAAGCAAGCCCATTTCCACTTGAAATCCGGGAAAGGTTTTGTCGGGACAAAATCTTTTGAGAACATCTACTTGTCACTCCCTTCGTATTGATTGAAAACATTTGCAACGGCATAACCAAGCAATGGTGGGACTGCGTTTCCGATCTGACGATACACCGATGAGCGATTGCCGGAAAACTTATAATCCAACGGAAAGCTCTGTACCGCTGCTAATTCACGGCAAGACATTCTTCGTTGGGCATTCGGATGAGGTAAAATGACAACACCGCCTTTGTTATCGCCACGGGCGGTAACAGTTGGAGCAGGCTTTTCAGGGTCTAAAACCCTATGCCCAAGATAACCGTTAAATTGCAGTTTGTATTTTGAATAATCATGATTGGGCAAGTCATTTGGAAGATCGGGGTCGGGTATATTCGACAATGCTTCACCGACGCTTATCCACCGTGGCAACCCATCTCCGCCATCTTTGCTATTGGTCGGTGAGGGGAAGATGTACTCAAAGTCAATATCGTTACGGACTCCAATTATAATGACTCTTTGCCGGGTTTGCGGAACACCGTAATCGGCAGCATTAAGCACGCGATAACTTACTTTGTATCCCAACGCAGCAAAATCGCTAAGAATCATTTTGAATACAGCACCTTTAGCTAAATTTGTAAGGCCCTTGACATTTTCTGCCAAGAAAAACTTAGGCTTTTTAGCTTCGATCACTCTGATCAATTGTTTGTATAATGCGTTGCGTTCATCTGCTTCGTGGCGTTTCATATTAGCGACAGAAAAGCCTTGGCAAGGAAAACCGCCGATGATAATATCACATTCTGGAATTTCTTCTGCATCAATTTTGGATATATCTTCGCAAATAATATGATCTCCTAAATTGTGCTTGTATGTTTCAACGGCATCCTCATATAAATCATTTGCCCAAATGATTTCATGTCCAGCCATCTTGAAACCTAAATCGAGCCCTCCTGCTCCACTAAAAAGTGATACTACCTTCATACGTTTTCTTCCTTTTCGAGTCTCATCAGTTCGTCTCCAAGTTTTCGGGCAAACAAAACCGGGACAGCATTTCCAATCTGTCGATAACATGAGTTCATAGTTCCCACAAAATGAAAATCTTCTGGGAAAGTCTGAACGCTTGCACTTTCACGGATTGTCAGTCGGCGTTTCCCATTGTAATGCGGAATAGCACAAACGCCACCTTTTCCATTTCCTCGTGCAAGGACAGTCGGAGAGGGCTTATCTGGATCAGTTTCTCTATGGCCTGTAAAATTGCGATACTCAACCTTATAAGCTGAGTAAATATGATTCAGAACATCGTTATCCTTATCTGGATCGGGAAAGTGATCAATCGCTTCTCTGATTGATACCCAGTGTGGTAATTCACTATTTTTTGAATGAGTGGGCTGTGGGAACTTAAAACGCAGTTTTTCTCCCAAATCTACCCGCTGGCCGATAATAATTACTCTTTGTCTTGTCTGCGGTACGCCGTAGTCTGCCATATTCACGAGATTAACAGATGTGATATAGCCAGCAACTTCAAAGTCCGATACAATTTGCTTGATTGCTTCTCCTTTGCCAAGGCTAAGAATACCTTTTACATTCTCAGCAATGAAAAATTTAGGTTGCTTGATTTTGATGGTGTTGTAGAAAAAGCGGTAAAGCTGGTTTCTGTCATCTTCGAGAGTTCTCAGCCTGTTAGCCTGGGAGAATCCTTGACAAGGAAATCCACCTACAACAACATCAGCATCAGGTAATGTGGAAATATCAATGTTCTTAATATCGTCACAAACAATATGATCTCCGATATTTTCTTTGTAGGTTGCTACAGCATCCTTATCAATATCATTAGCCCAGATAACAGTGTTGCCAGCCTGAATCAAACCCAAGTCCAGTCCGCCAGCTCCACTAAATAGTGAAATAATTTTCATAACAGTTTCTCCTATGCTCGGTCAATCAGCGTTTTTTTCAGCAGTAATACATATTTCAAACAACTCATTGAGCGAACAATTGAAAAGCTGGCATAGCTTTTCTACCGTATCATAATCAATGCGTGTGGCTTTATCGTTATATAAGTTGGAAATAGTATTTCGAGACAATCCTGTCTGCTTATGCACATCTTGAATTGAAAAACGGTTCTTGCCCATAAGCGTTGATAAATTGCAATGTACCGACATGGCTTTTCCTCCTATTTGCAGATTTATTTTATTATATCACAAAATCTACGCAAAGTAAACTGCTTCCTTGTCATTTTGGCTATTTTGCAAGATTTTTTAATCACCTTATTGACATAGTTGGAATGTGAGTACTTTCACACTGTGTCCTTGCAAATGCGCCCATTCTTTTTTGCCCACTCACTCGCTGCCTGTTTTCGTTCCTCGCTGTACGGTGCGGTCAGTCGGAAACTCAATCTGCCTTTTTCAATCTCAAAAGTAAGCCCGCCTTGCTCGTCATCGTCGATCTGGTGGCAGCATTGTGGGTATTTCGCCGCAAATGCTGTCAGCCGCTTTTTCAGATCGGTGTTATGGGTCTGCACCTCGATCATACTACCGTACTCGTCAAAATAGATGGCTGTGATCTTTTCTCTCTTAGTAATCCCTGTTCTCATAAAACCTCCTGTTTTTCACGAATTTTTCTCGGCTCTTGAATTGGAAAAGTGAAGTGATTTTTCGATAGAGATGCTCCGAACGATGCGGAGTATGTTTCGGCTCTTGCTATCGGCTGATTTGCCACTTTGCCGGCTCTTGACCATGTTTTCACACTTTTCGGTTTGTGCGGCTTTTCAGCCATTCCAAAAGTTCATTTTTCATCACCAATTTACGCCCGCCGATCCGCAAAGTTGGAAAATCTGGGCTATTCAAAAGGTTGTATGCACCCGCCTTGGAAATCTGTAACGCTTCCGCAAGTTGCTTTGCGTCCATCACATCAGGCATGGTTTCAAATGGCTCTCTGCTCATAAAAATCTCCTTTCCTGCACGAAAAAGCAGCCACGATTTCTCGTGACTGCCCTTAGCCTATTTTTGTTGGCAACTCAAAGCCCAAAATGAGTTATGAATTAACTTTTTGGAAGTACTCACTTAATAAATCCTTATGTTTGAAATAACACTCCAACACATAACACAAAAATTGTTCTTTCTCAACTGGCAAGTCATTGCCGTCTTCGTCTTTTCTGAAAATCTCGCATCTAAAGTCAAATGGGATTTTTGAATTGTCGATTTTGAAAGACTTCATCCGTTGTTTTGCTGTGCCTTTTTGTGTTACATCACGCATTCGTTTGCCATATTCATCAAGCGTATAAAAAATATATTCATGATCTAAGTGGGTAATGCAAATCTCACCTGCGAGGTTCTTATACTGCAAATGCACTACTTGCGTAACGACCATATCCTCAAAAGTTTCAAAATCTTCGCAAAGCTCTTCAAAAATTATATTCTCCGGATCAATTACTACCCATAAGCAATCTTCGTATTTAGTTGAATACAGTTTACTTACGGAATAACTACCTAAATTAACAAAATCAAACTGCTCGCCTCTCTCTAATGCTTCTGCAAGATATTCGCAGGACATCTTTCCTTTATACCCAGGCTCATTTAAAAGTCGAACAGCCAAATCGCTTACCATTCCCTTAGACATCATTTCGGAGAGCTTTTTCAACAAATGCAAGGGAATATTTTTTGTGAAGAATGTTTTATCTACCGAGCGATCATAAATCCGAGGGGGATCAATAGGGAGCAAAGTCCTGTGCTGATCTATGGGAACAATGCCGTATTTACCAAATTGGCTTTGTTTATTAAAGATATTCTCGTATGTCGCTGTCAAACTGCTTGTATCGGAGTTATATCGGTTTTTCCGAATGTAATCATAGTTGTCAAAAGCATAGTATAGGTATAATAAAACTTTTACCTCTGGATAAGCCAAATCGGCAACATCGTTTTGTATCCATGTACAATTATTCTCTATCCATTCATCAATCGGGAGTATCAGGAAATCTCGAAATTGCTTTTCATAAATTTCTAGCATTCCTTGTTGCATGATATCAGGATGCTCTAATTCCTTTTGTGCTTTGATTCTGCGTTCATAGTACTGGTGTATTTCGTTATGCAAGGCTGTGTCAGAAACTCCTAGTTTAAGGGTTTGAATAGTAAGAATATCGCTTTCTCGGAATTTTCCGAGGACAACACCATTGGAATATATAGCTTGTCTCGTGCCACTCCATTCTTCTGCATCTCCCATCCAAAATTGATATATCCACTCATGTTGAGTGCTAATATATTTGTTTAACAAAGGCAATATATCGTTTTTTGATTCTATCATTTGTGCTCCATCCCCCCCTTTTATCCCAAATACTTCTGATATTCCGCTGCCACAAAATCTTCATAAGCGGCTGCAATTTTGGCGATTCGCTTATGGACTGCGCTTGCTGTTTTGTAGCCAACTTTTTCTGCGATCTCCTGCTCAGTGTAGCCCTCCATTCGCAGCTTCAATATCTCCCGGTCTTTCTCTGTGATGGTGCTTTCCGAAAAGGAAGCAATCTGCATTTCGGAAATGACGGAGTTCTCAAACTCACCCCGTGGGTCTGCCACGTCAAAAATGTCCCCGTCCTCACTCTCCACCATTTCATCCAGAGAGATCGGCTTGCCGGAACGGTTGTGATGCCACTTTCGCATGAAATCGGTCTTGACGGTGCTGCTTGTGGTTTCGTAGTCCTCCACGGTGCGGTTTTCCCAGATAGTATCGATCATGGGCTGCCAGTTCTGTTCTGCAATCATCATATCGGTGACATTGCCGATTAGATTACTGAACTGCTGATAGGTCAGCCACGGCACTTCCACGCCCTGCGGGATGTTGTAAAGGTTTTGGAAGCCAAGTCCGTTCTGTTCAAACTTCATTCGGATGTAAGGAATAATACTGTACGACAACCTCCACAGAGGGAAATATCCTGCATACTGCGTCCAGTTGCCGGGAATGTCACGATAATTGCCCTTGCGGTCTTTCACTTGAAAGAACTGCCATGCGCTCCATGCGTAGCAGTCCCATACAAGCAGCTTAAACATATCATCACATACGATGTGGTCATACTTGTCCGTCCTCAGAACTTCATAGGGGCAGCGGGGCAGATCGTAGGCTGGCTTCCACTTTTCCGCAAGTTCCCTCGGTAGGCTATAAAACAGGGTCAGCCATGACTTGTCGCTGTCCTGCGGTATCTCGATGACCTCACCGGGCAGCACTACAATAAAACCTGTCGGGCCTTTCTGCTTGTCCAAAAGCGTCACCTCCAATCGTTTTGAAATAG
>UMLU01003492.1_pt1 | contig 9582 bp, 6 predicted proteins | sample 1966621 | NCBI WGS metagenome assembly UMLU01 (sample SAMEA4836210, study PRJEB28245) | human gut metagenome | biome: gut microbiome; material: fecal sample | place: Denmark | collected 2008 | reverse complement strand
CCATTGAAGATTACACTACTCTCAAACCTCAAATCTTAAAGTTTGAAGAAAACGCATCCACTACAATGCGGTAATCTTAATGGTCTTTTAAATATTATAACCCTAAAACTCGCATAAGTCTTTATCCAAAATCAGAATATTTTCCAAATCTTTTAATCCATAAATTTCGCTATCAGTCCTGCTTTCAAGTAAAATTACTTTAAACCTCTTATACAAAACATCTCTATAAAAATCTTTTAGTTCTGTTTCCGACATATAGCTTTTTAAGTTGACAAACGCAAAACATTCTATATTACAATACTCTGTCATCACCTCCATATAGTCGATCAATTTTTCCGATAAATATTCCTGTTCTTCTGCGAATCTTACATCAGCAGCCTTAAATATCCCTGCTATGTCTAATGCTTCATTATATGTCAAAGCTAAAGACTGATCCTGAATTATCGCATCTAAATATACGTTGATATTTGTAAAAAGCTCGCTGGTCATCAAATAATGCTCTGATTCCTGCGCGCTTGTCAATAAGCTGCTATGCAGCTTATTGATAACCTTTTTCTGATTGACTGTTAAATTAAAAACATCTACAACAATATCCATATTTTTAGAAAAATCTAACTTCTTACCATCCTGCGACAAAAGAAAAGACCCTGATCCATCATTGATCTGAGTAAATATTTCCGCAATAAACTTAGTAAATAAATGCTGGTGTTCTACTATAACAATATTGATTTTATTATTTTCTATTTCGATGGGATCGATAAATAGCGGATGCACCAAAATCATAAGTCAATGAGCCTTTCGTCATTATCAATATACTCAGTCTGCCCAAAGCCTGTAACAAACTCCATTCGTGAAAATTGTTTTTCAGTCACCAGCATCATCTGCACCAACCCTTTATTCGGCTTGTTTTTACGTATGGATTCCATAACACTATTCGCAACAGTGTTATTTAAGGCCAGTTTAGTATAAACCGATTCCTGCATCATAATAAACCCGCTTTTCAGCAAAAATCTTCTAAATTGCCTGTATGTCTTCAGGTCTTCATTTGTTAATACCGGCAAATCAAATAAAATCATCACTCGCATAAATCTATAACTCATTTCTATAAAACCTTATCAAACCAACGTCATCATTATTAAGGGCATCAAAAATACTTCTACAATAATACTTAATAGCATTATTCACATAATGCTGCTTTCCGTCAATATATACACTTTGGTTAAGTACCGCCAACAGCTGTAATTTTTCCTGATGTTCAAACTGCTCCAATGGCATTTTTAAAACTGTTTTATCTATTAACGGCCTGAATGGTTCCATTAAATCAGAACTCAAATTAAAATAATTAAACATATTATCATGGAACAGACCCAATTGCGTTAAATAGCCGTTAGCAACAATTTCTCTGTTAAACGCCGCCAATAAAACAGTGTAACCATAGTTTAAAGCAGCATTAATAAAACTATCTGCCGTTCTCGTAAAATCCATACCAAATATAGCATTAAAATAAACCTTGGCAGCATGCCCTTCCCTGTTAGTTGTGTCACCAGGCCGGATCTGTTGAATATAACTGTCCAGCATTGCACTTTCAGCTTTGCCCAACAGCTTCAATAAATCACGTTGCTTTCTGATTTTTTCGGCAACTATTTCGGACCATAGCAATAATTTGGTTTCCTGTCGCCATTTTATTTGATCTTTGATTTTTGCGCTGGTATCATGGCTGCCATAATAAGGAACTGTTTCACAACATGGATTACATTTTTCATCACAAAAAACGACCTTTATTTTTCGTTTGCTGAGCTCCGCAATTAAAGCTGCCGGCAAAGAAACAGCCGTATTCTCTATCATAAGCAGAGCAATTTCGCCAAGATGTATTTTAGCGGACTGTTCCCCTCTGACGACCAATGTATTAAGCCTGAGATCAAGCTTTGCCCGTGAAGAAATCACTACAATACGCCATGTCATAGTTTTAATAAATCTATCTCTTGTTCAAATAAACCTGTAGGCGACTGGTTGATAATGCTTATTTTAGACAACTCCGAAATATTTTTTCCAATTTTCAAAGTACCAGTGTCTTTAGCACCACCAATCGCTCTCAAATCACTGTTAATCCTGTTACATTGGAACAAATGCAAGATTTCAAACAGAGTTATTACCTGTTCTTTAATGCCCAGGTTGATAAATGTTTCTCTACCCTTTTCAAGATTCTTTATTTGCGCGCTCAATCTTACCCCATAAACTGTATTTTGCAGTTTGTCCAGCAGTTTATCATAAAGTGCTATGTTAGTGTCTTTGTTAAACTTATCAAACACCGTTACCGGCAACTGCCCTTTTGCCTCTTTGTTGCGTTGTATATATTTGGCTATCTTTTTGATATATTTTTCATCATTAACAGCCAGCACAAGCTGTTCTGCTCCTTTATATATTAGTTGGTTACCTGTACGACCAGAAAGGTGCATTTTAAAACCATCTACTTTAAACAGTGTATTGATCTTTATTCCCGCGAGCAGTATTCTTGGTTCATGCAAAATTAAATCATCAAGGCAATACTGCAATAAAGCTGCAGGGTTGTCTTGTAACATCACAGCCTTCAAGATCGGGACATATTCAATTGTTTTTACCCGTTTGTTCTTTAATGTATGCTCTACTAAAAAGAAGTATGCGCCTGCAACTTTATCATAACCTCCATAATTTTCAATCTTGCTGATAGGATCATTCATATTGCCTTTGATCGGATGTTGCCCCTTGCCTTTTTTCAAAAGCATTTGCTTGAAAAATCCACCTTTAGCCTGGCTGGCATATCTGGTAAAAAGCACCCTGTTATTATGCATTGTCTGCTTTACAGTTGCTATGGTGCCATTATCGCCCGGTTCCCAGGCAACATTGCCGTTGCGCTCTACTTTGAAATCATACATTTTATTAAGGCTGTATTTATTATTTTTACTTTTTATAAAATTAATTGGGCTATGAGTAAACTTCGTATTATAAACATTTCCCACTACAATATTCAAATATGCGTCTTTAGCGTGATGGTAATCGTTGATCTCACGACATTTTACAAAATCATTTTGCTGTCTGAAAGCAGACACATTGCCGGCTTTAACATATACTATTTCAGTATTTTTATATTCCCTCTTTAAAATTTCTGCTACTGCTTTAGTAGACTGGCTTGTCTCAACGATTTGACGGGCAATAAATCCGGCCAATTCATCTTCTGAAAAAGGTGTATTCCTTACTAAGCGGTCATATTTCTTTTGACTGATAAATCCCCGCTCTAACAACATTTTCCATATGCCGCCGCACTTATTCCTATATTCCTGCGGCACCGGATATTGATCACCTTTAGCCCGATTAGCCCCGGCTTTCACTAAAACTCTGTTGTCAATGCTGTCATCCTTGATCTTAGACTGTGGGAAAATATGCTCAATATCATACAAAGCCCGACCGTCTGCACCAGTGCTGAACAGTTCGCCGATTTCTATTCTTTCACCTGTATACATACACCGTCCCATTTGGGTATAATACAAAAACAGCTTATCCCCGCGCAAATCACCATCCGTACGATTTTCCAGTTCTGCAAGCCAATCTCTCGTCTCACCTTTACAAGCCTTATATAAACTAATAAGACTGTTTTTGCGGGAGACAGTACGTTTTTTATTCTGCACATCACTGCGAGTCATCTCAATAAATACTTTTTTCGGCTCGTGCCCCATCACATTCTTTATTTCCTCTGCTAAAACCAGAGTTTGCCAAATACTGCGTTTTACAGCAGGAGACACATACAAATCTGCAACTGTTTCGTAAGTTAACGAACCTGTAGCTTCATGCATTGTATTATTATATACCTGCAATTTATCCAGATATTGATATTGCCCGCTTAATAATTCCATTAAATTATTTGGAGTTTCGTACATGGCAGTTATTATGCCAAGTTCATTTGCAAAGCCCGGTATCTGACTGGTAATTTGTTCCAAAAATTCCCTGGATAACCTGCCCCAACCGGTATATTTCAGGTTAACAATTGCTTTGATCTCGTTTTCACTTAACTTATCGCCATAAAATTTATTGATCCTGTCTTTTAATAACTTTTTAGTATCCCCGAACAAAACGATCCACTTGATGATTTCTTCCACCATCTTATTATCACCGGCTTTAACGCCAATTATTTTTCTGAAATCAATCAGCGACCCCAAACTTCCTTTAAAATCGCCATCAAAACCGCTCAGGCTATCAGTCTCTCTCATATATCCGTTATTGATCATAAAATCACGAAAGTTTTTGGCTTTGACTTTCTTTTGCCGCATGAACAACTCACGATAAATATGTTGTTTTAAATCAGTTGGTAGTCTATCACCATTAACACACACATTATTAAGTTCGTTTAATACAACGAACTTGCTATATAATAACGAATCTTTTGGCAGGACATCTGCATCATGCATATAAGTGCATTTATTGGTCATGCGTCTGATAAAAGCTTCGGCGCACGCTTCCTGATCCACTACCCGCTCAAAATTCCATGGTCTGATTTTTTCATCACTGTTTTTAACGATCCAGCAATGCCCTTTTTGTCCATCAGCAATCTTATGATGATCATTAAGCGGCCCTACATAATATGGGATTCTAAAAGTCATAATCTTTACAATTTTTTCAGCTGCAGTATAGCCACTTGCATCTTTTTCGTTTAAAAAAGGCAAATAACGTTTCGCATTCTCTAATATCTTTTCTAATTCCAATAAATGCATTTGATAAGGAATTACGCCATTGTCTCTGTTTATTTGCTTGGGAGCAAAGCTTACATTAGCACATTTGCTTTTTAACTGCTCAACATCAGCATCCATGCTTTTAATCCTGTCAAGATACCCTTTTACAAATTTACAAAACTCTTCCTGAGTACATTTTCTGCTCAAAACAACTTGCTTTTTATTATTCTTTTTTGTCATACCCACATAAGCAACATAATTATTGGCAGTATTTACATCATTAAAAATTTCATTATATGCTGCATTATCATAGTATTTTTTGATCAGGCTCTTTAATAATTTTATGTCTTGTTTATGCTTCTCATATACATCAACTTTAGCAAAAGACAAGTAATCATTACCTTTTTTTATTTCAGCAAGCAGACTCCAATCAAAAATAGATTTCAACCGATCCAAACATTCTATTTTGCTTAGATCGCCAATAGTATCTAAAAGCTTATCATGTATATCCGCATAGTCCATGGTTTTAAAACATAATTTATCGATTTCCAGGTCTGTATCTTCAGCAATATCTAAAATATTTTTAATCTTTGCTGTCCCGCCACAGATTAAATTAACCATTTCTTTCTTTTGTTTGGTATCAGCCCCTAATAAATCATTCAAATATTTATTTTTGTCTTTGACGCCCAGACTGCTGTCTTTTAAAATATTCTGTACTTTATCTAAAGAATCATCGGCAAAAGCAAATTGATACTCATTTTCCAAATAATTATTAAGCGGTGAAAACGCAACGTCAAACGAAGTAACATTTTCCATTCTCTGACCTTCAAACAAAAAATGTCCTCTGTTTTTCAAAATATGTTGCAATGCTAAATATACCAATCGGACATCAAACTTTTCTTTGCTTTCTATTAAAGTTTTACGCAGGTGGAAGATAGTTGGAAATTTCGCATGATAATCTTTATCTTTAAAATTGGCATCGTTAAACAAGGTATTCGTCTGATTATTTTTATCCTCCGGACGATACTTGCTTTCAGCTAGTCTATGAAAAAATCCCATATCTGCTTTACTTATTTCTTCTGCAAATATTTCCTGCAACAGTCTGATTCTTTGAGTTCTGCGCTGCAACCTTCTCCTTGCCGCTCTGAACGATCTGCGCTCAGCCGCAGTTTTTCCCGCTTCAAACAATCGCGTCCCCCACATATATTTGCCGTTCAATCGTTCCAAATTATAGTTTAAATCAGTAACTGCCCAACCTACCGAATCCGTACCTATATCAAAAGCAAGATAATATTCACCGAATTGTTTTTTCATGTTGACAGCACTCCTTTTTAGTATTAATATAAAAGTAATCATTAAATACCATTGATGATTACACTACAAGTTCAAACAAAAATTTATTCAAAGTGCCTTCGGGCTCCACAGTGTGGATTTAAAAACTTGCGTAAGCAAGTTTTTTTATTTCTCCATAAACCTGGAAATATTAACTATACTGATTTATTTATTCGCTATATATTCAAAAATTCCTACCTCCTTCAAGAAACTCTGTACATTCATATTTTAACATTTAAAGAAACATCTATGCTTAATAAACATAAAAAAGACGGCCAAAGCCGTCTTTTTTATGTTTTGGCAAATTTTTATACTCTCACTAAAGTGATTTTTTGAAACTGCAAAAGGCAGCAGCAATTATACCGTCTTACCATTTTTCAGGAATCTCAGCGAATGTATCCACTACAATCATCGCCGCTGTAGCCTTAGCCACCAGGGTATCATTGTCCAGATCGCGCACTTCGATATTGATGGTTACCAATCTGTCGTCAGCGTGTGTTATCCGTGAAGTAGCGCTGATCGTCGTACCAACCGGTGCGCCTTTGATAAAATCTGTAGCAATAGTTGATGTCACTACCCTTTTACCTATCGTTGCACCTGCAATGCCTGTAGCATTATCAGCCAGCGTTGCAACCAGTCCTCCATGCGCCATACCATTAAGATTAGCATGCCGCTCAGGATCTACTTTTACTGCAACTGTAGCGCTGCCGCAAGACATATCTACGATGTAAATGCCGCACTCCTGCATAAAATTGTTATGCGAATAAATTTCGCTGACCTTTGCTTTAATCTTTTCCGCTTTAACCACAGGGAGTTCCTCCTTAACGCCGTCTTATGACAGACATTCAGCCAGGTCTGCTGCAAAATCTGCGCTTGCTTCCAGATTATCGATAAGCCCGCACAGCTTGGCTGTTTTTTCTTCGCCGTAAACAGGAGCAGCCAAAGACATAAATTTTGCAACACTTTCATCCCAGCTCATCGGATTAGGCGGATCTCCTTTCGGAAAATCTACCTGTAACTCCAATACTCGCCCATCTTTACAGCGAACGATAAGCTTTGATGCCAGTTTTGCAGCATCAGCAGCATGTACCGCCTCGATCGCAGCATCACGCATGACCTTGGTCTTCGCCATCAAGCTACGGACTTCAGCATCACCAATAACTTCCGTCAGGAAGCGATCAACACCCATATCGCCGTATTTGAGCATCCCGGCAACACAATATTGGATACTGAACTTGCAGCCATACGGATTTTCAGGTTGAGGATTATTGATCAGAAAATCAGTGATCTCATTGACTAAAATCTCTATCGCTTCAACATCATCAGGCTTCAATCCATGCTCAGTACGCAGCACCTGCATCGCATACAGCGCGGCATGAGAATGTTTACAGCAGGCATAAGGTTTGAACGAATTATTATCAATCTTATATATACCATCATTCAGCCCATCCGTCAATTTTTCAAAATGCGGCTCTGTGACCATAGCCCGGCAAAAGCCTTTTTCTCCTTCCAATATCTTTGTCGCACCAGTAAAACCAGCACGGGCCAGATATGCTGAAAGTACGCCGGCATATGAACTTTTACCGGCATGCAGAGTTTTGCTCATTGCGCCCTCTTTCAAAAATTCCCACAACCCTGCCGCCTGTGTACCAGCACTGCCAAGACATTGCAGTGTCGCAGCCGCATCAAGACCTAAAACCTTCGCTGCCGAAGCAGCAGCGCCTAAGGTACCTGCTGTACCGGTAGTATGCCAGAAGAAATAGGACTCAGGGATAACGGATTCGCCCACGCGGCCACCAACCTCATATCCTGCTACTACAGCTGCCAACATATCTTTACCGCTTTTATGCTCCGCCTCAGCAATGGCAAATACCGGCGGTACAACTACTGTAGCCAGATGTATAATAGATGGATTATGAAGGTCATCAAAATCAAGTGAATGGGAAGCGCTTCCATTACAAAATGCAGCATTTAAAGCAGTAGTTTGTTCCGTCTGTCCAGCCAAAACTGTAGACTGTGCCTTACCACCGCCATCCAGCAGCAACTTACGAATGATTTGGATAGGTTTTTCCTGCGAACCGCGAATACAGACTCCCAGCCAATCTAAAATACACTGCTTTGTAATCCGAACTGTTTCCGGACTCAATTTATCATATTGTACGCTTGCCACAAAATCAGCCAATGCTTTCGTTGTCATAACAATCAACTCCGTTCTTTCACTCACAACCTGTCAGTCAGATCAGAACATGGAACCGTCCTGTCTATATTCTCCGAATATTTCTTTCATCACGCCGCATATTTCTCCCAAAGTGGCATACGTTTTAACAGCGTCAATCAGATAAGGCATCAAATTTTCTTCGCCGGCGCAAGCTTGCTTCAGCGCTGTTAAAGCAGCATCGACGGCTTTCTGATCACGTCCGTCTTTCATCTTTTCGACTTTGGCAATCTGGCGTTCAGCAACACTAAGATCAGCAGTCAGAACATCCTGTTCCGCCAGTTGTTTATTATCAACAAACTTATTAACACCGACAACTATAGACCGTTTAGTTTCGATATCGCGTTGATCTTCATAAGCATGAGCCGACATTTCCCCCTGCATATAGCCTTGTTCGATAGCAGCTACGGCACCGCCCATAGCATCAATTTTCTTGATATATTCATAAGCTTCTGCTTCCATCCTATCCGTCAGGGCTTCTACATAATAGGAACCTGCCAGCGGATCAATAGTATCGGTAATACCACTTTCATAAGCCAGCATCTGTTGAGTACGCAGTGCCAGAGTAGCCGACTCTTCAGTTGGCAAAGCAATCGCTTCATCATAAGCACAGCAGGCCATAGACTGAATACCGCCTAAAACGGCGGACAACGCCTGCCAGGTAATACGGGCTACGTTATTAAGCGGCTGCTGAGCAGTCAGAACACTGCCGGCAGTATGCACATGCACACGCAGCATCTGTGCTTTCGGTACTGTAGCACCATAACGTTCTTTCATAATGCGCGCCCACAAACGACGTGCCGCACGGAATTTAGCAACTTCCTCAAACATATTAAGTCCGGCAGTAAAGATCCAGGAAATACCAGGAGCAAAATCATCTACTTTCTGTCCGGCCTTGATTGCCGCATCAATATAAGCCATCGCATTAGCAAATGCAAAAGCGATTTCCTGTACACAGGAAGCACCGGCTTCACGAATATGGTAAGCACCTACGCTGATCGTATTCCATTTTGGAATACTCTTAGAGCAATATTCAAAAGTATCGGTAATCAGCCGCATCGAAGGCCGTGGTGGGAAAATATATGTGCCACGGGCAATATATTCTTTTAAAATATCATTTTGAATGGTGCCTTTTAATTGTTCCGGCTTAACACCCTGCTGTTCGGCAACAGCAACGTACATCGCCAAAAGCACTGCAGCCGGGCCGTTAATAGTCATAGAAGTACTGACTTTATCCAAAGGAATACCTTCAAAAAGCTTTTCCATATCAGCCAGCGAATCAATCGCCACGCCAACTTTACCAACTTCACCATGCGAAAGCTCCGCATCGGAATC
>UMLU01024124.1_pt1 | contig 9583 bp, 8 predicted proteins | sample 1966621 | NCBI WGS metagenome assembly UMLU01 (sample SAMEA4836210, study PRJEB28245) | human gut metagenome | biome: gut microbiome; material: fecal sample | place: Denmark | collected 2008 | reverse complement strand
ACTCACCCCCCTATTAACCAATGGCAATATGACGCAATATTAGATTCAAGTAAAGATCAAGAGCAGGATGTAATAATAAATGAAGATGTATGGATTGGCGTAAATGTGACCTTACTATGCGGAGTAAACATAGGAAGAGGTGCTATAATTGGTGCTGGCTCTGTGGTAACAAAATCTATACCACCATACACTATAGCAGTAGGTAATCCTTGTAAAGTAATAAAATATAAATATAATCTAGAAGAAATTATTAGCAGAGAAAAAACTCTATATAATGAAAAGGAACGATTATCTTTAGAAAAAATTCAAGATATATTTAATCAACAAAAACAGAAAAGATGAAAAAATCACATTTTATATTAATGTTCTTACACAAAATATTCGAACATTTCACTTATATTCCACAAAGATCAGATATCATTGAAGATCCTGATATCATTTCGGACATGATTTATAATGCTATTAACTCCAAATCTCCATTTATGATTTCTCGTTTTGGAGCTGTTGAAATCTCAGCATTAATGAATTATACAGGAGTAATTAATAACAAGCATGATGCATGGGGATATATAACCGGAAAAAAACCTCAATGGTGGTGGAATGAGGGTATCCGGTTCTGCATGCAAAACAATGCAGGATTTTTCCCTGCTACTGATGAAATGCTCCTCAAATTTGGTGAACTTATGATGAAAGACATAAAGGAAATAAATTTGTTAGCATCATGGCAAAAAAATGAGATTTATTTTTCTAAGCAACTAATAAATGCCAGATATTTTAAATTTATATATCTTGACCCATTTTGGGCAAAAAGGCCATGGACTAGAGGCTTGAAAGGCAAAAAAGTTTTAGTAGTACATCCTTTTGAACAAGAAATAAGAGACCAATACTTAAACCGGGAAAAACTTCATAAAAACCCTGATATACTACCAGATTTTAAGCTTTTAACAATAAAAGCAGTACAGTCAATAGGCGGCAATACACAATATAAAAATTGGTTTGAAGCATTAGAATATATGAAAAATGAGATAGATAAAATAGATTATGATATCTGCTTAATTGGCTGTGGGGCATATGGGTTACCATTAGCTGCCCACGTTAAAAGAAAAGGAAAAATTGCAATACATTTTGGGGGATCATTGCAACTATTATTCGGGATTAAGGGCAAAAGATGGGAAACGACCAAATATGGAAATGGAAGATATCCTGAATTAATAAACGAATATTGGATTAGGCCATACTCCAATTCGAAATTTAAAGGTGCAAATAATGTTGAAGGAGGTTGCTATTGGTAACAATAAATAATTTTTTATGAATTTAAATTGTATAATATATTTCATTATTCTACTATGTATATCCCTAATTCCTATAAGAAAAATATGGAATAAAAGAGATTTAAATTTATTTGATATTATAATTCTGACTTATTCTATCTATTTTATCTATATACCATTAAAATTTTTATTATTCAAGACTCCAATTAATGGGATTCCTTATATTAACACAATAAATAATCACCCTTTAACCTTAATATACTTAATCGCATTTTTTTCTATTGTCGCCATTTTAAGCCTAATTTTTAACAAAAAGAAGTTTGCAAATATAACAGCATTAATTATAAAGTTAGATTCTGAAACAAAAATTTCATTTCCCATCTTAGTAATTGCACTTATTTGTTTCTTATATTGTACTATAATATTAACATCATATGGTAATTTAGATGAAGACAATACAGAAAGCAATAGAAATATATTAACATATGGAGGTGGCTTCTTTGGATATCTGATACAATTATCTTATACGCTGACTTTTATCGGATTAGTTTGGGTCGTAAAATACATAAAAGATAATAGAAAAAATATAGATTATAAAATTATAGCTCTCTTAATTCTAGGTATTGTAAATTTTTTACTAGGAGGCAGAGGTGATATGATTTTCGCTCTATTCTTAATATTTTTATATTTATATTCAGTATATAGAAAATATCTAAGAAGAAAACACTATATAATTATATTATTTATCATTGGTGTTTTTGGAGGTATAATACTTCCAATTTCACAATCGTTTAGGCAAGTAAAGGATTATATGATAATGAATAATAATAACCATTCTTTTAAGGATGTCCTTATATATTATATTTCCATAGATAAAAAAGAGTTTAATTCCATTTATAATTCTGCACAAGATAATACATCTTTTAGGTCTATCTCAACATATTATTTTTTAGATAGGGCAATATATAAAGAAGATTTATTATCTATGAATGGAGAATATACAAAAAATGCAATATTGAAATGTATAAATCCTTTATATACCCCTTCTCAAGAAATATACAACAAACCAGCTAATCTAATAGCCAATGGAGGAGATATAGCAGAATCCCCTTTAATGATCTTTTGGATAGACACAAAATGGTTTTCCTTAATTATTGTTCTGTTATTTTATTTTGGGTATATTCTCCTAATTAATTTACAGAAAATATTTATAAACTCATTCTTTAAAATTTGGGGTATTGAGTACCTAAACCTGTATTTTATTTTAGATTTACTTTTCAGTATAGAAATGGTACCTAACTACCGTAAAATTTGGAACAATATATTACCCATCTACATTTTCTATTGCATAACATTATACCTAGTAAATAAAATAAAAAAATTAGAATAATATGTATAATAAACTCCTAAATTTCTATTTTTTCGTAGAAAAGAAAACTGAACTTTCCAAGAAATTAAATAAAAAAATATATAGACTTTTATGTAAGCCATGGAAGGTTATGATACAATGTACTTTAATAAAATTTCTAAAAGCCAATAAGACGAAGATTATCAATGGAATAGAGCCATTAAATGATTCAAAAGAACTTCCTATAGTCTCATTAACAACTTTCCCTAAACGAATTGACAATTTATGGATTGTGCTATGGAGTATCTATAATCAATCAATAAGACCAGGAAAAATTATAGTTACACTAATTAAAGAAGAATTTCCCAATGGGCTAGAGTCACTTCCTACAACTCTTAAATTATTTTTGACAAAAGGAACTGAAGTACAATTTCACGATACTAATTTAAAGCCACATAATAAATATTTTTACACATTTCAACAATACAAAAATAGAGATATAATTACAATTGATGATGATTTAATTTATTATAAAAATACGATTGAAAATCTAATCAACATACAAAAAAAATGGCCTAATTGCGTATGTGCAAACAGAATACAGCAAATCTTATCATCTAATAATTTATTTTTGCCGCATAAAGAATGGCCACTTATTTATAATAAAATAAAACCTAGTAACCAATATCTAGCTTTAGGTTATGGAGGCGTTTTATATCCCAAAAGTTTATCTTATGATATTTTTCTTGATATAAACTCCATAAAAAAGCTGTCACTAAATGCAGATGATTTATGGCTAAAATCTGTTGAAATTATAAACAAGATACCAGTTGTCAATGGTGATTATTATGCCTATCCTTTAATGATACCAAGTTCACAAAAAATATCATTACGACATTTAAATAATAATGAAATAAATCCATTAAATGATAAACAATGGAATAATCTTATTAATTTTTGGAAAATATCTCCTTCAACTTTAAACTAAAAACAAATGCCAATCTTTCAAATCGATTCAGATATTGTTAACCAAACTTATCAAGATAATAATTATCAGATAGAATTTAACAATAATTGTCCATTCCAAGAATATTGTGCTATTTATTTTTCTAGCAATGACATATACTACCCCAATAATGAACAGACATTTAGACAACGGATTATTATACAAAATTCATATGAATGGTATAAAACTCGTATAGTAAAAGCATATAAACATATTTTTTTACGTGATATATATAAACAATGGTATCTAAAAGGTATAAATAGCCAAATTAATAGTCCCCAAAAATTAATAGAATGGCTTAAAAACGAAACAAATGGCTATAAAATAATTACAATTGGAAGTTCTGCGGGAGGTTATGCTGCAATATTATATGGAAGTATGCTTAATGCACATAAGGTAATTGCATTTAATCCTCAATTTGAAATTAGAACAATTTTAAATGAGCCAGAAGGAATCTTAAAAAATCCAATCGTCAATGCCACTCTTAACACAGCGGATGCTATCTATCTAAATATAAGTAATTTAATTTCTAATAAAATAAAAATATTTTATTTTTATTCTTCCAACTCTCCATGGGATTATCAACAAAGTCTTCTAGCAAAAAAACATACAAACATATTTTCTATTCAATTTAAATCGTCACATCATGGAATTCCTTTCTTAAAAGGAGCACTACAAAAAGTCATAAATTATCCAGAAGAATATCTCTATCAACTATCATTAAAAACACATTATCCAATAATTTTTACAATAAAAACAATTGGAATATTTTCTACCTTACAAGCACTAAATACACAATTAAAAAAATATATTAAGAGGAAATTTCCTATAAAAATCAAATAAACTTACCACTATGAACAAACAAACAGCGCTTGTATTCTATCAATATCTACCTCCATGGAGAATTGACGTCTTTAATGAGATGGGAAAATATTATAATCTCACAATTATATTTACAAATGCAGAATGTGAAGGTTTCACATACGATAGAAAAAACCTCTTAGGTAAATTAAAAAATATAAATGTGATTTTTCTTAATAATGGGTTTACAATAGGATCTAGGCCTATACGTTTTGGCCTATATAAACTCATAAAACAATACAAACCAGATATTATTTTTTCCCATGAATATTCCCCCACTAGCATTATATTGGCATTTTACAAACAAGTTGGTCTGTTTAACTATAAATATTATCTAACAACCTCAGATAATTTAAAGATGGCCGAAGGCGTTAAAGGAATAAAAGCCACAGCTAGAAATTATGTATTAAATCATGCAGATGGTATTATTGTATATAGCCAAAATGTCAAAGAATGGTATGAGAAGCATTTTTCAAAAATAAAAATAGAAATTTGCCCCAACATACAAAATCCAACAAGCCTTTTAGCATATAGAAAAGACTTTCATAATTTTATCGACAAATACAAACAAAAATATCATCTAGAAAACTCAAACATCATATTATATACAGGAAGGTTAGTAGAAGTTAAAGGACTTGATTTACTTCTGAAAGCCTTCTCCCAAATAAATAATCTTAATTACAAACTTGTTCTTGTGGGAGAGGGAAATCAAAAGAATATACTGCAAGATCTCACTAGAAAGCTAGAAATTGAAAATAAGGTTATTTTTGCAGGGTATTACTCTGGAACTTCATTATACGCATGGTATGATATTGCAAACTTTTTTATTTTACCTAGTAGATATGAACCTTTTGGCGCAGTTGTAAATGAATCCTTAATTTATGGTTGCCCAGTCGTCGCAAGTAAATATATTGGTGCACTTGATTTCATCACGACTCAAAATGGAATAATATTTGATCCTCTGAATGAAAATGACTTTATCAGGGCTTTAGAACAAGCTTGTAATAAATATAGCAAGAAAAATAATAATTCTAGAAATAACTTAATGCCATGCTCCTTTGATGAGTATGTTAAAGCATTTATAAATATAAATCAATAATATATGCATATAGATTATTCAAATATGCCTAATGGTTCTAATAAACTAAATTTTATTTTAAGATATATATTCAACATTATCCGAACATGGTATCTACTTCATATTTGCTATCCATGGGTACAATATAAAGGTTTTATCAGAATCATGAAAGGGACATCTTTTGCAAAAAATATGGACATAACATTAGGGCATAATGTACAATTTGGTAATTATTGCAACATAGCTTGTAATGTCCATTTTGGCAATAATATATTAATGGCCGGAAGAGTTTGTTTTATAGGTAAACACGACCATGAATTCAATCTACCAGGTCAAACGATATGGCATGGAGAAAGAGGAAACAATGGAACAACTATCGTAGAAGATGATGTCTGGATAGGGACAGGAGCGATTATTATGTCTGGCATTACCATTGGAAAAGGAAGTATAATTGCTGCTGGCTCCGTTGTCACAAAGGATATTCCATCTTGTGAAATCTGGGGTGGTAATCCTGCAAAAAAAATCAAAAATCGTTTTAAATCAGAGACGGATAAACAGTATCATTTATTACATATCTAATTTATTATGTTATCAATTATTATCAACGCATACGCATGCTCTCCCAATATGGGAAGTGAACCTGGAATGGCATGGAATTGGTGCATCAATCTAGCTCAATATTGTGAACTTCATATCATTACAGAAGGAGAATTTCGCGACAAAATAGAACAAGTATTACCAAGTCTCCCTCAAGGTAAAAATATGCATTTCTATTACAATCCATTATCAGATAAAATACGCAGAATGTGTTGGAACCAAGGGGATTGGCGTTTTTATTATTATTATAAGAAATGGCAAAAAGAGACCCTTAAAATAGCAGAAAAAATCATACAACAAACACATATAGACATCATACACCAGCTCAACATGGTTGGATTTCGTGAGCCAGGGTATCTATGGAAAATAGAGAAACCATTAATCTGGGGTCCAATAGCTGGAATAGGCTCAATCCCCTATAGCTTTTTAAAAGGAGGAGGAATGAAATATACAGCATTTTTCTTACTTAAAAACTTTATAACTAAATTACAACTACGGTATTCTCCACGTGTAAAACAAATTATAAAGAAAGCTCATTACGTTATTACAGCCACCCCAGAAGCTCAAGCTGCTATTCAAAATGCTTATAATATTAAAACGTTATTAATCAATGAAACAGGTTGTTTCACCAAACAAGAAGTGATAGATACAAAAAAAGATAATGAAACATTCGATATATTATGGGTTGGACGATTTATCTATACAAAACAACTAAAACTTGCGCTAGAGACAATTGCTCAACTAAAAAGCCTAAAAGGAATCAGATTTCACATTGTAGGACAGGCATTTACTGATGAAGAGACACAAACCTATCATCAATATGCAGATTCTCTAGGAATAAGTGATTTATGCAAATGGTATAATTTTATTCCTAACAAAGAAGTACATCTATTAATGCAAAAATGTCATTTATTCTTTTTTACAAGTATTTTCGAAGCTACTTCAACAGTTATTCTTGAAGCAATTACCAATCATTTACCTATTGTGTGCTTTGACCGTTGTGGTTTTGGTCCCATAGTTTCCAAAGAAATTGGAATAAAGATTCCTTTAACTATCCCAAAACAAGCCATTTCAGACTTTGCGGAAAAAATAACTTATTTATATCAGCATAGAGAAATACTTCAAGCATTGTCAGAAGGTTGTAAAGACAAACAGAAAGAATTATCATGGGAAAATAAAGCTAAACAAATGATTGAACTTTACAAGACATGTGTTAATCAATAAGATTCCTAGAGTCTATTAAATAATAAAATAAACATAGTTCCATAAAAAATAAATTATGAAAAACTATTCTATTGCTGTAGCCGGCACAGGCTACGTAGGCTTATCCATCGCTACACTGCTTTCACAGCATCATCAAGTAACCGCAGTGGATGTCATCCCTGAAAAGGTAGAGAAAATCAACAAACGCATCAGCCCGATTCAAGATGAATACATCGAGAAGTATTTGGCTGAAAAAGAACTGAATCTGACGGCCACACTGGATGGGGCTTCAGCTTATAAAAATGCAGATTTCGTAGTTATTGCGGCCCCCACCAACTATGATCCAGTAAAAAATTATTTCGACACAAGCCATGTGGAGGAAGTCATCGACTTAGTGTTGGAAGTAAACCCAGATGCAGTAATGGTAATCAAAAGTACCATTCCAGTAGGGTATTGCCGCAGTCTGTATGTGAAGTATGCGGAGAAATTCCGCACCACTCCTGCTCTTTCCGGAAAGAAATTCAATTTGCTGTTCTCACCGGAGTTCCTGCGTGAAAGCAAGGCACTCTATGATAACCTCTACCCTAGCCGTATCATTGTGGGATTCCCCAAAATAATTGACGGTCGTGATGCAGAAAATGAAGCCATCCGTGCCATTGCGGGAGAGAACCTAGAAGAAAAGGCACACGAATTTGCGACACTCTTGCAGGAAGGTGCTATAAAAGAAAACATTGATACGTTGTTCATGGGCATGAAGGAAGCAGAAGCAGTGAAGCTGTTCGCCAATACTTATCTAGCCCTGCGTGTGTCTTACTTCAATGAGTTGGATACGTATGCCGAAGTGAAGGGACTGGACACACAAGCTATTATTCAAGGTATTTGTCTCGATCCGCGCATCGGCACGCATTACAACAATCCTTCTTTCGGTTACGGAGGTTATTGTTTGCCAAAGGATACCAAACAATTGCTGGCCAACTACCAGGATGTGCCGGAAAATTTGATTCAAGCCATTGTGGAAAGCAACCGTACACGTAAGGATTTCATTGCAGACCAGGTACTGAAGAAAGCGGGTTACTATGATTATTTCAACCACGGAGACTTCAATCCCTCGGAAGAGAAACAATGTATCATCGGAGTATACCGCCTGACTATGAAGTCCAACAGCGATAATTTCCGCCAGAGCAGCATTCAGGGAGTCATGAAGCGTATCAAGGCGAAAGGAGCTACAGTCATTATCTATGAACCGACACTAGAAGATGGAAGCACCTTCTTTGGTTCCAAGGTGGTGAACAACCTGGAAGAGTTCAAGAAGCAGAGCCAAGCCATCCTCGCCAACCGCTACGACAGCTGTTTGGATGATGTGAAAGACAAAGTATATACACGAGATATTTTCAGAAGAGACTAAAATAAATTCAAAAACACAATACAATGCAAAATCACGTAGTTATCATGGCGGGCGGAATCGGCAGCCGATTCTGGCCTATGAGTGTACCGGAATATCCCAAACAGTTCATCGATGTGATGGGCGTAGGGAAATCACTGATACAACTAACCGCTGAACGTTTTGAAGGAGTGTGCCCGAAAGAAAACTTTTGGGTGGTCACCTCCGAAAAGTATGTCGGCATCGTAAAGGAACAGTTGCCGGAGATTCCGACACAGCACATTCTAGCAGAACCGGAAGCTAGAAATACGGCTCCCTGCATCGCGTACGCGTGCTGGAAAATCAAGAAGCAGTATCCGGAGGCAAACATCGTGGTCACCCCTTCGGACGCCCTGGTGATAAATACCGCTGAATTCGCACGGTGTATCGCTGCCGCACTCGAAAAGACAGCGGAATCAGCTGCCATCGTGACCTTGGGTATCAAGCCCAGCCGTCCGGAAACGGGTTACGGGTACATTGCTGCCAAAGGAGAGGCTGACAGCAGAGGTATTTACGAAGTGGAGGCTTTCAAGGAAAAGCCAGACAAAGAAACTGCTCTGAAGTATGTAGCTGCCGGAAACTTTTTCTGGAATGCGGGCATATTCGTATGGAACGTGGAAACCATTACCAGGGCCATCCGGATGTATGCACCGCAGATAGCCGGAGTGATGGACGAATTGGAACCTGCCTTATTTACGGATAAGGAACAAGAGGAACTGAAACGTCTCTTCCCCACTTGCGAGAAAATTTCAATTGACTATGCCGTCATGGAAAAAGCGAAAGAAATTGACGTACTGCC
>UMLU01034059.1_pt1 | contig 9689 bp, 13 predicted proteins | sample 1966621 | NCBI WGS metagenome assembly UMLU01 (sample SAMEA4836210, study PRJEB28245) | human gut metagenome | biome: gut microbiome; material: fecal sample | place: Denmark | collected 2008 | reverse complement strand
GCGGCACGGATTACACGCCGACGCCGCCCACGCCGACGCCGCCCACGCCGCCTAACCCGACGCCTGAGGCCAAGCAGGAAGAGTATTACGTCTTCGCTCAGGTCAGCGGCGGCCACGGTTCCGTGTCTCCCGCGACTTCCACGGTGAAGCCCGGCGGCAGCGTGACTGTGAGGATGACGCCTGATGAGGGTTACCAGGTCAAGAGCGTCGTCATCGTCCCGTTCGATATGGATAAGGGTTACATGTCCGAGTACGCCTCTTCCGTGAAGCCAAGCAACAACTCTTACACTCTCAAGAACATCAAGAATAACTGGGCGGTTGTTGTCTCCTTCGAAATCAAGGCCACCATCGATGGCGTTGACGGCGAAGTGACCGGCACCAACATGAGCGTCGGCGCAAACGGCAAGGCTCCTTCCACGAAGAGCGGCTACGGTGTTGCTCCCAAGGTCACCGACATCCAGACGACCAACGCAGTCGTCGATAAGGTCACCGCGAAGAACACCGCCACCGGCAAGACCTACACGCTGCAGCCTTCCGGCAGCGGCTGGGTGATGCCCGTGAACAAGGATTCCGTCACCGGTGCGAGAGTCGATTATCTCCCGCCCAAGACTGCAGATGGCGACTACAAGTGGGTCGTCACGGTCTATGCGCACAACGAGAAAGACCCCGATGACATCCTTGAACCCTATGTTGTGGAATTCAAGTACACCATCAAGGGTAGCATGTATGAGGACGACTTCACCGGCGACAAGAACTAAACCTTAAGCGCACCTTTTGCAGGGAGCTGCAAATTTGCAGCTCCCTGCATTCTCAAAATTACGAAATTTTGCAAAAAAGTGCGTTCACCGTTTGCACTCGTATTACGCCGGGTGGTATAATGTACTCATCCAAAAGATACCCCAACACTTTAAGGAGGAATATCCAAATGAAAAGAAATCGCATTCTTGCAACCATCCTCCTCGTTGCGATGGTTTGCACGATGTCCTTCGGGACGGCCCTCGCCGGTCCGAAGACCGCCTCTTCCGCGACCGACGTCCGTGTCAACGGCTATCTTGTCGAGTTCCCGGATGAGAAGCCCTTTGTCAGCTCTGACAACCGCACGATGATTCCCGTCCGTTTCGTTACCGAGGCCCTCGGTGCGAAAGTCTCCTGGAGCAGCAAGCAGAACGCTGCAGTCATCGAGAAGGACGGCGTCAAAATCGTTCTTCCTGTCGGCAGAAACGAGATGACCGTCACCCGTGACGGCAAGGAAAGCACCAAGGAGCTCGACACGAGCACCGTTCTGCAGAATGGCCGCACCTTCGTCCCCATCCGCGCTGTTGCAGAGGAGCTCGGCGCATGGGTCAGCTTCTCTTCGGCCTATAACACCGTTGAGATTTACAACGATGTTCTGAGCCCGTCCGAAATTGAGCAGCTTCACAGCCTGCCCATTCGCGACTATTGGCAGCAGCATGCCAAGGACGCGAAGAAGACCATGCTGACCAGCAGCAGCAAGTACGAAGACCTCAGCGAGTACGCTCTGCGCAACAACCCTGCTGTCTACGACTATGAGCTCAAGACTCCTAACGGTCTGTACTTCAATACAAAGACCGGCACTCACGAGGATGAAATGAGCTTCATGGCCAAGGCCATCTGCGAGTCCATGTCCCGTGCCTACTCCATGGAGAAGTATTATGGCATTACCGCAACATTCCGTACAGATGAGTCTTGCCTCTTTGTGAACACGGCCAGCGATGCCAAGTGGCTCAACTACGGCTATCTGACAATCAATGTTCCCAAGGATGCCGATGTAGCCGGCTATGCCAGCATGCTCAAGACTTCCGGCTGCGACCTTTCCAGCCTGCAGCCAGGCAAGAGCTACACCTTCCTAATTGAGACCAACTGGGAAATCGTTATGGGCAAAGACTACGGTCTGTCCAGACTGGCTGTCGTCAACCGTACAAACGGTGTCGAAGAGCGCTGGGCCTAACCGCAGGGTTTCGACCCCAGAGATTTGAACAAGAGAAAGATGGAGAGAGCGATATGCTCTCTCCATCTTTCTTGCCATTTTCTTAAAAAGAGGGGGCGGCGAACTTAGGTTTCGCCGCCCCCTCTTTTTAAGAAAACATAGAAAGTTGCGACGGTTGAACCATCTGTGCCTTGGCCTGCCGCTCAAACTTTTTGAAATTCTCTCTTGTAGCTGCTGGGCACGCAGCAATCAGCCGTGCCAAATCATCTGTTGTCCGTATTTGAACCGTCTTTGTTACTTGTACCAAGCGAACCAGGACCAATTTATTTTGCAATACCAGGCTGATAATATTGCAGAGTGTGCCCTTGCTTTCTCCATCCCACACCATATAGCCACAGTCTGCATCTCGGCTCATAGCAATATCTTTTTGTCGGTAAAAATCGAAGCCTTTAACGGTTGTATTAACTTCTACATCCTTAACCGCCCAGTGTCCTATATTATTTCTTGCAAGTCCATTGCTCGCGTATACCGTAACTCTCGGATATCCCCGTTTCGCACAGAGTTTCTGAACGGAAGAGTCGACACCGTAGCAATCCCCAACAAGGATATCATTGCCCTTTTCACAGATGGAGGCAACGCGACGTTGTACATCCGCATCCAGGGTTTTGATGTTCTTTGCACCCGCGATAAAAACCTTCATCCGAACTCCTTTCCATTAACTGTTTTTCGTCTTTGCAATCGCCAAAAAATATATATCACGCACAAGGGCATCTCGTCTAAGGACTCGAACACACTCTCCCGCAGTTGACCCTGTTGAAACTATATCATCAATCAACAAAAGATTACACTCGGATTTTGCTGGCCGGAGTTGCACGATACAATCGGTAAGATTACGCTCATCCGGCGAAAGGCTTTTCATTTCTGTAGGAGACGTCTTTTCCAAAACATCCTGTACAAAAGGAACCCCAGTCAACTTGCGCAGAGTGCTGCCAATCATGAAAACAGGTTGGACAAATCTTTGTTTTGTCGGCGGCACTGCAACAATAGTGTCTATTTTTTTGTCTTTCAACCACTCATCTAAGAACGACTTGCACTTTTCCGCAATCTCCTCACTTGTATCATAATGCCCATTATACTTCATCGAATGAAGTAACTTTCCGACTTCCGAATAGGTATTGATAAACTGCGGTCGCCCAAATGAGTCATCGCCGATATACTCGCTCGAAACCGTGTATTGGTCCAGCGCATACCCATCATTCCACGGGCCAAAAAGTTTAATAGGCATCGTCAGCACACCTCTCATTTCTGCAAAAGAGTATATCACGCAGTTCAAACAAACACAATTCAAATTTGCCAAAATAGTGTTGAGTCCATCTCATTTGGAAAATCCATTCCATCACAAAAAGCGGAAATACGTCGAGCTTTGCCGCATTCCGTCACGACCACACAATTCGACAAAAAGCGTTTGACTTTTTGAATAGGGACGTCTATAATAAAAGCACAGATGATGCCTGCTGCTAACAAGCATCCCCTGTGGTGGAAACCCAACGGTCGCCACAAACATACAGTCAACAATACGTTTGAGAAAATCTCAAACAGCAAGCCGTCTGTTCGGAGCAGACGGCTTGCTTCTTTTCATTCCAGAACATATCGAGAATCTGAATGAAAATCCAGAAAATCGAAACGAGCCAGAAAATTTCCTGAAGTATATGTATCACCTCCCTGAGATAGAATCCCCGCGAGTGATACCCGCCTCCTTCCGCTACTCGCGGGAGGTCAGGCGACCGTCTTTTACCGTATCCTGCCTTCAGTTTGAAAGCTGGAAGGCATTAGGTTTTCACTGTTCATATTATACCAAATTTGCTGCTATAAGTCAACGAATAGCCCTATATTTCGAGGCTTTTCGAGAGATTTTGCAGAGGTACAAAAGAGGGCGTCATCCACATGATGACGCCCTCTTATTTTCTCGACAAGCCCGCTCTTCGCACCCGCTCTTCTCTCACCATCGGTCAGCAAGCATCCCCCGCTCTTCAAACGCAAAGAACCACGCAGCCCAATACAGACCTCCTCACCGCAACACCATCCCGAGCGCTCCCAGAGTCCCCCAGAAAGCTCCCAACGGGTACAGCAGCCACAAGGATGTCCTCATCCATTCTGCGCCACCGTTTGCAGCAGGCTAAGCCACATGGTATAATACCGACACAGGACGCGCTTCGGCAGGGCAGGGGAGCCCTCTATAGCAGGAAACCAGGCTGTTGAGTGAACCAGACACGCCGACGATAAGCACGCCGAGAGTCGAAAGGAAGAGCGGGGGTATTGTATGAGGCCTGTGAAATTCAGTAACAATGATATCGCGGCACTGTCGGCTATCATAGAAGAAAAAGACCATGTCGATGTTGAGCCTCACCGCGAGCTTTCTGGCATTTGGCTGCGCTCCCCAGATACTTGGACGGAGCTTCGTTTACTGATTCTGTCGGATGTCCAGGTGACGGTATCCCGTGTTTGTTTTACGCACCAGAGGTCAGGCTGCATGACTGCCGTGTTTGAGTGGCTCAAAGAATTCTGCCGCAAGAATGGCATCCATCGCATCGTCGTCCAATCTGTCCAAACGGAAGAGATGGCGGGCTGGTGCATTAAGAATGGCTTCCAATCCAATGAGAGCACCTTCGTACGAAAAGATAGCGTTGTTGGCGGAGACTACTTCCTCGAAGTCCTTTAAGAACGCGAGATTTGACATTCTTTGGCGTCCCGGCTATAATGAGACTTAGGAAATGCCTGCTGGTAACAAGCACCCCTGTGGTGGAAACCCAACGGTCGCCACAAACAGAAAAGAACTTAACAGTTGAAGGATAGACCTTCAAGCAATAAGCCGTCTGGTTGCAGCAGACGGCTTACTTCTTATCCTTGTCGTACAAATACAGCACGAGGGAAACGATGCTCGCCAAAGAGCCAATGGCTCCAAGAGCGACCAAAATCGTAGAAGCTATTGTACCACCTCCCGAGATTTAATCCCCGCGAGTGATACCCGCCTCCTTCCGCTACTCGCGGGAGGTCAGGCGACCGTCTTTCACCGTATCCTGCCTTTCAAGTTTGAAAACTGGAAAGCATTAGGTTTTCACAGTCCATATAATACCAAATTAGTCGTTACAAGTCAACGAATAGGCCTTCGCATAATTCCAGAAAAAAATTGGTATGCAGTTAAACTGTACCTGTGGAAAGACGGGGCGCGGCGGCTAACAAATAGCCCCGTGCCCCGTCTTTTCTTTTTTCTATTCTTTTTCCGAATTGTGCCATTCATTCAAAACCGCTTCCACCTGTGCAATTAACTGCTCCTTATTTGGAATATAAGAAACATAGCGCGAAGCAAAGATATTGTTAGACAAACCGCCAAGAGCATATTCAGCAGCTATGCTATCTTTATCTGTACAAAGGATAATACCGATTGGCGGATTATCATGTTCGTCATTCACTTCTGCGGCGTAGTAGTTCAGATACATATTGAGCTGTCCGGCAGCTTCCGGCGTGAGTTTGGTTGTTTTTAACTCAATCAGCACATACGCCCGGAGAATTTTGTTGTAGAAAACCATATCCACATAGTAATGGGTATTGTTCAATGTAATGCGTTGTTGCGTTCCTACGAACATAAAACCGCGTCCTAATTCCAACAGGAATTTTTCTATTTGTGCGACCAATGCTTTTTCAAGGTCACTTTCGAGCATTGGCTTGTTTTCTGGCACACCCAGAAATTCAAATACATACGGGTCTTTGATAATATCTAATGGGGAAGACATTTCAATTCCCTTTTCTGCGAGAGCAAGAACGGTTTCCTTATTCGTTTTTCCCTCTGACAGTAACAAACGTTCATAGAGAGAAGTGGAAATCTGCCGTTTTAATTCGCGTATCGACCAACCGGAGTTGATAGTTTCCTTTTCATAGAAGCTGCGTTTGTCTTGGTCTGAAATTGTCAACAGCTCACAGTAATGCGACCACGACAATTTTCCAGACACCGTCTGGAATTTTTTGTGGTGCATATAGAATAGACGCATATTGTACAGATTAGAAACAGAAAACCCTTTTCCAAATTCTTTTGTTAAGTCTTTTGAAAGCTGCTTCAAGGTCTTCTTTCCATAATCTGCCCGGTCTTTATTTTCCTGTTCGTGCTCAACAATAATCTTTCCTACATTCCAGTAGGTAGACAGCAATTCAGTATTTACTTGCACCGCCACACGCTGACGCGCAGCTAATAACAATTCTCTGATTTCATCCATCATAGAAATAGAATTGTGATGTGTCAAATCGCTCAATTTTAACGCCCCTTTCAAGGTAGAGAACAATCTCGCATGACGCGATTTGTTAAACTTTCCCATGCGTCTATTATACCACAACAGAAAACTATGTGCAAATCACAAGGCACAAGGAATCCTTCGGCCTTTTCCCTTTGATGACTGGAATGCTCACGAGGAATTCTACATGAGCATCCTGCGTGAAGACGCAAAGATTCTGGAACGGTATGATGCCGGCAAAGGCAAAAAAGCGTAATATAATCAAAAAAGAGGGCAGGTCGCCATGCGCGGTGACCTGCCCTCTTTGTATAGCTACTTGATTGCTGATAGACCAAATCCCATAACTTTTGTTGTAAGAAAGCAAAAAGCCCTCCATTTTCGGCTCTTCAAAAAAATAATCCCATAAACTTTGAATCGGGAAAGCTAAATTCTTCTCCAGACTACCACTACTGCACTTTCTCAGAAACTCAGCTCCCACACCCCGAATACCACGAAATTTGAGCATTACCGGCCTGTATTTCGAGGCTTTTCGAGAGATTTTGCAGAGGTGCAGAAGGGGTGTCATCCACATGATGGCACCCCTTCTTTTTCGCCAAACCCCGCTCTTCGCACGCCTTCCATCCGCCGCCAAGGGCAGCCACACCACGAATCCCGCCGAACGTCGTCGAGAGAATTTGTTTGACGCAGCCGCGTGCTGCGGATATAATGGAATTGCAATCGAACTGCGTGTGTTTGAGTGCAATTCCTACATAGGAAGCCGCTTGGTGATAGACAGGCGGCTTCCTTATTTTTTTCTTCAGCGCAACGCAGGAAAGGGGAATAGAGAGCCTCTGCAAAGGGCGTCATTCCAACACAAGCCAGCAAATCAAATATCGAAAACCGCACGAAGCCGCTCATCTCAACGAATACGAGAGATTCAGGGAAGAGCGGCTTTTCCATCTTCACGGTGCAGAAATCCCGTTTCATCCCTTGTGCTATTGTTCCAATAATGGTATAATGACATCAAAATAAGAACGAAAGTGAGGAAATCGGGATATGGAGCCATCCTCCGAGGCTGTCACCACGAAGAAAATCGTGCGCTTCAATGCCTCGTGCGGCATTTTCACGCGCTCTATGGTCGCCATCTACGATGAGCGCAACATTTCAACAAAGAAAGCGCTGCATCTCATCGAAACCGGCGAGTACAACCACAACATCCTAAGGATGCGAGCCGAGCAGTTCGACAGCATCCTTAGCGATATCCTCATTGTCGGAGAGGAGGCGTCAAAGTCATGAGCAGCAAGAAAAAGCAGACTCTTGTGCGCGTCACCGCGCTCGTTCTGTGTGTCATCATGCTGGTGTCGCTCGTCGTCGTCGGACTCAACATCGTCTGACGATTCGTCAGTATTACGAAATGGGAGGGGAAGCGAACCATGGACACAGCACATAGCGAGATGCCTACCGTACTCATGCCCATCAAGGCAAACTTCGCGGAAGCGATTTTGAACGGCACGAAAAAGTGGGAGCTGCGGCGCAGAGCGCCGCGCATTGAGACGCCGTTCCGCGTCATGCTCGTCGTCAGTGGCACGGATGGACAGCTCTGGGGCGAATTCATCTGCGACAAAATCTGCCAGCTCACGCCGAAAGAGGCCCGAGCCATCATCGACGAGTGCGGTATCACTATGAGGGAGCTCTACGGATATCTCCGCGGCAGCTATCACTTGAACTTCATCCACGTTACAGAGCCAAAGTGGTATGTCGGCGTCGAAGGAGAGCATCAGTATCCGAACATCAGGCAGTTTGGCTACGTCCGCACGCCGCAGACATGGCTGTATCTCAAAAAAGAGGCGGGTGCTTAAGATGGGACTCACTATCCGCGTTAAATCCAGCAAAGCGACCGCAAGGCCCATCGACATGGGCGGAGGCGGGTTCCTGCGCCTGCGCAGCCGTGTGGCTATGCTCTACGGCGAGCCGTGGGCCAGCCATTATGAGTTGCTTATGGAGCATCCCGGCATCTCTTCGGATGATTCGTTCTTCGATGATTTCAACAAGAAAACGGAACAGCTCATCAGAGAGAAAAAAGTTTCCATCAAAGTCGTTGATTTCTGCCTTCAGTCGGATATTGAGGGCTCCATCCACTACGGGGCCTGCAAGGAAATCCTCAAGACCATCGGCGACTACGATGACAATGTCTGCTATGGCTATGCAGGACTTCCAAGCTGCGCAAAATTCCGTGATTTCAAGGCCATCCTCGAAGACTGTGTGCGGCTCAAATGCGACATGGTATGGGATTGACAAAGGGAGAAAAGTATGAGAAAGAGGCCTTCGGCCCCGGCGGCTGCCGGTGAAGAACAGAATATTGCCGACGGACAACCGCCCCGAGGAATCCTCTCCACCATCTTCATTGAGCTCGGATGGGCCGTGGCAGAGTTCACTCTGCTTGTCGTAGGGACAGGACTTCTGGACTTCTACGTCGACACCAGAAACATCTACTGCGTCATCATCGGGACCATCCTGGTCGGGGGTGCGGTCATCAGCGGCATCGCCTTCGTCAACTGGACCATCAACATCATCATCCTGCTGCTCAATCGCAAGCACCCACATTCCTGGTTCCGCGTCGCGCGCAAGAGTGAGTGGGACGCTATGCTCTCCGAGCAGGGAAGACACAGCAACGTAGACTCCACGGAAGAGAATCCTGCCGAAAAGGCAGGGCCGGATGCGGAAAACAAATAGGTCGTAACAAACAAATGCAATACATCGCAAAGGGGGAATCATAGTGCGACACAGCAAGCACGACATTTTTCCCAGCCACTTCAGCGGACTCACGAAAGAAGAGAGCGCGAAGCTCGAAGAAGACCTTCTCAAGCACATCACGCAGGCAGACGGCTTTGAGAGCTTTGAGGATATGGAAAAGGAGCTTCTCTGCCCGAACTGCGGCGGCTCCCATATCGTCCGGCGTGGATACCGTGGGAAAGCCATGACGACCAGACGGTATTTCTGCCGTGAGTGCCGCAAAGGCTTTCAAATCTCAAACGGTCCCATTATCGCAGACAGCCGCTACGGCCCCGAGCGCTGGAAGCCCTTTGTCCACGCCGTGCTTAACGGTGAAGACTTACAGCACTGCGCCGCTGCCGCGCAAATCGCCGCCCCGACGGCCTGCAACTGGCGTCAGCGCGTTTGGAACGCCGCAAGGGAGCTGTCGGACGCCGAATCCGGAAAACGCAGCAGAGCGGCTCTAAACGCCGAAGATGAGGACTCAGACGAACGCGAGCGCTGTACAGCGTAGCCAATCCACTATAGAACGGAGATAAAGAAATGCACTTCAAACCGGACATTGATACAAGAGAGCAGTTGCCGGATATCGCAACGCTCAGCGTTGACAACATTGCCGTGCTTTCCCGCACGGTCCGCAGCACCGCCACCGGCAGCGGGGACAATAAGGTCGTGACCTACCGTCATGGCATCACCACGAAAATCGG
>UMLU01040502.1_pt1 | contig 9734 bp, 8 predicted proteins | sample 1966621 | NCBI WGS metagenome assembly UMLU01 (sample SAMEA4836210, study PRJEB28245) | human gut metagenome | biome: gut microbiome; material: fecal sample | place: Denmark | collected 2008 | reverse complement strand
TCAAAAATATAGAGGTACAAATCTTCAAGAGTTGGTTTTGCGGTTGTGTATTGGCAGTCTGTCGGCGGGTTATCGGTCACGATGCGGACTATTATGCTGTTGTCGTTGTGACAGAGATTTGAAACACGGTAATTGTCTTGAAAATATTTTAAATCTTCCCTTTGAATTTCGACCTCAAAGACTTTATTTTCAAGCTCCTTTGTCAGCTTATTCGGGGAATCGTGGGAGATGAGCTGACCTTTTTTAAGCAAAATAATCTCCTTTGCGATAAACTCAATATCCGACACAACATGGGTGGAGATTAGGACAATTTTATCCTCGGCAATCTCGCTGATGAAATTGCGTATGCGTATTCTCTCCTTCGGGTCAAGTCCTGCCGTCGGCTCGTCAAGTATGAGAATTTCGGGATTGTTCAGAAGCGCTTGAGCAATCAAGGCTCTCTGCTTCATACCGCCCGAAAACGAGCCTAACTTTTTATGTGCGGTATCTGTCAGATTAACCGTTTCAAGAAGCTGAGTGATCTTTTCCTTGGCTTCTTTCTTTTTTAAGCCCTTTAATGCCGCCATATACCACAAAAAGCGGTTGAGGGTGAAATCATCATACAAGCCCTGCTGTTGGGGCATATAGCCGAGTACGGCTCGGTAATCCTTGCCGAGCTTTTTGATATTTTCACCGTCGTAAACCACCTCGCCGCCGTCGGCATTGAGGTTGTCGGTGATAATGTTCATCAGCGTGGACTTGCCTGCTCCGTTCGGTCCGAGCAAGCCGTATACTCCCGGAGTTAAGGTAACGCTGAAATTATCAAGCGCCTTTACCGCTCCTTTTTTATAGACTTTTGTAATACCTTTAATCTCAAGCTTTGGCATTTATTCGCCTCCATATTCTTGTTTCGGTAAATTTTAATTTAGAAATTTCAAGTGTGACAATTGCAATTAAGATACTCAGCAAGCAAGTCATAACGATAGCTATAATATGGGAATTTACAACCCAATAACCTATTCTTACATTTTCAATCGAATACAAAGCAAGCAATGGTAATATAACTAAAACAGTTGAAACCACCATTGTAAACATACTGCTACGGGTAAAAATTGAAACTGCTGTAATAACAAATGTTACTGCTGTTGCAAGCAAAAAGTAACAAATGAGATTGACAACTACCGCATTTATCACACTAAAAGATGTTTCTTGAACATTTTCAAAAATACATACTAAGGGTGTATTCAAACTGTTCGCACCGTATGTATTTATAAATCTTACAAAATACGGCACATACAGAGCTGTAAATGCTATTAACAAATATATACACTCCACTACTATTTTTCCAAAAAACAGTTTTGTTTTACCGTTTTCAGTAGTACGAATAAGGTTGATCATACCATTTTTATACTCGGGTGAAAATACATAAGGAACACCTATCACAAGAACAAGGCAAAGCAAAGCAAAATCGTTCCATTCCCTTGTTTTACTTGAAACAAAACTTTTATAGATGTTTTCATCAATAAATTTTGCATCTATGCCCTTTTTATCTAGTTCAAGGAGTCGATTGTATTGTTCGATTACTCTTTCAAATGCAATCCCTTTGCTGTTTAAAATATTTTCAATCGACTTGGACATAGCCTGTTTTGCATTTTCGGAAAGCTCACTATTTTCAGCAATTTCGCCCATGCGTTGTTGCAAGTTGTTAAAATAATTTTGCTGTTTCAAAATATAGTTTTCCTTTTCCGAAGTTATGTCACCCTCAAGATATTCCATATACGCTTTGTAGTCAGCATCCGAATTTTCTGAATAAGGGTAACGAACCGTTCCGAACGATGAAATAATTGCAAAAAGCACAAACAAAACAATCATAACAGCCATTTTATTTTGAATAGTAAATTTAAAAACTTCGCCTTTAAAAACGCCGGTACTGCCGTTTAATGTAAAAAATCTTGATTTAAACTTTTCAAGCAGTCTTGAAAAAATGCCGGCAGTCTTCTGTTGATTGCGTTTGCAAAATAATATGCAGGAAAACACCGTACACAAAAGAAATACTGTACCAAAAACGGCAAATGCAATCGGAATCGAAGTTACTGCATTTGAAAAAATATTAAGATTCAGATAACTTCCAAAAAATTCCCCGCCGTCAAGAATATAGAAAATATTAATGTACTTTAAAAGGTTCAAAAAAGAGTTCTGTCCAATCAAGGTATAGAGCAAATACTCTGCACCAATTATTACGAGCCCTGTAAGATACATCGTTGCAGAACTTGAAAAGATAATAAATACAAGAGCCAAAAACGATGAAATAACAAAAGTCCCCATTATTTTTGCAAATGCAAACAAAATCAAAAATTGACCTGCTGTAACTGTAAGGGTACAGTTGCGAAACTCGGAAATTGATTGAATATTTACGCTTAAATCGGTACTGCCATACAGGAAAGTGTTTATGATAAAATTGCAAAAAATGAATAATATTGATACAACAGCTGACAGTACAAAAAGCAACATGAATTTTGAAATTATAGTTTTGAATCTGCCGAATTTTGTACATCGTACCAACGAATACAGTCCTTTTTCACGCTCATATTGAAAAAGATAAACGCAAAGCAAAAACACAATGGCGATTATAAAAATATCGGTTAAGCTGTATTCTGTTGTTGCAATAAAAGCATCAGAATTTACAAGGCTTAGCTTGGTGTTTTTTAATCCTGAATAATCGTTGGATGTTTTGTAAAGATTTTTATATGAAAAAGAACTTTCATCGCCAAAAATTGAAGAGGACGACTGCGCCTTTGCCCTGTCATACATTTTGTCAATAAAATCCGGATAGGAATTTATATACTCAATCTGCTGTGAAATATTATAGAGAAAACTGTTTTTCCAAAAGTTATCTCCGCCTTTTTCACTCATTTCAACAGCCTTTTGATACGCATCCGGATTACTCTTTCGATACTCATCAAGTTCATATGTGTAATTTTCAATAAGTTCCTCGTTATCAGTCTGTGCAAGATTTTCAAGTCTACTAAAAATTTCATATGCAAGCAGTTCATTGTCAATTTGCTTTTCAGCGTCATTCAAAGACATTGAAGAATAACTATTGAGCATTTTAGTATACTCATTGGAATAAGTGATTCTAATGCTGTTTTCTTCGGTATTTTGCGATGAATATAATAAAAAGCCGTTGATTGCAAGGCAGAGCAATAAAACAACAAAAAATATTTTTTTATTAAGTATCTTTTTCAGTTCATAAATAAAGAGTTTCATAAATTCATCTGTTACTCAAAAGTATAAATTTCATCGGCATTTTCTGTGTTATTTTTATCAATATAATAAAGTGTTTTTTCTTCTTCGTTGTAATCAATAAAACAACTGCTGTCAAAACCTATTTCGGCAGTAAATTCAAACGGCATTTTCTTTAAAGTTGCCTTATAGCTTTTATCACAGAAAATCAACTTATCAGCCTCATTATCATCATTAGCAGCTGAAATTATCAGATTTTCACCGTCATTTGTAAAAGGAGTGTAGTATTGATAACCTGCAATCAAATCAGAACAATCAAGAATTTTCTTTTGATTTTCTCCGTTAAAATCGCACTCATACACCTTACTTCCGTTTGCGAAAATCAGCTTATCATTGAAAATTGTAAACATTGAATTTATATTTACTTCCAACTTTTCACTGAGATTTTCCCATTTATCGGTCTGTAAATCATAGTTTATCAAGTAGCTGTTTTCCTTGGTACCGTCAAGCTTTGTTATCCATAAAAAAAGATGATTGCCGTAGAATCTGGTGTCACATACACTCATACCATTAAGTATATCGTATTTATAGTACGGCAGTAACTCATCTGTGTTTCCTTTACCATCGGCAGAAACCTTGTAAAGTGCCATATTACTGCCTTCTGCCGCTCCTTCGTTATCTTTTTTACTTCCGTCAAAATAAATATATCCTCTGTGAATTTTAAAGTCCCAAATTGTATAATCCCTTGTCGAATATAAAACCTCACGATTTGTTCCGTCAGTTGAAATTTTGCAAATTTCATTTAATTCATAAGTTACACCGTCTTTGTCGGTTTTATCCTCGACCGATTGAAAATAAATGCAGTCATTGTAGTAAACAAGACTTCTGAAATATGTATTTAAAAATGCTGTACACTCTTTCTTTTTCTCAAACGAGGTTTCTTTGTCATGCATACAATCACTTCGATTGCACAAAGGTTGACAACTATGCGTTTCCTTATCAATCACATACAAAAATCCGTTATCTGAATTTAAAAAGTAAATGCCCGTATGAGTATCTGCAAAATAGAGCTGACTGCCGTACCTTATAAAATTCTCCTGACTGTCCTGATTAGGAACATATGTATCAGAACTGTCGATACTCATTTTTTGATTACATCCGCACAAAAAAACAAATGAAATCAGAAACAAAAATGCAGTGTATTTTTTAATCATAATTTTCATATAAACACCTCAGAGCCCACCCGCTACATTCGGGTGGGCTCACAAACTTATGCTGTTTTGCCGACTGTAGCAGATACAGTTGTTGCACTATCAAATTGAGAAATACATTTTGAGCCTACTAAAGTATAATAACCGTTTGTAGTAACCGTAAGGCTCTTGTTATTATCAACGCTATCATACGAATTGCACGATAACTTCACATAACTACCGGATTTGTAATATCCATACACCCAAACCTTTATTGAACACGGTCCGCCATTAGTAACACTTCCTTTTCCACTAGTTGTGTTACCTGAATATGAAGCCGTTGATGATACTGTATAACCATTACTCATTTCTGCATATCTTGTACTGGAAGCTGCGCTAGCGCTTATAGCCGCAACTGATGAAAAAGCACATATTGTAGCTAACATTGTTGTTGTTATTTTTCTTATCTTGTGTTTCATAAAGAGTTCCTCCTTTGTTATGTTAAAATATTATTAATATAATTTTCAGTTGAAACAACGATTAAGACATTAAACCATTGGACTTACCTCCTTTCATACTTATTTTAATTGCTAAAAATTTTATTTAAAAATATTAATACTTTAACTGTCATTTAAACACAACATACTGAAATAAGTTTTAAAATTGATTTTATATTTTTAAATCAATTCGCTACTTCTGTAATTTAAAATTAAGCAGTTTCCAATATTTTATATTTGCAATATAGCTTTGGTATTGTAATTACATTTATTAATCAATTTATCTATCTTGTAAGACAATTTTAACATATCAAATATATAAACGCAATGATTTTTAGATATTATTTGTTACAAAATTTCACTATATGTTTTTGTGCAATATGACAGATTTTATTTAAAATAATGCTAATTAATATCGGTACAAACAGACCAAATATAAGATATACAAAAGCCCACTGTTGCAAACCGTTTGGAAGATAGTAGTACAATCCTATGAGTCGGAATTTCCTGAACAACCGGCAAATAAAGTTGCTGTCATTGCAAGTGTGAGGAACGCACATAGATTTTTTTGTCCAGGCATTGTCAATAAAAGTTTGTAAGTTTTAAAGAGGATTGAACTTTTTATTGTTCAATCCTCTTTGTTGTTTATTACAGACCGCATATCTTCGGGAATTTCGGCAGTAACCGTAATGTATTCATTTTTTATCGGGTGATAAAATTCAAGCCTTGCACAATGAAGTGCCTGCCTTGAAATTTTATCAAGTTTTCCGCCGTACAAGTCATCACCCATAAGCGGATGCCCTAAATAAGCCATATGACACCGAATTTGATGTGTTCTGCCGGTTTCAAGCCACAATTCAAGCAATGTAAAATCTTTTGTTGCAACAAGCGGTTTGTAGTGCGTAACTGCTTTCATTCCGTCATCACGGACAATTCGCACCATTTTGGAATCATCACGCAAATCCATTGGCTTATCAACTATACCTTCAATATTTATTTCGCCCTCGCATAAAGCGTAATAGACTTTGTGCGTTTTATTTTTTACGGCATTGGCTGTAAAACGGTTTTTGGCAATGAGAACAAGTCCTGAGGTATCCTTGTCAAGTCGATTAATTGCCCGAAATACAAACGGCTTGCCGTTTTGACTGCAATAGTACGAAACAATATTTGCAAGCGTATCGCTTTGGTGCTGCTTTACAGGATGAACAGGCATGGAATGCGGTTTGTTTACCACAAGAAAATGTTCATCCTCATATCTTATATCAAGTGTCCCCTTTGTCGGTTCAATTTCACATTTTTCATCGGGAATTGCAATTGAAACGGTTTTTCCGCTTTGCACACAGTCAATTGTTCTTAAAATTTTCCCGTCCATCAAAATACCGTCTTTTTCTCTTTTCAGTCGTGTTATTATTCTTGCAGAAAGACCGCATTTATCACGCAGAAATCTTTGAGCAAGCATATTGTCACATTCGTCAGGTACGGAAAAATACAGTCTGTCAGACATAAATTATCCTCCAAACAAAAAACAGAATTATCAGCTGAATAATAAATATTATCGGTATGCCGAGCATAAATTTAATGTGTCTTGTTTTGTGTCTGATTAATTGCATTGTAATGTACATTGCAACACTTCCTCCGAGTGCGGAGAGAATCAGCAATGTGCTTTCTCTTACTCTCCATTTGCGGTGAATTGCAAAGTATTTGTCACAGACTGTTACAACAATTGATATCAGGCTGATGATGCAAATGTATATGATGAAAATTTCCATGAGAACTCCAAAGGATGATTTGATTGAAAAACAAAAAGATTGTTCCGATTATTGTATCTGTAATAGCTATGTTAAGCGTTATCTGCATAAGCTCATTTACAAGAGAAAAACCGCCGAAAAAGCAGAATGATATCAACAACATTGCAGCCTTATCATCAAAGGCAACCGCCGACACACTCGAAAGTGATGAAGAAATGCGTGGCGTGTGGGTATCGTATATGGAGCTTTCTATGGAAAATGAAAGCTCAAAAACACAAAAAGCGTTTGAAGATAAATTTACCGAAATAGCACAAAAATGCCGTGAAAGCGGTTTCAACACGCTTATTGTACAGGTACGCCCCTTTTGTGACGCATTATATAAGTCAAGCTATTTTCCGTGGTCACATATTCTCACGGGTACGCAGGGTGAAAATCCTCAATATGACGCACTGCAAATTATGTGTGATATATGCAAAGAAAACAATTTGAAAATTCATGCGTGGATTAATCCATACAGAGTCAGTTCAAATGAAACTCCGAAAAAACTTTCAGACAACAATCCTTACATAAAGAATTCCGAAATAGGTATAAAAACCGATAACGGAATTTTTCTTGATCCGTCAAATGAAACTGCACAACAGCTGATTTGTGACGGTGTAAAGGAAATTGCGGAAAATTATGATGTTGACGGGATACAATTTGACGACTACTTCTACCCTACTGAGGATGAAAGTTTTGATAAAAAACAGTATGAGGCTTATATTGAAAAATACGGTAAAGAAAACTCTATGAGTCTTGATAATTGGCGAATGCAAAATGTAAATACGCTGATTTGTAAGGTTTACAGAACAATAAAAAGTGTGGATTCGTCAGTTGAGTTCGGCATATCACCGCAAGGCAATATAGGTAACAATGACGAATTGTATGCCGATGTAAAATCGTGGTGTACCTGTAAAGGCTTTGCAGATTACATCTGTCCGCAAATTTACTTTAGCCTTGAAAACCCAGCTCTGACTTTTGAAGACTGCCTTGACAGCTGGACATCTCTTGATTTTGACGAAAATGTAAAACTGTATGTAGGTCTTGGCGGTTATAAGGCAGGTAACGGCGAATATGACGAAGAAACATGGCTTTTAAGTGACAGTATCCTTGCCGATGAATACGATATTTTGCGTAACAACAAATCTGTCAGGGGCTTTATGCTTTACAGCTATAATAGCCTTGAGGATGATACTGCAAAAAAAGAGATTAATAATCTGATTAACGCTTTAAACTAATTCAGCATCGCAGTAGTCATCAAATGATTTTGTGATTTTTACATCAATAATTTTACCGCAGAGACTTGTATCTTCGGAATTAATATGAACAGGCGTGTAGTTCTTTGTGTATCCCTCAAGATAACCGTGACGAAGTCTTTCAACGAGAACAGATTCACAAAGACCAACCTGCTCTTTAAGAAATTCCCTTCTGGTTTCATCGCAGACCTGCTCCATAATTTTGGCTCTCTGCTCTTTGATTTGGGAATCAATTTGATTTGGTGCTTTATCGGCAACAGTGCCTTTACGGCGTGAATACGGGAAGATATGCACCTTTGCAAAGCCGATTGACTTTACAAATTTAAGAGACGCGTTGAAATCTTCCTCTGTTTCACCTGCAAATCCAACCATTACATCGGTTGTCATAGAACTGTTTTCAAAAGCGTTTCTGAGATTTGTAACAATTTCAGCGTATTCTGAACAATTGTAGTGACGGTTCATTGCTTTAAGTGTGTTATCGCAACCGCTTTGTAGTGAAAGATGAAACTGCGGACAGAACTTTGGCTGTGCGGCAAGACGGGCAATCATTTCTTTATCCATTCTTTCCGGTTCGATTGACCCGAGTCTTACACGGTCGATTCCGTCAACGGAACAAGCACATTCTACAGCATCAGCAAGATCAAAATCTTCGTCAAGACCGTAGGCGGAAAGGTTAATACCAACGAGAACAACCTCACGGTAACCGTTTGCGGCAACCTGAATAAGCTCTGCCTTTAAATCTTCAAGAGATTTTGAACGCACTCTGCCCCTTGCATACGGAATAATGCAGTAAGAACAGAATCTGTTGCAACCGTCCTCAATTTTAATGAAAGCTCTTGTATGCTCTCCGAGTGACGATACGGAAAGGTTTTCGTATTTTTCGCCTTTTCCGGTATGCTCTGTTATATGAACAAATTTCTGTTTTTCTTCGAGAAACTTGTAAATTGAAGGAACGAGTTCGGCTCTCTTTGCGTTGCCGAGTACGATATCGCAATTTGAAAAGTTCTCGCTTTCTTCGGGGAAAGCCTGTGGCATACAGCCGGTAAGAATAACAATTCCGTCAGGATTTTCACGGCGGACACGGTTGAGAATCTTGCGGTTTTTTGCGTCACTTACGGATGTTACCGTACAGCTGTTAACGATTGTTATGTCTGCCCTGTCCCTGTCATCCGAGAGAAGAAATCCGTTCTTCAGCATATCTTCACGCATTGCCTGTGATTCATACTGATTAACCTTGCAGCCGAGTGTAATTATATTAAAATTCATTCACTAACCATCCTTTTTTGGGTAAATAGTTGAAATTGCAAAAATTCATTAATTCGTTGTTGATTTAGACAAAAATTAATGATAAAATATAAACAAGATGAACAATGGAGGTGAGATCTTGTTTTCTGTACCGGTTTCCGTTAAAAATAAAAAAGAAATGATCGATATGTTTGAAACTCTTGCTCACTTTCCGGATACAGTAATGATGCTAAGAAACGGCGATAATACTGTTGATGCTCATTCGTTGATGGGATTTTTTGCAATTGACGAAAAAATTCCGATTGAACTTCTTCTTGAATCAGAACCTGATGATAATCTCAAACAGGCAATTTCTAAATTTGCTTTTGTTAATGCATAAAAATAATATATACATACTGTTAAGCCCTATGACCAAAGTCATAGGGCCTTTTTGTTTGTGCTTTTAGTTATGAATTTTTGTCAACAACATGGAACTTTTTAAGGTTTCCTGTCTTTTCGCTTCTCTTGTCAAGTTCGGCAAGAACATCTTCAAGCGGA
>UMLU01005819.1_pt1 | contig 9917 bp, 7 predicted proteins | sample 1966621 | NCBI WGS metagenome assembly UMLU01 (sample SAMEA4836210, study PRJEB28245) | human gut metagenome | biome: gut microbiome; material: fecal sample | place: Denmark | collected 2008 | reverse complement strand
TGAAGCACTATAACCCTTCAGCAGATGTAAGATTGTTTGGCCAGGAGTTTATGGGGCCGTCTTATGCAGTCGGTAAGGCTGAAATGCTCATCAAAGGGCAGAACGCGGAAAACTTTAAACATACAGATACATTGAAGAATGATTGCTTCCCTGATACAAAGATGCGGTTTCTGATTGAAAATCCTCCATTTGGTACTCCGTGGAGTGGGGATAACGCGAAACAAGGTCAGGAAGATGCGGTTAAGGCGGAGTTCGCAAAAGATGACAGCAGATGGGGAGCAGGGCTCCCGGCTGGAAGCGATTCTCAGTTATTGTTCTTACAGTCAGCAGTCGCAAAGATGGATGACCATGTTGGACGTGCGGCAATCATTTCTAACGGCTCTCCATTGTTTACCGGCGGGACTGCGTCAGGCGAGTCACAGATTAGGCGTTGGCTGCTGGAAAATGACCTGGTTGAGGCGATTATCCAGATGCCGAATGATTTGTTTTACAACACCGGCATCAGCAGTTTTTGCTGGATTCTGTCCAAGAGTAAACGCCCGGAGCGTATCGGCAAGATTCAGCTGATTGATGCTTCCGGTATCTGCCATAAGTTAAGGAAGCCGCTTGGAAGCAAGAAGAACGAGTTTACATCGGAAGACCGCGAGGTTATCACGAAACTGTATTGCGATTTTGAGGAAAATGAGTTCTCTAAGATTTACAACAACACGGAATTCATTTACCGTGAATATACCGTAATGCAGCCGTTGCAGAGGCGGTATGAGATTACAGATGAAAGCATTGAGCGCTTGATGCAGAGCGGCGTGCTGTCAAAGCTCTACGACGAAGCAAAAGTTCTTGAGCTGGAAGAAAAAGGCGAAAATATGACAGCAAAAGAGAGGACAAAGCTGGAAGATTTCAAAAAGTTCAAGCAGCAGTACGACAGCATCCTTGATGCGTTGAATGCGGCAAAATCAGAAGAGAAGTATATGTCGCCGGAAGCATTTTTGCCGGTAATCAATAAAGTATTACCGGATGTTGATTCAAAACTTGTTGACAAGATTGCCGATGCCTTATCTGTAATGGACAAAAATGCAGAAATACAGAGAGAAAAGAAAGGCAAAAATAAAGGCGAAATTATTTATGACAAGGACACGAAAGACACCGAGATTGTAAAGTACGACGAGGACATTGAAGATTATATGGCGCGCGAGGTGCTGCCGTATATCCCGGATGCCAAGTGGTTCTTTGAAGAAAACCTGGCAGCGAAGAAGCCAGTAATCAAGACTGGCGCGGAAATACCGTTCACCAGATGCTTCTACAAATACCATAAGCAGGCAAAATCAGAAGACGTTGCGGCAAGGATGGCAGCGCTTGTGAAAGAAGCCGGAGAGATTGAGAAAAGACTTTTCGGGTAAAGAAAAAGAGATAAGGGGCTACCCGCCCCTTAAAATCCCCGGCAAGGGATTTCATCCCTTGACCCGGAGCAAAAACTGCGTTTTTGCATGGAATTGATATGGTCTTAAAACTTGTTTAAGTAATATGTATAGAAGAAGTTAAAAAAAAGAAGACGAAAACAACGTAACAAGGAGACGTTTAACATATATGGAAGAAAAAAACAGCGAAAAAAAAGAAAGAAAAATGCGCGATTCCGGGATTCCGTGGATTGGAGAAGTGCCAGAGGGGTGGGAGTTCTCAAAAATTAAGTATCATTGCACGATGAAGAGTGGAGATAATATAACAGCATTAGATATAAGCGATAATGGCGAATATCCTGTTTATGGCGGAAATGGACTGCGAGGATTTTATAAAATCTATAATAAAAATGGCAATCATATTTTGATTGGACGACAAGGCGCTTTAGCAGGCAATGTTCATTTAGTCAATGGAAAATTCTGGGCAACTGACCATGCAGTTATTGTAACTCTAAAAAATGATGTATTTATAAATTATTTTTTTAGAATGCTTGAATCTATGAACCTTAATCAATATGCTTTTGATACTGCTGCGCAACCTGGGCTGAGTGTGTCTCGTATTATGAATTTAAATATAGTATTGCCAAATCTGAAGGAACAACACCGCATCGCCGATTTCCTTGGCTCCAAATGTTCCGAGATTGATACCCTTATTGAAAATCTCCGTGCCCGCATGGAATCGGCAAAAGAATATAAAAAAGCAGTTATAACAGAAGCGGTGACGAAGGGGCTGGATAAGGATGCGAAGATGAAGGATTCCGGGGTTGAATGGATTGGGGAGATACCTGAGGGGTGGAAGGTTGTACGATTTAAGCATATAGCTTCAATTAAATCTAATTTGGTACAGCCAGACAAATATATGAAATATCCTCAAATTGCTCCAGATAATATTGAGAAAGATACAGGAAGGTTGTTATCACATCAAACCGTAGAGGAATCCGGAGTTATCAGTGGAAATCATTTATTTTATCGTGGTCAGATATTATATTCTAAGATACGTCCTAATCTTAATAAATTGACAGTTGTGCCTTTTGATGGATTATGTAGCGCGGATATGTATCCTATAGAATCAAAGCTTCCAACCCTTTTTATGGTATATTCAATGTTATCTACTTATTTTGTATCACAAGTAAGCCTTATTATTCAAGATAGAGTGAAAATGCCAAAGATAAACCAAGAAGAACTTGGAGAAATAAAGGTTGCTGTTCCATCTCAGCAAGAAATGTTAACTATCGCCGATTACCTTGACTCCAAATGTTCCGAAATTGACGCTCTTTTACAAAATTACGAATACCAAATCGCAACACTTGAAGAATATAAAAAATCGTTAATTTATGAATATGTAACCGGTAAGAAAGAAGTGCCGGAAGCGTGAAAGTATTGACATTTTAGAGATTATAACATATAATATAAGCATAGAAAAAGCGGTGCGTCTCCACCAATTTAAGCGAGAACTCAAAAAAGCGGTGCGTCTCTACCAGTTGAAAAACAAAACGGGAACCTAAAAAAGCGGTGCGTCTCCACCAGTTGAAAACAAAGCGAGAACCTAAAAAAGCAAAGAGATGACATTATGTCATCTCTTTTTACATATAAGAGGACAAAATGGATATATATAATATAAAAGATACATATATAGAATTTATAAGGGCTTACGATAATCGGGTTGCAGATAATAAAAATGAATCACGTCCATATATTGGCATCATACTACTAATCGGCGATGTTAAATATTACGCCCCTTTCACTTCGCCAAAGCCTAAACATAGAAGAATGCATAACGATAAAGATTTTCGTAAAATTGATGGAGGACGGCTTGGAGCAATCAATTTCAATAACATGATTCCGGTTCCTGATGAGGCAATTATTCCACTACGAATCAGTAATGAGCAAAATCCACAATACAGAAGACTTTTGCAAAACCAATACAATGCTATACTATCAGATTGGGAACCAATACAGAATACTGCCGAAACATTACACTCATTGCTCTTTATGCCTGAAGCTGAACTGTCACGAAGAGACAGAAGTGTTAAATCCCGTTGTTGTAATCTTCCATTGCTAGAGTCTGTTTATAATAATTGGCAGCCTTAACGCATAAATTTAACCGCATGATGTAACTTTCATGCGGTTTTTCTGCATATTGATATCGCAGCCGAAAGATATGCCCACCAAAGGCGGGCGGCCTTGTACAGAAAAACGAGCGAAGCGAGTTTTTAGGCAGGTCAAGGGCGGCTTCGCCCTTGCGGGGTGTGGGGCAGCGCCCCATATAATCTCCGCATATCATACAGCCCGCAGCATCTTTCCGGCAGAAGGAGACCTTGATGAATAACATATTGTCAGAAAAAGAATATCAAAAATACATACTAAAAAAACTTGCTGCCAGCGGCTACGAAGTCCAGCCGGCAGACCACTACGACAGGCTTTTTGCTGTCAGCCGCCAGGAATTGATGCGGTTTTTGGAAACTACACAGCCGGATGAGATGGAAAGCCTTAAAAAAATATATAAAGAAAAGACAGAAGAAGTGATTGTGTCGGCTATCAATGCGGAAGAGACAAAGAAACGCGGCAGCAGGCTTGACGTCCTGAAACATGGCGTGGAGATTGCCAATGTACCGCTGAAACTGATGTATGCAAAGCCGGCTACAACATATAATAAAGAACTCAATAAACTGTATAACGAAAACATCTTTTCTGCATCAGAAGAGGTGTGGGCATCAGATGAAGAGAGGATTGACCTGGTCGTGTTCCTGAACGGTCTTGCGATTATGGCATTTGAATTAAAATGCAATGCAGCCGGCCAGAACTACGAGAACGCGATTCTGCAGTATAGAACAGAGCGAAATCCGAAGACAAGGCTCTTCAGATTCAAAGCCGGCGTACTGGTGTCTTTCGCGATGGATTTGGAAGAAGTGTATATGACAACCAAGCTTGACGGCGATGCCACATTTTTCCTGCCGTTCAACATGGGAAAGGGAGAAGGTATTAATACCGGTGCCGGAAACCCTGTCTTAAAAGATGAGTACAGCGCCCATTACATGTGGGATGACATTCTCCAAAAAGACTCCGTGCTTGAAATCATCAGCAAATTCATGTTTATTGAAATAAAAGAGAAAAAAGAAGACGAAAAAAGAGCAGCAAAAGAAAGCAGAGCTCCAAGAAAGAAGATTTCTGAAACGGTCATCTTCCCAAGATTCCACCAGTTGGACGTAATCCGAAAGGTGCTTGACGATGTGATGACAAACAAGAGCAGCCAGAACTACCTGCTGCAGCATTCTGCCGGCTCCGGAAAGACAAATGAGATTGCCTGGCTGTCGTACCGCCTGGCTTCACTGCATGATGCTGAAAATAAGATTATCTTTGACAGTATCATCATCTGTACTGACAGGGTAGTAGTAGACCGTCAGCTGCAGCAGGCTGTGCTTTCATTAGAGCATAAATCCGGTTTCATCCGAGTTATGGATGAAAAATGCACATCTGCAGACCTTGGCCGGGCGTTGGAAGGCAATACGAAGATTGTTGTGACAACTATCCAGAAGTTCCCGTATATTGTGGGTAATGTAAAGGCGCTGAAAGATAAGCACTTTGCCGTTATTATTGACGAAGCACATTCATCAACCGCCGGTAAAAATATGAAGGCTGTGACAGATGTCTTGAGGGAATGTGAAGAAATAGACGTTGAAGACATCCTGACAAAAGAAGTAAGCAAGAACGGAAAGCCGGAAAACGTGTCAGTGTTTGCATTTACAGCTACACCGAAACCGACAACACTTAAACTGTTTGGAAGAACCAATACAAATGGCAGAAATGAGGCATTCCACCTGTATTCCATGAAGCAGGCAGTAGAAGAAGGTTTCATTCTGAATGTCCTTGAAAATTACACAACATATGACACATACTTCCAGTTGAATAAAGAGATTAAAGAAGACCCGGAATATCAGACCAATAAGGCGAAACGTCAGATTGCAAGGTTTATTGACCTGCATGAGACTAATATCATGCAGCGTGTGGAAATTATAATTGAACATTTCCGTACAACTGTAATGACTGAACTGGATGGACAGGCGAAAGCAATGGTCATCACCGCATCACGTGAAGCGGCAGTAAAATACAGACAGGGCTTTGAAGACTATGTGAAAAGAAAAGGTTATACAGACATTCACGCTCTGGTCGCTTTCTCCGGAAAGGTAAAGCTGGAAGACAAAGAGTATACAGAACCTGGAATGAATGGCTTTGCAGAAAAGAAACTTCCGGCTGAGTTTGATTCTGACGACTACAACGTGCTTATTGTTGCTGATAAATATCAGACAGGCTTTGACCAGAAGAAGCTCTGTGCTATGTACATTTTAAAGAAACTGCATGATGTGTCAACCATCCAGACACTGTCACGCCTTAACCGTATCTGCCCGCCGTATGACAAACATACCTTCATTCTTGACTTTGTAAATAACTATGATGACATCATCAAGGACTTTTCCAAGTTCTACACTGTCACAGAGTTATCCAACTCAATAACTCCGTCTGCAATGTATGATATTGAGGCAAAACTGGACGGTTATTATGTGATTGACCCGGATGACGTGGACAAATTTAATGACTTACTGTATTCCGGTGATATATCTGCAAAAGCAAAGAAAAATATGACATACATGCTGCAGAAGACCAAAAAAGCAATTGAAAGCCATCCGACAGAAGAACGCAATGAAATCATCCTGACAGTTAAACACTTTGTAAGGTTCTACGAATTCCTGATTCAGGCTTCTTGTTTTGAGGACAAAGAGCTTCATAAGAAATATAATTTCTTAAACTATCTGAAGTCATATTTAAAGATGGGCGGCTCCGGCGGCGGCTTCAACCTGGCCGGCAAGATAAAGGCTTCCGGTTTTGTACAGAAGAAAAAAGAAGAACATAAAACAGACACTATAAAATCGGACCCGGTCGTAAAGCTGCCGACCGCAGAGCAGATTGCCCTGACGCCGCAAAAGACCGAAAAACTCTCTCAAATCATCGCTGAAATCAACAGCAAAACGGGCAAGTCGTACGACAATGACGTTGCAGTGAAGGCGATGCTGCAGATTAAAGATATCATGATGAAGTCAGAAGAACTAAAAGCAAGCGCCAAAAATAATACGGAAAAAGACTTTGAATTTGCTTATTTTGACAACATTGACGATGCTTTGATTGAGGGGCTGAACCAAAACCAGGATTTCTTCTCTCTGCTACTTGGAAATGATGAGATTAAGAAAGAAGTGCTTGGCATCTTTGCGGAGGAAATTTACAGGGGGCTGAGAGCGGGAGAGTAGAAAAGACTGCCTGCAGCAGATGCTTGCGTAATGGCGAAAGATTTGGATTGGAGATGGGAGAAGAAAACAAAAAAACAAGCGATAACAGCAAGCGATAAAAACAAGCGAAGAAAATAAGCGATAAAAAAGAAAGGAAAAATAATGCCATGAAAAAATTTAATGTATCTCACAACACTTACAAAAACTTTAAAGAGATTGAAAAATTGCCGGAAATCGGTGATAACTATGACGGCCGAAAGGTAATTGAAATTAATAAAATCGGGATGGACTGCGAACAGCCGTTTGACGATAATTTTAATTACGATTTGTATGAGATTGTATGTGAGGATGAGGATGTGAATACCGTGGAGTGGTATGTGTGCGTAAGAAGGGAAAGCTAAAAAAAGAAGTAAAAGAAACGTTAAACAGAAGCATGCCAAAAAATCAAGATTATTGATATATCTGATATGATATTATCTGTTATTGTATACATAAAACTTTTATGGTAAACCTTGCGATGTAAATGTATAAAATATATTGCTGCCCGCGAATACAAGAGCGTGAGACTATGTCTCACGCTCTTGTTGCGTTGTTGTGTGCTTTTTAACTACCCTGACATTTCTTTTTCCTGTATTTCCCCTGCTCTGGTCTATCTGCTCCTCCCGTTTCGGTCTTAATGCTTCTTCAGCTTCACGGAATGCTTCTTCAATATCAGGCTCAATTATTCTTCCTGGCATTTTTTTTCTTCCTGTTTTTATGATTTTTTTTGTGATGTTTTTTTTCTCACTTTTCTTATATATCTAATATGCCGGATTTTCCTAACCATTTTTTGTTAAAAACATATTTTTAAAAAAATATTTTGCATATTAGATATACAGGCGCAAAGCTGAGTTTTTAATATCAGGAGGATAGACCAATATACAATATGGTTGACGTAGCAGACAGTTGAAAATGAAACTAAAAAACAAAGCTATATTTATAGGCGCATTGATGCTGTTTACGGGAATACAGGTATTTTCTGGTATCCGACCTGTTGATGCAGCTGAGACGCAATCTGCGGGCGTTTATGTGTTTAAGGACGCAAAGAAAGACGGCACCGTTACATTTACTAAAAAATGGAAAGACAACAAAGATAACGACGAAAGACAGATTCCTGATATAGAAATCAGCACTGCAAAACCGGAAGGAATGATTGTTAAATATAAAGTAACATTTCACGGTAACGGACTGGCTTTTGATGACGGAACGACAGAAAACGAAATGACGTATACAGAAAACGGGCAGATTCTTGATGGACAGTATAAAATGCCAAGTGGAACAAACGTATGCTGGTATACAGATACTTCATACAACAATAGAGTAGTAGTGGCTAATGATGGAACACTGAATACTGAAATAACAAGAAACATTGATTTATATGCAAAAGAAGCGACATTTGTACTGCAAAACGGAGACGATTTTAATTCATTGATTCCGGATGACGCAAGGACTGTTTATTTTACAGATGAGATAATGCCAGAAACAGCAAGCCTGATTGATGTTGACAATGACGGTGATTGCGGCGTTGTGGCATGGATGGATGGAACTGTTATGAAAGTTTCGTCGCAAATCAGTGATGTCAGCGTGATTGCAAATCAAAATTGCAAAAGCATGTTCAATAAAAAAGCAAATCTTTCAGAAATATATTTTGATAATATAGACACATCAAATACGACAAATATACAGTCAATGTTTTATGGGTGCAGTGGATTACAAAAATTGGATTTAGCGTCCTTTAATACATCAAAAGTAATTTATATGAACAGCACTTTTGCAAATTGTAATCAATTAAAACAAGTAAATGTAAAGAGTTTTGATACATCAAGCGTGACTAATATGAACAGTATGTTTTCCGGATGCGAAAACCTTGAGAGTATTGACGTATCAAGCTTTGATACGAAAAACGTTAAGAATATTGGATATATGTTTGTGTCATGTAAAAAACTTGCAAATATAGACTTGTCCAGTTTTAACACAAGCAATGTAATCAATATGGATAATATATTCCAGAGATGTAGTGGACTTAAATCTGTAAATATTGAAGGATGGGATACCTCAAAAACTACATCCATGCAATGTATGTTCTCTGAATGTGGTAGCTTAACAGAAGTGGACTTATCTCATTTTAACACATCTAATGTCGTAAATATGCGAAGGATGTTCCATAGATGTGGAAAACTTGTAAGTATTAATGTAAGTAATTTTGATACCGCCAAAGTAACAAACATGGAAGCTATGTTCTATAGCTGCAGCAATTTGCTCCAATTAGATATCAGCCATTTTAACACCAGTAAAGTAACAAATATGAGCATGATGTTCTTATCATGTTCAAAACTAACTACACTTAGCGTGAAGAACTTTAATACAGCATTGGTTACAGATATGTCTCATATGTTCTCATCCTGCCAGATGTTGACAGATTTGGACACTTCGTCATTTGATACGTCAAGAGTCAAGAATATGCAGCAGATGTTCTATGATTGCAATAAACTTGTTAATTTGAATATGTCTTCATTTGATACGTCAAATGTAACAAATATGAACAAAATGTGGTATAACTGCAGAAGCCTGACACGATTGGATTTATCAAACTTTGATACTTCAAAGGTAACCGGAATGGATTATAGTTTTTATGCCTGTCATGGTATGAATACGTTAATCCTTGGAGAAAAATTTGCTTTTGTTGGAAGTACATATTCAATTCCATTGAGCAGCTGGAAAAACTCAAGTGGAGAAACATTTGATTCTGATGGAACAATAAGCAATATTCCAAGTAATATAGCTGATGTTTATTCAAAAATGTAAGAAGATGGCCTTAATGCTAAGGCCGTCTTTTTTGTTCTGCGTTGTGGTCGGCATATTATAAAAAATTAAAAAAATACTCAAAAAAGAAAGGAATATATAAATATATAAATATGAATGAAGCTCAAAAAATATGTGTAGCAAAAAGGGAATTTGCCGATGCACTATATAGCAGTAATGTTTTCCCGATGTGGAAGAGAAACAACTATGGAACAACTACACGCGTCAGAGTCAGCCTAAACAAAAATAGTAAGCAGATATGCGTTCGCGCGTCTGATATTTTTCTCGTTTTCGGTGAACAAAACATCAAGCCGGCAGATGCATATCGGTTTAGTCGTGTAAT
>UMLU01039109.1_pt1 | contig 10059 bp, 9 predicted proteins | sample 1966621 | NCBI WGS metagenome assembly UMLU01 (sample SAMEA4836210, study PRJEB28245) | human gut metagenome | biome: gut microbiome; material: fecal sample | place: Denmark | collected 2008 | reverse complement strand
TTCAATAAATAAAACTTACATGCCGGACTAATCACCCAGGAAACACAACTGTATTCGTTTTTACATTTTAAGCCATCCCAATAATAGCCACGATATACTTGGAGGATAAAGTTATAAAGATTTATAGCAAAGCCGATAATTTCTATCAGGAAATTCTACCTCTCCCGACACATAATTACAAATTCCGAAAAGCATAATTCAGAACGCTTCGAAGAATTCTCTGTTTCACACTGCGGGATTTGTATTTCACAGTGTGAAATATGTATCCCACACTGTGGTTTTTGTATCCCACACTGTGAAACAGAGAATACGATTAAGCATTTACCACTTTATCTATCTGTGTTTCAAACAATTTACCTATCAGAATCGTAAAATTAGTTCTGTACCAGATTCTGCATCTTGCGAAGTATCTTCGGGAATTGCCAGAAGAAGAGCAATGTGCAACAAATAGCAGCCGTAGCATCCGAAACTGCTTCGGCCATAAATACGCCTTCCACGCCACAGAAGCGAGGCAGCACCAGAGCAAGAGGCACCAGCAAAATAACCTTACGCAGCAAAGCTATAAAAATAGAAATCCGTGCCTGACCAAGGGCTACAAACATATTCTGGCAGGCGCGCTGCAAACCAAAGATTGTCATTCCTGCCAGGAAGAGCGGCAGCACATGCTCTACGGTGGCTATTAACTCCGGATCGCTCGTAAATGCCGAGGCGACTACCGTAGGGAAACAAATCATCAGCAACATCAGGACAAAATTGAAAGAGAACATTACCGTCAGTACAATGCGGAAACAGTCTTTCACCCTCTGGCGGTCACCATGTCCGTAGTTGTAGCTGGCCACCGGCACAAAACCTTGGGCAAATCCTGTAAGTGGCACACTGACCAGCTGCATGGCACTCTGTAAAATAGCCAGGGCTCCTACGTATATATCGCCAAATTTCTCCAGACTGCCGTTCAACACAAATCCTACCAGACTCTCTGTACTAGCCATAATGAAGGGAGATACCCCCAAAGCCAACATCCGCCCGACGATACGGCGGTCAAATTTCAGGTAACATTTTTGCAAACGCAAAGAGGCACGGTCGGAACATAGAAAGCCTAACACCCACCAGGCGCTGCATGCCTGCGAAAGAATAGTGGCTAGTGCCGCTCCTTTTACGCCCATATCAAACCAGAAAATAAAAATCGGATCAAGCACAATATTCAGCAAGGCCCCAATCAAGACGGAATACATCGCAATATTGGGACGCCCCTGTGAATTGATGAACGTATTGAGTCCGGTAGAGATTTCCACAAACAAAGTACCCAGCAAGTACACTGAAAGATAATCTTCTGCGTAAGGAAGTGTAACGGCAGATGCTCCCGCAAACAGCAGAATAGGCTCCATAAACAAATAAGATACCAGCGAAGTCAGCACGGTAAACAGAATCAGCAGCATGAAACCGTTGCCTAAGAATTTCCCCGCACGCACCCGGTCGCCCTGTCCCAGTGCCATGGCAGCCAGCGGCGCACCTCCGGCCCCCACGATAGCCGAAAAAGAAGAAATCAGAATTACAATGGAAGTGGTCACTCCTACTCCCGCCAATGCATTTGTCCCGATTTCCGGTATATGACCGATATAAATACGGTCTACTATATTATATAGGAGATTGACGAACTGCGCGGCCACTGCCGGTAAAGCCATTTTGAAAATGAGAGGAAGCATCCGCTCCGTTCCCAGGCGTTCTTCGTACTGATTGTTCATTCTTGCTGCCATAGGTATTCTACAAAACGGCTGCAAAGTTACGAGTTTTTCGGGAGAGAAAGGGGAAAATGTAATTGAAAAGAAATAACCCTGCCTCCGGATTTGATTTACATCAACAAATTGGCCTTTTACAAGAAAAACATGCTATAAAACATATTTTGTAAAGAAAAAAGGTCTATATTTGCAGTGTAAAAAGAAAGGCTAAAAGAAAAAGCCAATAAAAAGTTTTCAAGGTAAATAAGGTAACAAGTACAACGGCCGGCTGGGAAGTCCGCTAAGAAGATTTAATTAAACTAACTAAAAAAGAAAGGGTAACAATTATGAAAAAGGTAAAAAACATTTTCCACAAGATTGCAAATGCAGATCCAATGATCTGGGGTTATGTAATGCTGAATGACGAAAGACGCAAATAAAACTGCGACGCTGACAAGTTCAGCATTTTAAAGACGAATCTGATAAATGCCGAAAGGCTTCTCGTAAATATTCTGACGAAAAAGCGGTTAGACTTCTAACCGCTTTTTTTATTTCCCATTTGTCCGTATCTTTGCATGAATCTCTAAACACAATGACAGATGACTCCTACCCTGATAGATACCGACAACCCCGAATTTCAGAATGCACTGAAACTCATCCAATATACCCGCCAATCGGTCTTTCTGACCGGAAAAGCGGGAACGGGTAAGTCTACATTTCTGAAATACGTCTGCCAGCATACCAAAAAGAAATATGTAGTACTGGCTCCTACGGGTATTGCGGCTATCAATGCGGGTGGCAGTACCCTGCACAGTTTTTTCAAGCTTCCGTTTCATCCACTCCTGCCCGATGATCCGAAGTTTCAGGGGCGAAAACTGAAAGATTTTCTGAAATATTCTTCCGACCACCGGAAACTTATTCAGAACATCGAACTCATCATCATCGATGAAATTTCCATGGTGCGGGCCGACATCATCGACTTTATCGACAAGGTGCTTCGCACGTACTCTCATAACTTACGTGAGCCGTTCGGTGGAAAACAGCTGCTGTTAGTGGGCGACGTATTCCAACTGGATCCGGTAGTAAAAAGTGACGAACGGGAGATTCTGAACCGTTTTTATCCGAATCCGTATTTCTTCTCAGCTAAAGTGTTCCAGGAGATGGAGCTGGTATCCATCGAACTCACCAAGGTATACCGGCAAACAGACCAGGTATTCGTCAGCGTGCTCGACCATATCCGGACTAATACTGCCGGAAATGCGGATTTACAACTATTGAACACCCGTTATACGCCGACACCTCCTTGCCCGGAAGAGAATGATTTGTACATCACGCTGGCCACCCGGAGGGACAACGTAGATTATATCAACGAAAAGAAACTCAACGAACTGCCAGGCGAACCGGTCACATTAAAAGGAGAAATACATGGTGAATTTCCGGAAAGCAGCCTCCCTACCCTGATGGAACTGGTCATCAAGCCGGGAGCACAGGTGATTTTCATCAAGAACGACCAGGAAAAACGCTGGGTGAACGGTACCATCGGTACGGTATCAGGTCTTTCGGAAGACGGTACCATCTATGTAATAACGGAAGACGGGAGTGAATTCGATGTACACAAGGAAAGCTGGAGCAACATCCGCTACCGATATAACGAGACGGAAAAGAAAATAGAAGAAGAGGAATTAGGCACATTTACACAATACCCCATCCGGCTGGCCTGGGCCATCACCGTACACAAGAGTCAGGGGCTGACTTTCAACCGGGTAGTTATCGACTTTACGGGAGGAGTTTTTGCCGGAGGACAGGCTTATGTAGCTCTGAGCCGCTGCACCTCATTGGACGGCATCCAGCTGAAGCGGCGGATTTCGCACGCAGATGTGTTTGTCCGACCGGAAATTGTCAGCTTTGCCCAGCGCTTCAATGACAACCAGACATTTGAGAGGGCCATGAAGCAGGCACAGGCAGACATTCAATACGTAGCCTCTGTAAAAGCTTTCGACAAAGGCAATTTTGCCGAATTCTTAGAAGCTTTCTTTAAGGCCATCCACAGCCGATATGACATTGAAAAACCGTTGATACAGCGTTTTATCCGCCGGAAATTAGGCATCATCAACCGGTTAAAGGAAGAAAACCGATTGCTGAAGGAGCAAATGCAACAACAGCGGCAGAATTTGCAGAAATACGCCCGGGAATATTACCTGATGGGAAACGAATGCATCACTAAGGCACACGACCCGAGGGCGGCACAAGCCAACTATGACAAGGCCCTGGAGCTGTATCCGGAGTATGTGGATGCCTGGGTACGAAAAGGAGTGACATTCTTCGATGAAAACCGAATGGAAGAAGCTGAAGAATGCCTGAATCATGCCGTACAACTACGGCCACAGGACTTCAAGGCAGTATACAACCGAGGAAAACTTCGTCTGCTGACCGGAAAAACGGAAGAAGCGCTCTCCGATTTGGACAAGGCTACCAGCCTGAAGCCACAGCATGCCGGTGCGCATGAATATTTTGCTGAAGCACTCGAAAAAAGCGGAAAGGAAATAGAAGCTGCCATTCACTATCGAATTGCAGAAGAACTGCGAAAGAAAAAGAAATAATTTTCTTATTTTTGCGTTCATACGAAGTCAAATCTTCGTAAATAACGCCATGTTACTTAAATTATATTCTAAAAACAACCGACCGGAAGACCTGCAGCGCATAGTAGACATTCTGAACGATGGGGGCATCATTATCTACCCCACAGACACGGTGTACGCATTAGGATGTCATGCGCTGAAGGAACGCCCCATTGAGCGTATCTGCAAACTGAAAAATATCGATCCGCGCAAGAATAATTTATCCATCATCTGTTACGACCTGAGCAACATCAGCGAATATGCTCGCGTGAGTAATGCCACTTTCAAACTGATGAAACACAATCTGCCCGGTCCGTTTACCTTTATCCTGAATGCGGACAGCCGTCTGCCTAAGATTTTCCGCAACCGGAAGGAAGTGGGTATCCGTGTACCCGACAATGCCATCATCCGTGAAATCTGTCGGTTGCTCGATGCACCGATTCTGACGACCACTCTGCCGTTAGAGGAAGGAGAAGACATTGAATACATCACTGAACCGGAACTGATTGACGAAAAGTTTGGAGAGAAAGTAGACCTTATTATTGACGGAGGTACGGGAGGTATTGAACCTTCTACCGTCATAAATTGTTGTGATGATGTACCTGAAATTGTCCGACAAGGCAAGGGGATATTAAATGAATGATTAACTATAAAAATTTTAATTCACATTACACATGTTACTTACATTATTACAAGCTACAGCACAAGCAAGCAATACTGCTTCAAAAATTAACGTAGAACAGCTGCTGGACAGACTGCTCAACTGGGGAATCGAGGTTGGAAAAGACATTCTGGCTGCCATTATTATCTACATCGTCGGCCGGTTTATCATCAAACAAATCAGCCGACTGGTCAGCAAAATTCTGGAAAAACGTAAACTGGAAATCAGTGTACAGACGTTCTTAAAAAGTCTGCTCAGCATACTTCTGAACCTGATCTTAGCATTTGCCATCATCAGCAAATTAGGAGTAGAAACCACCAGCTTTGCTGCAATCTTAGCTTCTGCCGGTGTGGCAATCGGTATGGCATTGTCCGGAAACCTGTCTAACTTCGCCGGAGGATTAATCATCTTAGTATTCAAGCCCTTCAAGGTAGGAGACTACATCGACGGACAAGGTGCCAGCGGAACAGTAAAAGAAATTCAGATTTTCCACACCATTTTGGCTACGGTAGACAACCGAATTATTTATGTACCAAACGGTGCACTGAGCAGCAATGCCATCACCAACTACAGCAAACAAGACATGCGCCGCGCTGAATGGGTATTCGGAGTAGAATACGGAGAAGATTATGAAAAAGTAAAAGCTGTACTGGAGCGAATCATTGCGGCCGATGAACGAATCCTCACGACTCCAGCTCCATTTATCGGACTGGGAGCTTTGTCTGCCAGCAGTGTAGATATTAAGGTACGTGTGTGGACCAAGACCGAAAACTACTGGGATGTGTATTTTGACATGAACAAAATCGTATACGACACATTCAACAAAGAAGGTATCGGATTCCCGTTCCCGCAACTGACCGTACACCAGGCAAAAGACTGATAAGCATATATCACTCCATAAAAAAACTTCCACCAAGGGAAAATCCTTTAGTGGAAGTTTTTTTATATCTATCAAAAAGATGACTTATTTACGGTCTGCTTTCAAACGGTCGGCCATTGCCTTAGCCAATTCCTTAGCCTGTGCATAATTGTCGGCCTTCATGCTCTGCTTCATTTCTACCGGATTACCTACTACTTCAAATTTCAGTTTTTCAGTAAACTCACCCAATTTCTTCACTGCTGCGCTGGCCCAAGTGAACGAACCGAAGTAACCGAACAGACGGTTCTTCATTTCACGAGCGGCTACCTTGCTCAACAGAGATTCCATTTCAGGATACAAATGCATGTTATAAGTAGTACAGCCTGCTATCAAAGCTTTATACTTAAAGATGTCGGCCAGGATATAAGAATGATGCGTATGAGAAACATTGTGCAGAATGATATTCTTAATGCCCTGTGCACTCAGTTCTTCTGCAATAGCCTCAGCCAGTTCTTCTGTATTACCATACATGGTTCCATACACAATCACTACACCTTCTTCACCTTCATAGCGGCTCAGCTTGTCATACATATCTACCACTTGCGGAATGCATTCTTCCCATACCGGTCCATGAGTCGGACAGATTGTCTTGATAGGCAGTCCTCCACATTTCTGTAAAGCTTTCTGTACCGGATTACCGAACTTACCTACGATATTAGCATAGTAGCGGCGCATTTCATTCCAATAAATATCAGTATTGATGTTACGGTCGATGCATCCTCCGTTCAATGCTCCGAAACAGCCGAAAGCATCTCCAGAGAACAGGATACCTTCTGTTTCATCGAAAGTTACCATTGTTTCCGGCCAGTGTACCATGGGCACCAGATAAAAGCGAAGGCTATGATATCCCAGTTTCAGGAAATCTCCATCACCTACCACATAACGTTCACCTGTTACTCCATAATATCCTTCTACCATTTCGAAAGTCTTCTTGTTACCTACCAACACAATTTCAGGATAGTATTTCTTAATCAGAGCAATTGAACCAGAATGGTCAGGCTCCATGTGATTTATAATCAAATAATTGATTTTACGGTCTCCGATAACACTGCGTATCTTCTTAATATATACTTCAAAGAAAGCCACATCTACCGTATCGACCAATGCGACCATATCGTCATCGGCAATCAGGTAAGAGTTATAAGACACGCCATAAGGAAGTGGCCACAAATTTTCAAACAAAGCTTTTGTACGGTCGTTCACACCGACATAATGAACTTTACCTTTAATTTCCATTGAATCCTAACTAATTTAAAAATTTGATATTATATTGTTTCCTTTTTTACTTCTTCATAGAATTTTCCCTGCCAGGTATCTCTTTCCTGAAGGCGACGCTGCATACGAACGGCAAATTCGTAATTTTTAATGCCCCAGTCTGGAGCTATCAGCAATTCCTTGGGAGACTGCGAAACGAAACGTTCCAGCACAAGATCCGGACGTACACGCTCGAGATAATCTATCACAAGATCAATGTATTCATCTACCTCATACAAATGAAAATCTTCAGGACACGACTCATATTCATGTGCCATCCGAGTACCGCGCACCAGCTGCAACTGATGCATTTTCAGCGTTGTCAAAGGAAGTTCAGACACCTGTCGTGCCTGACGGATGATAGCTTCATGATTTTCTCCCGGAAGTCCTAAAATCACATGACCTCCCACACGTATCCCTCTTTCTGCTGTACGTTTTACGGCATCCACCGTACATTCAAAAGTATGTCCCCGGTTTATTCGCTGCAAAGTATGATTATCCGTACTTTCAATACCATATTCCACTAAAAGAAAGGTTCGCCGATTCAACTCTTCCAGATAATCCAGCAATTCTTCGGGCATACAATCGGGACGCGTACCGATAACGAGTCCGACAACTCCTTCTACCCGCAATGCCTCTTCATACATCCGACGCAGCTTGTCCAGCTCTGCATACGTATTTGTGTAGGCTTGAAAATATGCCAAAAACTTCATTTCCGGATATTTTCTGGCAAAAAACTCTTTTCCTTCCTCCAACTGCTGCGTAACAGACTTGTCTGTCCGACAATATGCCGGATTAAAGGTCTGGTTATTGCAATAGGTACATCCTCCATATCCTTTTACACCATCTCTGTTCGGACAAGTAAATCCCACATTCAATGAGATTTTTTGCACCTTAAAAGGAAAATGAAGGGCCAAAAACCGGGCAAAATCATTGTATCGTGTACGTTCTCCCATGAGTTTACAAATTCCTCGCAAAGATAAGGATTTTCAGTTACTTTTCCCAGTCTTTATCTGTACAAGAAATGTAAAAACATACATGAAAACAAAGAGACATAAAAAAGGCTGCTACAGTATTTACCTGCAACAGCCTTCAGACTACATTATTTCAATAAAAAAAGAATTATTCTGATTCGCTCAAAGTAGCAATACTTACACGATTCCAATCCGGTTCTGAGAACATAGAGCCTACACCCTGACCTTCAGCTGTGATACGTGAAGCACTAATTTTATACTTACTTATCAACATATTCTTTACTGCTTCCGCACGCTGCTTAGCTACACGTGCATTTACTTCGGCACTACCTTCCGGAGAAGCGTATCCCTTGATAGATACCGTACTCTTCGGATTATTCTTCATATAAGTTGCAATACGATCTACATTAGGTATCTGATCCGTACTGATTGTGGTCTTTCCCTGACGGAACGTAACAACTGATTCCAATGACTTAGAATGTGTATTCTGAATAATAGTCTCTATCTGCTTAGGTGCATTACGCAAATCTGTCAGCTCTTTTTCCAAACGTGCATTTTCTGCATCCTTTGCTCCTAAAGCTTCATCTTTACGGGCATTTTCTGCACGCAAGGCATTAATCGCCTCATTCAGAGAGTTCACCTCAGCCTGGTTGTATGGCTTCTGAATAGTCATATAGTGCTTTCCGTTGCTGCTTGCGAAACGATAAGTTACTCCAGCCAAAATTTCAATCTTCGACTTGTTTACGTTCAGTTGTTGTGCACGGTCACCATCCATTCTGTAAACAATAGCCGGACGTACATTTACAGCCCATGCTTTTTTCTCACCCAAGTTGAAGTTAAAGCTAGCACCAAAACGGCTTACCATATAAGAACGGTCCGCACCCATACTTGAGTTCACAAAATCATGTCCCCAACCAAATCCAGCGATACCTTCTACTTCAAACAATCTGGGTTCACCATTATATCCCCCAAAAAGATTATTCAAGTTAATCTTACCCAATACGCCTAAATTCAAATCATCAAAAGCTGTTTTGCTGAAAGACGTATTGATACCTGTCAATCCTTCGAAAGAAACACCCAACACCGGAGTAATCTGTTTTCCTAATTCAATACCAGTTTCCGCACGCATATTAGGCCAAAATGCAGAATGAGTAGTAGGAGTAGTCACTCCACCTTTCACACCCACATACCAATTATCCAAGAAACGAGTTCCTTCATACGCTTTTTGTGCATTCACAGAAAGAGCAGATACAGCTAACGCTGCTACTAAAAAACTTACCTTTTTCATTTTTTCATTCAAAAACTTTAATACCTAATTACTTTTATCAATCTCGATGACTTAATAACCATGATATCGAATATTTTGTTTTTGGAACGACAAAAGTTAACATCCATTAAGAAGTCAGCAACGCATCAAATAAACCATAAACAGCTGATTATAAGAAGGTAAAAAAGAATATTTCTATTTGAAAGAGAAAATAAAAAGAAGAAACAAAAAAGGTGTCCCGATTACTCAGAACACCTTTTTCTGTTGGGCTACTCGGACTCGAACCAAGAAAAACAGGACCAGAATCTGTTGTGTTACCATTACACCATAGCCCAATAACGCTTTATCCTCTCCGCGAGAACGCTGCAAATGAAGTTGGGCTACTCGGACTCGAACCAAGAAAAACAGGACCAGAATCTGTTGTGTTACCATTACACCATAGCCCAAAATCAGAGAACGATTGTCATCTTTTTGTTTTGACGGTGCAAAGGTACAACATTTTTGGGACATACCAAAGCATTTCGGCATTTTTTTCTTTCCAAAAACATATTTTTCTTCTTTTTTCTTCATCTTTCAAGTAAAAATTTTCGGATATACAGAAAACCAAGTATATTTGTCCTATGTTATATATAGAACTTTATTTTCAATTTT
>UMLU01003351.1_pt1 | contig 10206 bp, 7 predicted proteins | sample 1966621 | NCBI WGS metagenome assembly UMLU01 (sample SAMEA4836210, study PRJEB28245) | human gut metagenome | biome: gut microbiome; material: fecal sample | place: Denmark | collected 2008 | reverse complement strand
ATAGACAGTACCGCCACTTGCCTGATGTTGAGGGAACAGGGCTATGAGATAGTCGGCCTCACCATGTGGGTGTGGGGAGACGAACCGGTGGAAGCCCGCAACCTTGCCGACAGTATGGGAATTGAACACCATGTGGCAGATGAGCGTGAGGCTTTCCGGCAGATTATTGTTCAGAACTTTATCGATGAATATCGTCGGGGGCGTACTCCCAATCCTTGTGTGATGTGTAATCCGTTATTCAAGTTCCGTATCCTGACGGAGTGGGCGGACAGGTTGGGGTGTGCGTTCATTGCTACCGGGCACTACACCCGTCTGGAGGAACGGAACGGGAAGGTTTACATTGTTGCCGGGGATGATGATAAGAAAGACCAGTCCTATTTCCTCTGGCGACTGGGGCAGGAGGTGTTGAAGCGATGCATCTTCCCGTTGGGAGCATCCACCAAGATGCAGGTTCGCGAGTATCTTCGTGATAAAGGATATACGCTCAAGGCGGAAGAAGGGGAAAGCATGGAAGTCTGTTTCATCAAGGGAGACTACCGCGACTTCTTGCGCGAGCATTCCTCGGAGATAGACAGTGAAGTGGGGCCGGGATGGTTTGTCAATTCGGAAGGCGTCAAACTGGGGGAGCACAAAGGATTTCCTTACTACACTATCGGACAGAGGAAAGGCCTGGAGATAGCTTTGGGCAAACCTGCCTATGTGCTGAAAATTAATCCGCAGAAGAATACCGTGATGCTGGGCGATGCGGAACAATTGAAGGCCGGATATATGCTGGCCGAAGAGGAGAATCTGACGGATGAAGACGAATTCTTTGGATCGGAAGAACTCACCGTGCGCATCCGTTATCGCAGCAAACCTATTCCTTGCACCGTGAAGCGCCTGGAGGACGGGCGTCTGCTGGTGCACTTCTTGTCGGAGGCTTCTGCCATTGCTCCAGGACAGTCTGCCGTGTTCTATGTCGGCCGGCGTGTGGTTGGAGGCTCATTCATCGCTTCCCAACGGGGCATCGGGATGTTTCTTTAATTTTTAATTTATAATTTCTAATTGTGAAAAGACTTGTACTTCTTTCAGCCTTTGTCCTGTTTGCGGCGGGAGCATCGGCACAACAAGATACTTTGAAGTATCGTATCAGCCTGAAGGATAAGGCTGCCACCACGTATTCGCTGGAACATCCGGAAGCGTTCCTTTCTGAAAAGGCGATTGAGCGTCGCCGGAAGCAGAATCTTCCGATAGACTCGACAGACCTTCCGGTATGCCGTAAGTATGTGGATGAGATTCGCAGGCAAGGCGCGAAGATTGTCGTTACCGGCAAATGGGAGAATTTTGTTACAGTGTCCTGCAACGACTCTGCATTGATAGAGCGTATTGCCGCCCTGCCTTTTGTTCGGAAGACGGAAAAGGTCTGGATAGCTCCCGGAGGTGACGGGCCGTTCATGGCGACAGAGCGCGACTCTCTGATAAACCGCCCGAGCGTGCATCCCGACAGCATTTATGGATTGGCTGTCGACCAGATACGGCTGAGCAATGGCGATAAGCTGCACGAAGAAGGCTTCAAGGGACAAGGAATGACGATTGCCGTTATCGACGCGGGTTTCCACAATGCCGACAAGATAACCGCTATGCAGAATATCCGCATCCTGGGTACGAAGGATTTTGTGAATCCCCAATCGGATATATTTGCCGAAAGCAGCCACGGCATGGCGGTGCTCTCGTGCATCGCCATGAATCGCCCCGGTGTCATGACCGGTACAGCTCCCGAAGCTTCTTTCTGGTTGCTGCGTAGCGAAGACGAATACTCCGAGCATCTGGTAGAGCAGGACTACTGGGCTGCTGCTGTGGAATATGCCGATAGCGTGGGAGTGGATGTGCTTAATACTTCATTGGGATATTACGCTTTCGATGATAAATCCAAGAATTATAAGCTCCGCAATCTGGATGGGCACTATGCGCTGATGTCACGTCAGGCATCGCGCATAGCCGATAAGGGCATGGTATTGGTATGCAGTGCCGGAAATTCGGGCACCGGTTCTTGGAAGAAGATTACGCCTCCGGGCGATGCCGAGAATGTGCTGACGGTGGGTGCTGTCGACAAGGAAGCTGTTCTGGCTCCTTTCTCGTCTGTAGGGAATACGGCAGACCATCGGATAAAGCCGGATGTTGTAGCCGTCGGGCTGGGTGCCGACGTTATACGTACGGACGGCAACCAGGGAAGGGCGAACGGTACCTCTTTTGCCTCACCCATTATGTGCGGCATGGTGGCTTGCTTGTGGCAGGCTTGTCCCGAACTTACGGCAAAAGAAGTGATAGAATTGGTGCGCCGTTCCGGTGACCGTACGGATTATCCTGATAATATCTATGGCTATGGCGTGCCCGATATGTGGAAGGCGTATCAGGATTATCAGTCCGAAAGAAACAAATAACGAGAATTTCTGTTGGCTTGCCAATAGTGTATTGTCACTTTATCACGAATAAAGTACCGCTTTATTACGGATAAAATTTTATAAAGTTATAACTGGTTGAATGATAGCTATATGGAAGCCTTGTCTTTACAAGAGTTGAATGCCCTTGTGCGCCGTAGTCTGGAGCAGTGTCTCCCCGATGAGTTTTGGGTGCAGGCAGAGTTGAGCGATGTGCGTACCAACAGTACAGGGCATTGCTATCTGGAATTTGTGCAGAAAGATCCCCGTAGCAATAGTCTGGTAGCTAAGGCGAGAGGCACCATCTGGGCAAATGTGTTTCGGTTGCTGAAGCCCTATTTTGAGGAGGCTACGGGGCAGGCATTTGTCTCGGGCATCAAAGTGCTGGTTCAGGTCACTGTCAGTTTCCACGAACTTTATGGATATAGTTTGACAGTGCAGGACATAGATCCCACCTATACGTTGGGCGATATGGCGCGTCGCCGCAGGGAAATATTGAGGCAGCTTGAGGAGGAGGGAGTCCTCACTCTTAATAAAGAACTGGATATACCCCGCCTGCCACAACGTATTGCCGTCATATCTTCACCGACGGCGGCGGGCTATGGTGACTTCTGTCATCAGCTGGAAAACAATTCCCGGGGGTTCTACTTTTATACGGAGCTGTTTCCTGCCTTGATGCAGGGTGACCGTGTGGAGGAGTCTGTCCTTTCTGCTCTCGACCGGGTGAATGCACGCTTGTCCGAGTTTGATGTGGTTGCCATTATTCGCGGTGGAGGCGCCACGTCCGACTTGTCCGGTTTCGATACCTATCTGCTTGCTGCTGCTTGTGCACAGTTTCCGTTACCTATCATAACGGGTATCGGTCACGAGCGGGACGACACGGTGCTGGATTCTGTGGCACATACCCGTGTAAAGACCCCTACGGCCGCCGCCGAGTTCTTGATAGACCTCATGAACAATGCCGCCGATGAACTGGAAATGCTTGTTTCCCGCTTGCATGAGGGGGTCAGGAATCTGTTGCAGCAGGAACAGCGCAAGTTGTCTGTCTGCAAGAACCGGATTCCTTCTGTCTCATACCGCTGCATATCCGATGCAAAAATGGCTTTACTGACTGCGCGGAAAGATGTAGTGCAAGCTGTCACTTCCTATTTGTCCCGCTATCGCCACCGTCTGGAATTGTTGCAGCAACGCTTGGTGGATGCTTCACCGGAAAAGCTGCTTGCCCGCGGTTACAGCATCACGTTGAAAGACGGGAAGGTTGTGAAAAATGTCGGCTTGCTGAATGAAGGAGATGAAATCACCACCCTGCTCCAAAAAGGAGAAGTAACCTCAATCGTAAATCGTAAACCGTCAAATCGTAAATAATATGGTGTCCAAGAAAAAAGAAACCTACTCCGAAGCCATGGCACGTTTGGAGAAAATTGTCGGCCAGATAGACAACAATGAACTGGAGATAGATGTGCTTGCTGAAAAAATAAAGGAAGCAAATGGAATTATAGCATTTTGCAGCGATAAATTGACCAAAGCTGATAAGGAAATTGAAAAATTACTGTCGGAGAAGCGGGAATCTGAAGAATAAAAGCTATTTTTGTTGCAAAATGTACGTAATAGAAGTAACTAATACTTTGAGATATGAAAGAACTTGATTGGGCTAATCTGCCGTTCGGATACATGAAGACAGATTACAATGTGAGAATTTACTATCGTAACGAACAATGGGGCGAACTGGAAGTTTGCAGCGAGGAAACCATTCCTATGCATATGGCTGCCACTTGTTTGCACTACGGTCAGGAAGCGTTTGAGGGTTTGAAGGCTTTCCGTGGCAAAGACGGTAAAGTGCGTATCTTCCGTTTGGAAGAGAATGCAGCCCGCCTGCAATCCACTTGCCGTGGCATCTTGATGCCGGAACTTTCTACAGAGCGTTTCAAAGAAGCTATTCTGAAGGTGGTGAAGCTGAACGAGCGTTTCATTCCGCCTTATGAATCGGGTGCTTCTCTGTATATCCGTCCGTTGCTGGTGGGTACCGGTGCACAAGTAGGCGTACATCCTGCCAGCGAATATCTGTTTGTGGTGTTCGTGACCCCGGTAGGTCCTTACTTTAAGGGTGGATTCTCAACCAATCCGTATGTCATTATCCGCGAATTCGACCGTGCTGCTCCATTGGGTACCGGTACTTATAAAGTAGGTGGTAACTATGCAGCCAGTTTGCGTGCCAACAAGAAAGCGCACGATTTGGGTTATGCCTGTGAGTTCTATCTGGATGCCAAGGAAAAGAAATACATGGACGAATGTGGTGCTGCCAACTTCTTCGGCATCAAGGACAATACGTATATCACTCCGAAGTCCACTTCCATCCTGCCCTCCATCACCAACAAGAGCCTGATGCAGCTGGCAGAGGATATGGGCATGAAGGTGGAGCGCCGTCCGGTTCCCGAAGAAGAGTTGCTGACTTTCGAGGAAGCGGGTGCCTGCGGTACAGCTGCCGGTATCAGCCCCATCGAACGTATTGACGACGTAGAGAACGGCAAGGCATACGTTATTTCCAAAGATGGAAAACCGGGACCGGTATGTACGAAGCTTTACAACAAGCTGCGTGCCATCCAGTATGGTGACGAGCCAGATACTCATGGTTGGGTAACGATCGTTGAATAATACGGTAATGTCTATCGTATAAGACTTGCCGGGACTTTGTTTTTATACTTTTAGGCACGGATTGCGCGGAAAGCACGGATAGATTGAAGAGAGACCGTGAAAATCCGTGTAATCCGTGCCTAAAATAATATGTTTTATGTTTCAATGCTTCTTAAATGGGAAAGAACAAGTTAGAGAAGTTTGCCGATATGGCGAGTTATCCGCATGTTTTCGAGTATCCGTATTCCGCGGTAGATAATGTGCCGTTTGACATGAAAGGGAACTGGCATGGGCAGTTTTTCAAAAACGACCATCCTATTGTTCTGGAACTGGGCTGTGGTAGGGGAGAATATACTGTCGGATTGGGACGTATGTTTCCCGAAAAGAACTTCATCGGAGTGGATATAAAAGGGGCTCGTATGTGGACGGGAGCTACCGAGTCGCTGCAATCGGGCATGAAGAATGTGGCCTTTCTGCGTACGAATATCGAAATCATAGACCGCTTTTTTGCTCCGGATGAAGTGAGTGAAATCTGGCTTACTTTCTCGGACCCGCAGATGAAGAAGGCTACAAAAAGGCTTACTTCCACTTATTTCATGGAGCGCTACCGCAAGTTCCTGAAGAATGACGGTATCGTTCATCTGAAGACGGACAGTAACTTCATGTTTACCTATACCCGGTACATGATTGAAAGAAACCGGTTACCGGTGGATGTGATGACGGAAGACTTGTACCACTCTGGCATGGCTGATGAGATACTCAGTATCAAGACCTATTATGAACAACAATGGTTGGATCGTGGCTTGAATATCAAGTATGCCAAGTTCCATCTTCCGCAAGCGGGCGAGTTGCAGGAGCCGGATGTGGAGATAGAGCTGGATGAGTACCGCAGTTATAACCGTAGTAAGCGTAGTGGACTACAAACCAGTAAATGATGCGAATCAGTGGTTAAAAATACTACTGATTCGCATAAAAATAGTAAATAGTAAATCGTCAAATAGTACATACAATGACATTATATCCAAAATTAATCCTTGATGCATTGGCAACAGTGCGTTATCCCGGCACCGGAAAGAATCTTGTTGAGGCTGAGATGGTGGCCGATAACATGCGGATTGACGGGATGAAGGTCAGCTTCTCGTTAACATTTGAGAAACCGACTGATCCGTTCATGAAGTCAATGGTGAAGGCTGCCGAGACAGCTATACATACGTATGTCTCTCCCGAGGTGGAGGTTGTGATTACGACTGAAAGCCGTCAGGCGGCACGTCCGGAAGTGGGTAAGCTATTACCCCAGGTGAAGAATGTTATCGGAGTGTCTTCCGGAAAAGGTGGGGTAGGTAAGTCCACGGTTGCTGCCAACCTTGCCGTGTCTTTGGCAAAGTTGGGTTATAAAGTAGGTCTGCTGGATGCTGATATCTTCGGGCCTTCTGTTCCAAAGATGTTCCAAGTGGAAGATGCCCGTCCGGTGGCAGAGAACATTGGTGGACGTGACTTGATTGTTCCGATAGAGAAGTATGGCATCAAGTTGCTTTCCATCGGTTTCTTTGTAGACCCCGACCAGGCCACTTTGTGGCGGGGAGGTATGGCAAGCAATGCCTTGAAGCAGCTGATTGGTGATGCCGATTGGGGAGAACTGGATTATTTCCTTATCGACCTTCCTCCCGGAACGAGCGACATTCACTTGACAGTGGTGCAGACTTTGGCACTGACAGGAGCTATCGTTGTTAGCACGCCGCAGGCTGTGGCGCTGGCAGATGCCCGCAAAGGCATCAATATGTTTACCAATGATAAGGTGAATGTGCCCATTCTCGGTTTGGTGGAGAACATGGCTTGGTTCACGCCTGCCGAATTGCCGGAAAACAAGTATTATATCTTTGGGAAAGAAGGCGCAAAGAGACTGGCTGAGAAAATGAACGTACCCTTGCTGGGACAAATTCCTATCGTGCAGAGTATCTGCGAGAGCGGTGATAAGGGGACTCCGGTTGCTTTGGATGAGAATACGGTGACCGGGCGCGCTTTCCTGCAACTGGCTGCTGCCGTAGTCCGTCAGGTAGACCGCAGAAATATGGAAATGGCGCCGACACGGATTGTGGAAGTGCATAAATAAACATGGATATTTTCCTTATGAAAAAGGAGCAATTGCCCGTCGCCAGGTAACTGCTCCTTTTTCATTTAAACTTGTTTAGAGAGAAAATTAGTTTATTTAGTTGGAGTAACAGTGGCATTCTGGACAGCAAGGCTTTTCTCCGGTTCTTGCAGGCGGAACATGATGGGGACTGTATATTTTACGTTTACAGCTTGTCCTCTTTGCATGCCGGGCTTCCACTTGGGCATGATGGTAGTCAGACGGATTGCTTCAGCGTCTAGCAGTGGGTCGGCACCACGGATTACTCTGGGGCAGATGATGTTCCCTTCTTTATCCACTATAAACTGTATGACCACTCTTCCCTGAATCTTAGCTTTTTGTGCGGCTACCGGATATTTGATATTTTTGCCGATGAATTCCATCATTGCAGACATGCCGCCGGGATATTCCGGCATTTGTTCTACGACTTCAAAAACGGTTCCCTCCTCCGGTACCGTTGTTCCTTCCGGAGCATAACCCACTACCACCATTTCATCTATTTTGCTTTCAATGGGAGCATACTTAACCTGTGTATTGTTTTCCGTCAGACGGAACATCACGGGAACTGTATATTTTACCCGCACGGCTTCTCCTTTTTGTGTGCCGGGTTTCCATTTGGGCATGGCACTGATTACGCGCACGGCTTCTTTGTCCAGTTCGGGGTCAATACCACGAAGCACTCTCGCATTGGCGATGCTGCCGTCTTTTTCCACCACGAATTGTACGGTTACCCGTCCTTGTGTGCCTTTCTTCATGGCTGCTTCCGGATACTTGATGTTCTTGCTCAAATATTCCATTAGTACCGGCATGCCTCCACCGGGGAATTCGGGCATATGTTCCACTACTTCGAAAATAGGATTGTCGAGAGTATCCTTGTCCACTACCTTTCCTTTGTAAGTCACAGCTTTCGTGTCTTGTTCCGGTTGGGGAGCTGCTTGAGGGTCTTGAACTTCCGGTGCTGGTTGTTCGGTTTTGGGATCTACGGCCTCTATGACTTCCGTTGCAATCTTCTTCGTGGTACGCGCCACGGCTTCGATGTTGCTGACAATCATAAGTAAGGCTGCCAAGGGAAGGAACATCAGATATTTGGTCCTTCCTATTTCTTTTGTTCTCTTTTTGTTCATCATTTTGATGCGTTTTTTTAAAGGTAAAACATTGAAACTGTTATAGATAGTTGCTGCAGCCTTTTGATGTGACAATCCTAGCAGATGGTACTGGTAGGTTTTGGAGTCATAGCCGTTCTCCAATACGCGGGCATCGGCCATATATTCCAGATTGGTGCGGATTTCCCGTTTCATGAGCCAGGCAAAGGGATTGCACCAGCAAAAAATGCACACCAGTTCACTGATGATGACATCAATGGAGTGCCATTGCCGGGCGTGTGTCTGCTCATGGGTCAATATTTCGTTGAATTCCTCTTCCGTATGCGAGGACGGATGGATAAAAATCCAGTGGAAAAAGGAGAAAGGCCCGTCTGCTTTGGGAAGCAGATGTATATTTGTGTTGCCTATTTGTACCTTGCGGCATCGGCATGCCAGGTGGATGATGCCCGCCAGTTGCATGATGAGGCGTATCATCAGCAATGCCACTATTCCCCAATAGGCGATATTGGCATATTCTGAAAGGATGCTTTTCCAGTCGGTAGGAGCCGCTTCGGTGCCTATTGTGAGTTCCGGTAGCACAACGCTAGCATAGAGGTCTGCCATGGCCACCATCGGTTCCTGCTCCGTAATCCACGTTTGTATGTTCAGCAGAGGTACGGCGGCAGAAACGGCAAAGAAACAGAGCAGTGCGGTTCTGCGCCAGCCGAAAAACGTGTCTTTGTAGAAGAACAGCCGATAGAATGCGTAAAACAGTACTATCGCTACATTCACTTTCAGAAAATAGGCTAACATGTTTACTCCTTTCCTTTCTCTATCATGTCTATAATGTCTTTCAGGTCATTGGCCGAAATCTTCTGGTCTTTGGCGAAGAACGAAACCATTTCCTTATAAGAATTTTCAAAGTAGTTGCGCACAAAACCGCTCATAAAGGTACGTTTGTATTCGCTTTCGCGTATAAGCGGGGTATACTGGTAAGTGTTGCCTACACGTGCGGCACGGATATACTGCTTGCGCTCCAGGTTTTTCACAATAGATGCTACAGTTGTGTAGGGAGGCGCCGGTTTGGGATATTTGGCAACAATGTCTTTTACGAAGCAACTGCCCAGTTCCCAAATGTACAACATTGCTTCTTCTTCTTGTATCGTTAACTTTTCCATGGATAAAGTATTTAAATGAATTCAATGCAAATCTACGAATATTTCGTAAGCCAACATCAAACAGTGAGTTAATTAATCTAAATGTTCCTGCTGTGTGTATATTCTTTTGCCAGATTGAAAAGAACATGGCTGTTGATAATCTTCTTTTGGCTAAGATTGTCTATCTTTGCAGAAGAAGCGAAGACTGGCGGCACCTCAGCATAAAAAATGAACGGGTTCATTTTATTCTGCATTCGGTTTGCGCTGTCTTTGTTGCAATGAATTCTTTTACCTTAAATAAAGCAGAAATATGGGAACAGTTAAATCGTTGTTGCTGGGAATGTGCTTCGTATTGGGTGCATGCACAAGCCAGACTTCTACTGTGCAAACCACAGAGAAGGGAACTCAATGGGAATGGCAGAATGGTACCATTGTTGTCAAAACTCCCGAGCGTCCGGCAGGACAGAAGAGTGTATTGGGACTGACTACTCCGAAGTTGGAGGCAGTCCGTGTGGGTTTTGTTGGTTTGGGTATGCGTGGCCCCGGAGCAGTGGAGCGTTTCACTTATATTCCGGGTACGCAGGTAGTGGCTCTTTGTGATTATGAAGAGGCCCGTGCAGATAAATGTCAGGAGCTCTTGAAGAAGGCATCCATGCCCAAAGCCGCCGTCTATTCCGGTGACAAAGGATACGAGGAACTCTGCAAACGTGATGATATAGATTTGGTTTATGTTGCTGCAGACTGGCTGCATCACTTCCCCGTTGCCAAGTGTGCGTTGGAGAATGGAAAGA
>UMLU01002235.1_pt1 | contig 10554 bp, 7 predicted proteins | sample 1966621 | NCBI WGS metagenome assembly UMLU01 (sample SAMEA4836210, study PRJEB28245) | human gut metagenome | biome: gut microbiome; material: fecal sample | place: Denmark | collected 2008 | reverse complement strand
GGCGCGCACGCCGCTCCCCCTCCCGCGCTAGCGCGGGAAAAAGGATGCAGCGCTGCCGCGCTGCGATTGAATCCCCTGCGCCCTATAGGCGCAAAAAAGGAGCAGCCCTTTCGGGCTGCATAAACTCCCCGCGCCCTTTGGGCGCGAAAAAAGCCGCGCTTGCGCGCGGCAATAAAAAAAGGAGCCTCTTTCGAGGCTCCTTTTTCAGTGGCATCAGCCATTATATCCAAAGAAGTTATTGAAGAAATCCCAGGGATTGGAGTAGTAGCCGTTGCCGCCGTTGCCGTACCCGCCGTTACCATTGTAGCTGTTGTCGGTGCTCTGGTCGGAATTGTTCGTTTCCGCCGATTCGGGAACAGCGTCGAAGGTGAGCTCTACCTCGATCGTCTTACCCTCGCGGTAGACGGTCAGCGTCACGGTGTCGCCCGCGCTGTAGCTCTTTTTAGCAGCGACGAGGTCTTCATAGGAGGAGATCGTTTTGTCGTCCATCTTCGTGATGACATCGCCGAGCTTGAGCCCCGCCTTGTCGGCGGCGCTGTCCGGGTCAACGGAGCAGACGAAGACGCCCTCGGTCACGTCGTAGCGGTACTGCTGCGCCATCTGCGCGGTCATCGTCTGCGGCGTGATGCCCATGTAGGCCTTGTTGGTCACATAGCCGTTGGTCATGATGTCCTTGACGAGCGACACGACGTCGTTGATGGGAATGGCAAAGCCGATGCCCTCCACGGTGGTGTTCGAGTAGCTCGAATACTTGGCCGACACGATGCCGATGACCTCGCCGTAGCTGTTGAAGAGCGGGCCGCCGGAGTTGCCGGGGTTGATGGAGCAGTCGACCTGGATCATGTTGAACGGCGTGCCGTCAACATTGATGGCGCGGTTGACGCAGGAGACGATGCCCTCGCTCATCGAGAACGTCAGCTCGCCGAGCGGGTTGCCGACAGCGGCGACGGATTCGCCGATGGCGACCTTGCTCGAATCGCCCAGCACCACGGGCGTTGCGCCCGTCACGTCGATCTTGAGAACGGCGATGTCGTAGTCCTCATCGCTGCCGATGACCTTGGCGTCGTAGGTCTCACCGTTGTAAAGCGTTACCTTCACGCTGCTCGCATCAGAGATGACGTGGTGGTTCGTGAGAATGTAGCCGTCCTCCGTGATGAAAAAGCCCGTGCCGCTCGCGGCGGTCTGCACGGTCTGGCCGAAGTAGTTCGTGGTGGCGGAGACGTTGATCGAAACGACGCTGTTGACGTTCGAGGCGTAGACCTCCGACATCGACATCTGCGTCTTGCCGTCGACCTTGACGGTCTGCACCTGCGCGACCTCGCGGTCGCTGACCTGAACGCTCGTCTTGTTGACCTTGGTCGTCGCGCCGCTCACGCCTGCGCCGATGAAGCCGCCGACGAGCGCGCACACCAGCGCCAGCGCCACGATCTTGCCGGAAAGACCGCTGCCGCCCTTTTTCTTCGGGCTGCCGCCGGGATTCTTATCCCACGGGTCCTCGGCGTAGTTCTTCGTGTCGATCGGGGCGTTGGGGTTCTGCTCGTCGCCCTTGCGATAGCTGTAGTGATACAGGTTGTTTTCGTCTTCGTACATGATGATGACCTCCTATGGACTGAGACCCTTGCTTGCAGCCTCTTTGCTTTCGATGATGCTATCATAGGGTATATTTATGTATATTTCTTGAACGCTATTTGACGATTTCTTAAATTCCCGATGACTTTTTTAAGAATCTGTGATAATCGCGTGATTCCCCTTGCGCTTTCCTTTCCGTCATAATAAAATGAAACGCGACTGAAGAAAAAGGAGGCGGCGCACATGCTTCGCATCGACAATCTGAAGCTCCCCGTGGGAGCAAAGGAAGACAAGCTGCGCGCGGCCTGCGCGCACGCGCTGCGCGTGAGCGAGGAGGCGCTCGTCTCTGTCAAGCTCCTGCGCCGCTCCATCGACGCGCGCGAGGGCGTGAAGCTCGTCTGCTCTGCCGCGGTCGAGGTCAAAAACGAATCCGGCGTTTTACGGCGCTGCAAGAATAAGAATGTGCAGCCCTACGCGCCGAAGAAATATACGCCGCCCGCGCCTGTTTCAGCGCCGGAGGTCTCCCCTGTCGTTATCGGCGCGGGGCCCGCGGGCCTTTTCTGCGCGCTGCTGCTGGCCCGCTGCGGCGCAAGACCCATTTTATTAGAGCGCGGGCGCGCGGTCGAGCAGCGAAAGCGCGATGTCGAGCACTTCTGGCGCACGGGCGAGCTTGATCTGACCTCGAACGTGCAATTTGGCGAAGGCGGCGCGGGCGCATTTTCCGACGGCAAGCTCAACACCGGCACAAAGGACCTGCGCCACGGCTATATTTTAGAGGAGTTCGTCCGCTTCGGCGCGAGCGAGGATATTTTAGTCGACGCCAAGCCTCATGTCGGCACCGACAAATTATATGTGGTGCTGCAAAATCTCCGCCGCGAGATCATCGACCGCGGCGGCGAAGTTCGGTTTTCCCACAAGGTTGTGGATATCGAGCAGAACAGCGGCAGCGTCACGGCGCTGCGCGTGAGCGCCCCCGAGGGGGAGTACACGCTGCCCGCAAAGCACGTCGTGCTCGCGCCCGGCCACAGCGCGCGCGATACGTTCGAAATGCTGCAAAAGCGCGGCGTGCCGATGGAGCCCAAGCCCTTTGCCGTCGGCGTGCGCATCGAGCACCGCCAGCGCGACATGGACTTAGCGCAATATAAGGAGGCGGCGGGCCGCTACGGCCTCCCACCCACGTCGTACAAGCTCTCCTGCCACACGGAAAAGGGGCGCGGCGTGTTCTCGTTCTGCGTCTGCCCCGGCGGCGAGGTCGTCGCCGCCGCGTCGGAGGAAAAGCGCGTCGTGACAAACGGCATGAGCGAATTTGCGCGCGACGGCGAGAACATCAACGGCGGACTTTTGGCCTCCGTTACGCCGGAGGATTTCCCGTCCGGCGATACCCTCGCGGGCGTCCAGTTCCAGCGCGAGCTGGAGGACGCGGCCTATCGCCTTGGCGGTGGAAATTACGCCGCCCCCGCCCAGCGGGTCGAAGATTTTCTCAAGCATCGCCCGTCAACGGGAGCGGGAAAGGTCGTGCCGACCTATCTTCCCTCCGTCCGCTGGTGCGACCTGCACGGCTGTCTCCCGCCCTTTGTGTGCGAGGCGCTCGAAGAGGGGATCCCGATGCTGGGGAAAAAGCTCAAGGGCTTCGATTCTCCCGACGCCGTTTTGACGGCGGTGGAGACGCGCTCTTCGTCGCCTGTGCGCATCGTGCGCGACAACTTGAGTTTTCAATCCGCCCTGCGCGGTCTATATCCCTGCGGCGAGGGCGCGGGCTACGCCGGCGGTATCATGAGTGCCGCGGCCGACGGTCTGCGCGTCGCAGAAATGATTTTGGAGGAATTGAACCATGAATGAAAAAATCGGCGTCATCATCGACTTCCTGACTCCGGCATACGAAAAGACGCTGCGCGACACCGCCGCACGCTGCGGCTACGACATCGTCTTCTTCCCCTCGTCCAAGGCGGCGGAGGGCAATGTGGACGACTGCACGATCCTCTACGGCCATCCGTCCCAGCGCGTTATCGCGGGCGCACGCAATCTCAAGTGGTACGCGAGCTGCTGGGCGGGCGTGGACCACTTCTGCCGCGACGACCTGTATCAGAATCCCGACTGCCTGCTGACGAACGCCTCGGGCGCTTACGGCACGACGATCGCCGAGCATTCCGTCATGGTCTCGCTGATGCTGCTGCGCCGCCAGATGGAATACACCGAGATCATCCGCGAGGGCGGCTGGCGCGTGCTCCCGGGCGGCATCCACTCGCTCCACGGCGCGCGCGTCACGTGCCTTGGCACGGGCGACATCGGCACGGAGTTTGCCCGCCGCGTGCGCGCGTTCCATCCCGCGAGCCTGACCGGCGTCAGCCGCAGCGGCCGCGCGAACGCGGACTTTGACGCCGTTCATCCCGTCACGGAGCTCGATCAGCTCCTGCCCGAGACCGATCTTCTCTTCATGTCTCTCCCCTCGGTGAGCGACACGGTGAACATCCTGAACGCAGACCGCATGGCGCTGCTCCCGAAAGGCGCTTACGTCATCAACGTTGGCCGCGGCACGGCCATCGACCAGGACGCGCTGATCAAAGCGCTGGATTCCGGGCACCTCGCCGGTGCGGCGCTCGATGTCGTCGTGCCCGAACCGCTGCCTGCGGATCATCCGCTGCGCAAGGCCAAGAACCTCCTGCTCACGCCGCACGTCGCGGGCAACATGACGCTCGGCTACACCTGCGAGCGCAACGTGCAGCTCTTCTGCGAAAATCTGGAAAATTACGCCGCGGGCCGCCCGATGCATCACCTCGTCGACCGCAGAAAGGGCTATTGAATCGCGTCGCGTTCCGCCGCTTTGCGGCGGGCGCAGCACATAAAAAGGCAGCAATATGAAAAATTCCCGCATCAAAAACGGTATCATGCGCATTGTGCAGGGTATCATCATCGGCGCGGGCGCGATTTTGCCGGGCATCTCCGGCGGCGTGCTCGCAGTCGTATTCGGCATCTACCGCCCCGCGATGGAGCTGCTCACGCACCCCAGGCGCGCGCTTCAACGCTACTGGCGGATGCTGCTCGCCGTCGGCATCGGCTGGGCGATCGGCTTTTTGGGCGGCGGCAGCGTGATCCTTGCGCTGTTTCACCAGTCGGAAACCGTCGCTACGTGCCTCTTCATCGGGCTCATCCTCGGCGCGCTGCCCGACCTCTGGCACGAGGCGGGCACGCAGGGGCGCGGCAACGGCTCGTACATCTCGCTGATCGTCAGCTTCCTCGCCCTGTTCGGCGCGCTGATGGCCGTCAAGTTCAGTTCATTTGCCGAGATGCCCGCAAACTTCTGGGGCTTTCTCTTCTGCGGCGTGCTGTGGGGCTTCAGCTTCATCATCCCGGGGATGACGTCGTCGTCCATCCTGATGGCGGTCGGCCTTCTCACGCCGCTGATCGACGGCATTGCCCAGCTTGATTTCACCGTGCTCATCCCCTGGGGGCTTGGCATGGCCGGCGTGATGGCGCTCTTTGCCCGCATTGTGAGCAGGCTTTTCGACACGCACTACTCCATCGCTTATCACGCCGTCATCGGCATCGTGCTTGCCTCCACGCTCATTATCATTCCGACGGGCTTTGCCTCGACAGCGGAGATGGTCTGGGGCGTCGCGTGCGCCATCCTCGGCGCGGTGCTCGCGTATTTTGGCAGCAAGCTCCAGCCGCAGGAAGACGCGGAGATTGAGGCGAAATAAAAGCAGATACAAAAAGCTGACGGTCAAAAGATCGTCAGCTTTTTACGGTATCATCATTTGTGAGCGCTTCGCTTTTGCGCTTGCGCTTGTAGTGGTACATCGTCCGGTCGGCGCGTTTGATCGCATCCTCTACGCTGCCGAGCACCGGATTGAAGCACGCATAGCCGACCGACACGTGCGGCAGGTGCTCGTTTTTCACTCGCCGTGCCGTCAGCTCGCGCAGGAATTCCGAAAGATACTTTTCCGCCGCCGTGTCGGAGATTTGCGCGATGACGCAGAATTCGTCGCCGCCGATGCGGTAGCAGTAGCCGACCTTGGAGAACACGGCGTAGATCGTGCTGCCGACCTCGGCAAGCACCGCATCGCCCACGCCATGGCCAAAGGTGTCGTTGACGGACTTGAACTCGTCCACGTCGAAATAGTAGATGACTGCGTGCCCGCGCAACGAGGCGAGACGGCTCTCATAGCTGCGGCGGTTCAGAAGATGGGTCAGCGCGTCGATTTTCTGCGTGAGCTCGGAATACAGGATGTAAATCATCAGAACATCGACCGCTGAGCACGCCCACATGATGCGCACTCCGGCACCGTACTGGAGGAACAGCCCACAGAAGAAAAAGACCGGCAGGACGATAACGAGCGCCCGATACAGGCCATAATGGTGCGAGCTCTCGCTCAGCAGCTGACCAATGAACAGCAGAACGCCGCTGACATAGGCCAGCACGTAGACCCAGTAAAACGTTTCGTGATGATAAACGTTTTGTGCGTCGACCGAAAAGATGAAGCCGAAGAAAGCCGACAGCACCTCGAGCCCCGCGTGGACGCCGATGAGGGTATAAATGAGCTTTTTATGCTTGAGCGGCGTCATCAGGTCGCTGCAAAGCACAGTGATGATCGGCGCTGTGGACAGCTCGATGGTCTTAACAAGGATGTGCAGCGTCCGCAGCGACGGGTCGGCCCCGTCCATCCAGACGCCGAACCATTCCGATACCATGCATGCGATCACCAGTACGGAGATCGTGTAAACCGTCTACTTTTTGTCATGCTCCATCAGATCATTGCCGCTCACAAGCATGTCCATGATAATCATAATAAAGACCGAAAGGAAGATGGTAGCCGAGTAGAAATCAAACATGGCGCGAACCTTCCTTTCTGATAGTTATATTCTTACCATATCACCGTTGAGAAAGACTGCAACGAAAACTAAAAAACGTCGAATCCTGTCGTTATTCCAAAATTCACACAGAATCTGACAGCAATTCGCTGTACTGCGCAAGGCTCTGCGTGGCGAGTTGCTGCATCGTCGACCAGTCCGCCGCGCCCGCACTTCCCTGGACCGCCACGGTGCGAAAACCCGCGTCCTTCGCGTTTTGGATGGCGGAAAGCGAGCCGGAAAAGACGATCGTATCGTCCTTTTGCGAGTGCAGGCGCTTCATCGCGCGCTCGAACATCGTGCCGCTGTCCGCCTTGCAGAGCGCGACGGATTCTGTCAGCACGAAGCGGAAATACGAGTTAAGCCCCGCCTTTTCGAGCGCTTTTTGCGCGTCCTCCGCGCTGAGCGCCGTCACCGCGCCGAGCCACACGCCCTCCATCTTAAAAAGTGAAAGCGTCTTGTCGAGTCCCTCGCGCGCCGCGCCGTCGGGGGTGAAGAGGGTATCGCCCAGTGTAAAGATTGCGCTTTGCAGCCGCATATTCGGTTCCTCCTGCGTGAATGATGATTGCCTCTTATTATAATGCGCCCCGCCGTCATTTGCAATCGCGGCGAAGAAGAATATCCTATGCAGTGCGATTCTGTATAAATTTACGGATGCATTCACAAAAGGATCTGAAAGACGGGGGCTTGACGCACTGCTTTGTGAAAAATGATGAACAAAAATACAGATTCAACGCTGAAATTTGGCGGGATTAGGTATGAATATTCCCTTGACTATGTATTTTTATTGAGTTACACTAAACTCATCAACTTTCCGCCGCTGTGTGTGGCGGCATAAGACCACTCTGGAGGACGAAAACCATGAAACATTATCCAAACTCTGTCAGCAAAGCGCTCGCGCTGCTGATGGCCCTGGTAATGACGCTCTCGCTCGCGGTCACGTCCGCGTTCGCCGTCAGCTATCAGGACATGAACCCCAAGGACGATGCGCTGCTGGGAACGAAATTCCCGGTCGACGCGACCATCACCCTTGTCACCGATAAAAACGGCAAGGACGTGTCCCTCTCCATCCCCGTGTCCGGCATGACGAAGGATGCGCTCGCCGCGGCCGTCAGCACCGGTACCGTTTCGCTCTCGCTCGAGCGCGACGATTCCCGCCCCTACGTCAACGAGGAGCTGTTCCCCTACGCTTACGCGGGCGGCTCTCTGAATGACTGGCTGACCGAGGGCGACGAGCACCAGTTCACGGACATCAAGCTCTCCGCAAGCGAGAAAAACGGCAAGACCGTCCTCGACGTGAGCTTCCACGTGAATAACTACTTCTACTCCACCAACCGCAGAACCGGCGTGACCAGCGTCGACTACAGCGTGCCCCATGTGAACGGCGGCTACTACATCGACCTGTGCGGCTACTTTGATCTCGTCGCCAAAAACAGCGGCAAGGATCTCGGCTCCGTGAGCGTCAAGGTTGCGCCGTATGAAAACTTCAACACCATGTGGGAGATCTACAAGGAGCTCGATACGATCGTGGCAAACGGCACGAAAAACGGTCTCTACGTGGAAGAATTCTCCATGGGCCAGTCCACCGCGGGCCGTGATATGCCCTATCTCATCGTAGCCGACTCCAAGGCGAGCGTGAGCAAGTGGCTCGCCCTGACCGAGCAGGCCGAGACCGATCCCGATGCCGTGCTCGCCCAGATCAAGTCCGGCGCGCTCGACGAGATCCGCGTGCCCGTGATGTATTCCAACATCCACTCCAACGAGGTCGCCGCCACCGATGGCGTGCTCGATTTCGCCAAGATGATCACGAGCGAAAAGACCATCGACTACAAGACGCTCACCGGCTCCACCGCCGCGGGCGAAAAAGAGCTCAAGGCCGAGATGGGCCCTGTGGGCGCGGAGGGCAGCGTCGCCATCCCCGACCTCGTCAAGGATAAGGCCAGCTACTTAGGTTACCTGACGGTCGATAACAACGGCAAATCCGGCAAGGTCGACCTTGAAGAGTATTACACCGTCGAAAATAAGAGCGTGAACGTCAAGGACGAGCTTTTGTCCGACGTGTTCTTCATCCTCGTCCCCGAGGAGAATGTCGACGGACGTACTTACCTGACGAGACATTCCACCAATGGCTATGACCTCAACCGCGACAACTCCTTCCAGACCACGAGCGAGACGGCCAACATGCAGCAGCTCATCGGCACGTTCAACCCCATGTCGCTTGCCGAGTTCCACGGCCGCGTGCAGGCCTTCCAGTGCGAGCCCTGCGATCCCCCGCACGAGCCGAACTTTGAGTACGACCTGCTCGCCGAGCACCTCATCACCGGCGGCGAGGCGCTGGGCATCGCGGCGGTCGCCAACAACGATGGTTACAACAGCTATGTCATCCCCCAGCGCGATTACCTGAGCTACACCGGCAACGGCACCGAGACCTACTGGGAAGACCCGTGGGACGATATGTCCACGAGCTACACTCCCCAGTTTGCCATGCTGCAGGGCACCGTTGCCTATACCGTTGAGCTGCCCGCCTACAACGATGATACCGCGCAGGCGGCGCAGTACGGTATCCTCGGCAACGCCGCCTATGTGGCTGCCGAAAAGCTTTCCTACCTTGCATCTCAGGTCACGATCTTCCAGCGCGGCGTGAAGAATCTAAACTCCGACGCGTATGAGCTCGTCGGCCAGTGGTTGTGCGACCAGAACGACGTCGAGGGCGCGGAGATGGACGTCTTCCGTCCCGAGTACAACGGCACGGGCCAGAACGGCAATTTCTATCCCGAGTGCTACATCATCCCGCTCGACGGCAAGAACCAGACCAACCTTCAGGCCGCGGCCGACATGATGGAGTGGCTCACGAGAAACGACGTTAAGGTCAACGTGACCGAAAAGGAATTCACCTATGACGGCGTTACCTACCCCGCCGGCACGATGATCGTCTCGATGTATCAGGCCAAGCGTTCTGTCGCCAACGGCGCGCTGTATGACGGTACGCTCATCAACGGCTGGACGATCCTCTACTCCGAGGGCATCACCTCCTTCAATGAAACGCGCGGCTTCGACATGGTCACCGTGGCCGAGCCCGCCGCCTACAAGAGCATCTCCGCCGTCTGCGGCGACGCGATGGACCACGACGACGCCCTCGCTTACACCAAGGCGCTGACCTCCTGCTTCACCGGCGACAAGAATAAGGACGTCATCCTCTCCAACGCCTCTGAAGACTCCACCGCCGCCGTCAACGAACTTCTCAAGGCCGGCAAGACCGTCGGCATGGTCACGAGCGGCGACCACATGGGCGATTTCATCTGCTCCTACGCCGACTATCAGACCGTCGCGGGCAAGTATCTGCTCTCTGCCGCGGGCGTCGACAAGACGAGCGTGAAGGCGAAGATCATCACCAAGTCCCCGACCGTCTACGTCCCCGGCACGCCTGCTGAAAGCGAGAAGGGATTTGTCTACACGCCGCAGATCAGCCAGAGCGCCGGCTGGAACTATGATACCGCCGCGATGAACCTCATGGGCTTCACCACGACCTCCGACGTGACCAAGGCGGACGCCGCCGCAGGTGCGACGAAGCTCGACGCCGCCGCAAAGACCGCCGTGGAAAACGGCCTGCCGTACATCGGTTACAGCTATTCCGCAGCGTCCTCCGCCTCTGACCTCATCGCCGGCGTGGAATACACCGAGCTGGACGGCGCGATGGACTGCCTGACCCCCGTTGTCTATCCCAACAAGACCCTTGTGAACGCGAGCTACATTGCTGACGGCGACGGTATCCTCTACGCCTACGGCCTCGGCTACTTCTCCAAGGTCCCCGCCTCCGCGACGGTGCTCGTCAAGAGCGACAAGAGCAGAACGCCTACCGAGGGCTTCATCCCCACGAACACCGCCGAGCGCGCCGCGGGCTTCAAGGCCTACATGAACGGCGGCGTGCAGGGCTTTGCCTACAAGGAAAACGGCATGAATGTCGTCCTCTTTGCCAACTCCCTCACCCATAAGGTCCACCAGAGAGACGAATATGCCTACCTCAGCAACTTCCTCTTCTCCTCTGTCCTGGGCGACAAGAACTATGACGGCTCCGCGTCGCTTCCCTTTACCGATGTCGCCGACGACGCCTACTATGCTGACGCCGTTGTCTGGGCC
>UMLU01006660.1_pt1 | contig 10590 bp, 12 predicted proteins | sample 1966621 | NCBI WGS metagenome assembly UMLU01 (sample SAMEA4836210, study PRJEB28245) | human gut metagenome | biome: gut microbiome; material: fecal sample | place: Denmark | collected 2008 | reverse complement strand
GGGAACTTCCGTGGAGGCATGGCTGAGACAATGGCCGGAGTACTACCAGGTTGACACGCTGGATATGAGAACCCAAACATGGCGGACACACGATTTTTCTACATATGATGTGGTCTATCATGTGGCGGGAATCGCACATGCAGATGTGGGACAGGTGACGGAAGAAGAAAAGAAGCAGTATTACCGTGTGAATACAGATCTGGCAGTAGAGACAGCCGAAAAAGCCAAAAAGGAAGGCGTGCAGCAGTTTCTCTTTATGTCTTCTATGATTGTATACAGCGGATGTAGAGAAAAGAAAATTACAAAAAATACAGTTCCCAAACCATTGAATTTCTATGGAGACAGCAAATGGCAGGCGGATCAGAAAATACAGGCACTGGCAGATGAACGTTTTAAGGTTGTTGTATTGCGCCCGCCGATGATTTACGGAAAGGGATCAAAGGGAAACTATCCACAGCTTGCAAAACTGGCAGGAAAACTTCCGCTATTTCCGATTGTACATAATCAGCGTTCCATGCTTTATATAGAAAATCTGGCACAGTTTGTCAAACGGATGATCGACAACGAAGAGACCGGAGTGTTTTTCCCACAGAACGAGCAGTATATCAATACTTCGGATCTGGTGCAGATGATCGCTGTGGTAAAAGGACACCGGCTTGTGATGGTTCCAGCGACTGGCTGGATCATCCGGCTGATGAAAAAGATTCCGGGAAAAATTGGCATCCTGACGGGCAAAGCGTTTGGTGACAGTGTGTACGATATGCAGATGAGTGAATATAAGGAAGAATATCGTGTGTGTGACTGGAAAGAGTCGGTAAGAAGGACGGAAGGATAAGAGCTGGAATGGGAAAATCTTGCATAAATAAAAGAATTAAAGTATGATACTACTGAAAAGATGATAAATAGCTTAATGGTATGCATTCGAAGGTTTAGGAGATAGAAAAGCGTGAGAATAGACAAACTGCAAGTGCATGAAGATGCAGAAACGCATCTGGTTTTGGCAGAACCGGTGGAGCCTATGAACGGCTGGGATGTCAATACAATTCTGGAAGATTACACGGATACCGAAGTATATAACAGGAAGACAACGGAACTCTTAGAGCAAATAAATGTGTATCTGAATGAAAAAGCATATGATGAGGCAGCTGAGTATACAATTTAAAAATTTGTGTTTAAAATACGCAGATGGTATTTCTTCCAGAAATTGTAAGACATGCACTGGGCTTCCATTATGCAAGGGGAGCCAGACCGAAAGAACTTTCCTTATTGTTGAAACATTAGAGATTACGATTGACATTGTAGAAACTGTGATAGGACAGATTAATAGAAAGAGTGGAGGTTTAGGGATGCCGTACGTGTCACCTGTTGTTGAAAATGATTTTAAAGACCGGTTGAACAAGTGCGTAGATATTATTAAAAATTCGAGTATCAAATATCAGAGTTTTGGGATTTTTGGAAGCTACGCGAGAAATGATTATAAGGCCAGCAGTGATATCGACTTTTGCATCATAGTTCCGGAAAAACCGGAAAGATGGATGATGGGAGCCTTGCGGGAAGAACTCGAGATGTTGCATGCGGATGTGGTTTTTGTAACACCGCAGTATTTCGAACATGATAATTCAAAGTTTACACAACAGTTAAGAAGAGATTATAAGGAGTTGAAAATATGATAAAGGCAAATTCTTATTATTCTATTGCGTGCAATGAATTCTGGTATTTAAGGGATGCAGTGTCACCTGTATACTGCAATCCGGCTGCAGCTTCGGCACAGCAAATCGCAGAAAAAATGTTGAAATCTGTGGCAGAACTGGTTTGTACTGGAATTGAAAAACTAATGACATCCCATAATTTGCGTGCCTTATACGATGAGATTAAAAGGGTGGATACTTCCTTGCAATTAGAGAGGAAGGATCTGGCATTACTCAAAGACTATTATTATGATGCAAGATATCCGGGGGATAATTTTGTTATTGTGACAGTGGATGAGCTGCGTGAGGCATTGGAGATCATGCTTGACGTTGTAGAAGCTGTAAATTGTTGGAGAACGTCTCATGAATTGGAGATATTAATTGCTGATCCGAGAGGGGAGTTTCAATCAGCGATGAGCAGATTGAAATAGAAATTTTGAAATTATGTGAAAACTTATATACGCAGAATATTAATGCATTATTAAAAAATATGGAGCCATAGTTTCGGTAGAAGTGATAAAACCGGTTGGATGATAAGTCTGACCGGTTTTTTACATTGAGTAAGATTGAGGTTCGTGATACAATACATATAAATAGTTGAAAATACGGGGAAGAACTTGGAGGCGGCATGTTTCAAACAATTGATATAAAAGCATATAGGGGATTAAAGAACATTACATTACAAAATCTCAGCCGGGTAAATATTCTTGTGGGAGAAAACAATACCGGAAAAACGTCAACCTAGGAATATAATGGTGCAAAGTGAAAGAAAGATATAAAAATTGAATCATGAAATGGGTTTGTGGCAAGCTATAGATATAAGCACTGAAATAGAAATTAAAGGATGGAATGGTATGGCAAGTTGGAAATTGTGTGTGGAAGACTCTGGAAAAATAAAATCAGCAGAAATGGAATGTGCACCGCTTACCTTGATTGTCGGTGACAATAATTGTGGAAAAAGTTATTTGATGTCTTTGCTATGGGGAATAAAGAATATTGGTGCAATCTATCTTTTTGAAAAAAGAGATGCCGAGATAAACGAAGAGGAAAGATTGTTAAAGGATTGGATATCCCAACAGATAAATCTTGCATTTGAAAATGGTCAGAGTATTGTCGGGATGGAAGATATTTCCGACTGGTGTCGTGCTGTTATCAATCAGCGGCTGTCACAGAACAAAGATTCGTTATTAAAATGGATCTTTAACAGCGAACAGGTTTCAGCAAATAAAATCCAGATTCATTTATCAAATAGGGCATTTAAAGGGAGAAAACTTTGTTTTATAAGAACCACGGATGATAATATAATAATGAAAGCTGATTATGGAAAAAACAAAACGGATAATTATGGCATTCGGAACTTAGAGGGAAAAACGGATGATCATAGTGCTGAGTTTTTAATGAAGGGTATATTTGCTTTTGTATTACAAATAAATTTTTGGAAAAATCGATATGAAAATTTATTCCTTCCAGCTGCAAGAACAGGCTTTATCCTTACAAAAGATTTAGTGAATCAGGTAGGAAGAGAGCAGACATTTAATATGGAACCGGAAACCAAACCAATGTCTCCATTTACAAGACCAATCAATCAGTTTTTGGATGTTATCAATGTGCTTTCTCTGGAAAATCAGCCATCTGCAAAAAGAAGAAAGATTATTGATCTGATAGAACATCAAATGACTTCCGGAACGATAGAAATCAGTGATTCGCCAAACAAAGAGATTCGGTATGTTACAGAAACGGGAAACGGAGAACAGAAAAGTTTATCACTTCGTACAGTCTCCGCTGTGGTAACGGAACTTTCTCCATTAATTTTACTGTTGAAACATATGGAAAACATTGAGTCTTTATGCTATGAAGAGCCTGAGATGTGCCTGCATCCGCAGCTGCAGCATCAGATGGGAAGGGTTATGGCACGTATTGTAAATAGCGGAATAGATGTTATTGCAACCACACATAGCGATATTTTACTCCAGTCGATTAATAACAAAATAGCTTTGAAAAGCCATCCTCAAAAAGAAGATTTATGCAAAAAACTTCAATTGGAAGAGGAAGATTTGCTGTTGGATACACAGGTAAAAGTGTACCAGTTTCAGGAACATAACGGAAAAAGCCAGTTGATAGAAATTCCTTGTGGACAAAATGGATTTGCAGTACCGACATTTAATAATGCATTGGATGATATCATGGGAGAAGCTTATATGGTACAGGGGAATTCAGATGAATAAAAGAACATTTGTTATTTCGGAATTAATGCAAAATAACTTTATAATGGATAGAGGTCAAGGGAAAATTTCGTGCAAGCTATCTCGTTTCACAGGCGATTGCAGCTATGCTTGAAATACCTTTAGATCATACATATTTATATACTACCTATGAAAAAGAATGCTTTGATACATGTAGTGAGACAATGCCGGTAGAACGACGTGTGCGAACGGGAAATATTCCGCCGAAAAGAGAATGGGAAAGTGGACGAGTTGAATTGAACTTTGGAGAGAAGATACCATTTGATCATGAGAAGGTGCAAATGACTCGGAACACAGATGGATTGAAGGGAAATGTTCAAATGAAATAAAAATTGGTGGAATTTGATTAAAGGTACAAAGGGTGGTATATTGGTATCAGTGGGCAAGGCAAAAGCCTGCAAAGAAGCATATCATATAGAAGATATAGGAGCAGATTAATGAATTATCGTGGCACTGAGAATATAGAAATCCACGAACGAAAATTCTCTTTGGAACATATTTACCATATGTTCATGGAGGGGAGAATACAGTTTCCCATGGAACCGCTTCGTTCAAAAGTGAAAATGGAGAAAGAGTTGGAGCAGACGGAATTTGTCCTTTTTCTGACACATCTGGCAAAGTTGGTGGGCTTGTCTCTGGAATGAAATAGCCCCGATAAAAATCCCATAAATATTTCTTTCTGCCTTAAGAGGCGTATTAAATTCAAATAAATAAACAGAAGTGGAGCTTTTTGTGTGAAAACAAGAGCTCCATTTTTATATATTGTAGATGGAGTTCGCAGCCATGAAGCGTGTCGGTGTGTAGTTTTCAAGCTTACGCAAATGCATGCGCCTCCTTTCGCTGAAATAAAAATAGCCGCCTGGTGGCGACGTCTATAACGAGGAACAGCCCCATTTGGGACCGTCCTGCCTGATATCAAGGACGAAGGTACGTAACCTTATCAAGATGGGAGTACCCAAAGACTTGGAAATGCAAGAGGGTAATACCCGACGGGGACATTGGTTTGCAACGCATACAGTTGCAGTAAACATGGCAATGACAAAAGAATATGATAAGTCTGACCGTTTTTTTACATTGAGTAAGATAAAGGTTCGTGATATAATAAAAATAATATTTATTGGATTTGGGGTTACGGAAGACAGAGGACAAGGGAATGCATATAGTTAAGGAACTTATCGATAATATATCATCAACAAGCCTGAATAGATTTCTTACTGAACAGAAAATTGCAAATGAGCAGAGGCTGTCTTTTTCGGATCATCGGGTTTTGCTAGAACAGCTCTGTCAAAATGGATTGATTTCTGTTGAGGATCTGAATGATTTTTTCTTTCAAGAATTATTATATGGTCATCATCGATTGATGCGCGTGTATTCATTAACTGCTTCGACCTGTCTGCGATTAAAGAGCAGGGATTCGTGGGGCAGACTTATGCGCAAATATCAGATTCCCGATTGGGCGTACAATCAGATCATAGCGACGATTCCACAGAAGGAAGACTCCACGAAGCTTGCAGCGATACAGGAAGAAAGAAGGAATGGAAATTTAATCAGGGTGCATCTGATTTTTGTATTCTGCATGTTAAAAGATTCTGCAGGTCAGATCGAGGAGGAGTGTTCCTATCTTCCAGTAACTATTGATCTGGAACAGCGCTGCATGATTGTTAAAGTATGGAATCAGCATGGAATTATACAGGAGAGCCGTCCGCAGATTCAGCTTGATAAAATCTATAGTATAGTAGAAGAAACATTAGAACTGGAATTGGACAACAATAGACCGGCTGATCCGCAGAATGTATTGTATGACATGAGCAAAGAATTGTTCAACCAGTTTTTTGAACGGCTTCCAAATATAAAAGAGATTGATGATAAGAGAGAGAGCCTTAGCAGCATTATCGATGCAATGTTACAAAATATTCCGTTGCATCATGTAGAACAAAAAGACGGAAAATTATATATGCCGGATGGAATCATTAATTTAGAGGAAGAACTATATCGCCTGATTCAACAGACCGCATTATATGATTACCGGGAAGATCATGCATTGAATACGCTTCTTCCAAGTGATGAAAAATATATATCAAAAATTCGATTCAGTGACAGAGATAATCTGTCGGCAAACTTAACAGGAGAAAATGGTGTAGATTGTATTTATGATGCCAAGACGTTTATGTGTATCAGGGATTCTTTGGATATCGTGAAAAGAATTATTTCCCTGACGGTCAATTTTCCAAGAGCGCGAGGGGTATTACAAGTGAAATATGAGGCTGATAATTATCAGTTTCTGACGCTGCACATTTTGGAAGGAAAATATTATTCGGAAGAAGAATTCCAGCAGATATGGGGGCTTTATAAAGAGTATGAACGAAAGAGAAGCGGTTCGGCAATGCATGAAAATCCTGCCGCAGTTGACACAAAGGCAATGTAAGCAGTTTACGACGCAGGACCTGAGTGAACGGCTGGATCTGGAAATTACATATACCAAAAGTATGCTGCAGGTTCTGTGTGCAAAAAATCTGGTTCGAAAAGAACTGCACTATAGCTGCCCACAATGCCATAGTCAGAATGTCTTCGTATGTGATGGATTTGCTGCTTCGTATCAATGCTATCACTGTCAGGCAATCCTGGAACCGACACGGGTAGAAAACGAGGGGAGACCGTTTTACAGTGTTTCCAAGGATGACTTTATGCAGTATACAAAAGAGACGTATCCGGATATCTTTCATATGACATGTGAGCCGGAAAAAGAAATTATTCCATTTCGTCCGGTGGTTGTCGAGCAATCGGAAGAAAATGTTGCTCCGGTGATCGGGGATGACAAGGTAGAGATGGCAGAGGATAAAGATGAGAAAACGGACAATGACCTTGAGAAGCGTGTGGTTAGCTTGGAAAATGATAAAAAGGGGAAGAGTCTGTTTTGGGCGATGGTAAAGATAATTGTATGGGTTACATTTATGCTGCTTGCCTCTTGGTTTGTCTTGTATGAAATGCTTGATATTTTTTTCTTTAAGGATCAACATGCCTTTCTTTATGAGATGTTTATGTTTGCAATGAATGGAAGTGTGATTGAGACAAATGATTGGGGTGGTATATTTATAACTATCATTGGTGGAATATTGACTTTGGTGGTTGGTGGAATTGATGTATTGGGATGGAAGAAGATACATCAATATTACCATACTATAAAAGAAGAATTAATTAGTTGAGTATTTGGTGAAAGGAAAAGATGAAACGAGTTCTGATGCTGGCGTCCGTCGCCTCCATGATTGACCAATTTAATATGCCAAACATTGCATTGCTGCAGAAACTGGGGTATGAGGTAGATGTGGCCTGCAATTTTATCGAAGGAAATACCTGCTCGGATGAGCGTGTCGCAGAATTGAAGCAAAAACTGCAGGACATGCATGTGCGCTGCTACCAGATTGATTTCGCACGGAATATCAAACACATGGGGCAGAACATGAGGGCACTGAGGCAGGTAGAAGGTTTGATGAAGCAAAATGGATACGCATTTTGCCATTGTCACAGCCCGATCGGTGGTGTAGTCGCAAGGATTGCAAGACACCGGACCAAGACAAAAGTGATCTATACGGCACATGGGTTTCATTTCTATCAGGGGGCACCGGTTATGAACTGGCTGGTGTACTATCCGGTGGAGAAGATGCTGAGCCGGTGGACGGATGTGTTGATAACGATCAATCATGAGGACTACAAGCTGGCAAAAAAGAAATTTAAGATGAAAAAGCTTACCTACGTGCCAGGGATTGGAATAGATACACAAAGGGAAGGTTTGTCTCAAAAGGAAAAGGAAGAGAAACGTAAGGAGTTGGGAATTCCACAAGATGCATTTTTGATCACAAATGCTGCTGAGTTCACTCCGAATAAAAATCAAAAGACAGTGATTGAGGCAATCGAACAATTGCATAATCCAAATATTTACTTTGTAATGTGCGGTATTGGAGAAAAGAAAGCAGAATTAGAACAGTATGTGAAAGAGCATGGATTGGAGGAACATATCCGATTTGTGGGATTTCGCAATGATCTACATGAAATCTTACAAACATCCGACTGTTTTGTGTTGTCTTCGTTCCGGGAGGGATTATCGGTGGCACTGATGGAAGCCATGGCAGAGGGACTTCCTGTGGTGTGCAGCAGGATTCGCGGAAATGTGGATTTGATAAAAGATGGAAAGGGTGGTATATTAGTATCGCCTGGAAACAAAGAAGATTACGAAGCAGCATTTCGGAAGCTGTATGAAATGAAGCATAAGGAATTAAACACTTTCCAGAGGATGGGACAGATCAATGCAGAAAATGTGAAGTCGTTTGGAAGATCGGCGGTAGAAAGCATAATGAAAGGTGTATATAATAGATCAAAGGATAATTAATGAAAATAGAAACTATAATATCAAGTATAATTACGGCAAGTGTTAGTATAGTAATATGTATGTGGCAGGGAGGATGGAAATATACAACATCACCTCAAAAAGAAAAAATAGAAGAAATAAGAAAGATTGTAATACAATTGAACGATGCATCGTATGAAAAAACGGTTCAATTACTTCAAAGATTAAAAACATATATTTGTTGTGTGGAACAAACAGAACCAAAAGATGGTGATGATTTTTTGTATAAAGTTCATATCTGGAAAATAATAGATAAAATAGAAAGAACAAAGGAAACTTATAAAGATCAAAAGCGGTTGTTGATTGAATATTTGAATTTGTTACTTGCTCGGAATCAAAATTTAATTGAAAAAAATATCAAAAATAAAATATACAAGCTAATTTATAGTCTTTTATTGATAATAATTTCTATATTTTTCGTGTTTGCTTTAAAGCAAGTAAAAGGAATTCAAATGGAATCTGTTATTTTGGGGGGAATTATTTTTATAATTTTGCTGTTTGGGATTATTGGTTGGCTAGAATTTTGTATATTGATCTCAAATATTTGTGTAAAAGGAAAAATTGAAAATTTTCAAATGGGATATAAAAAACGCAAAAGAAACTTCCTTATTATAATTTGGCTATCGTATTATTTGATTTCAATTCCATATTTTTATTTGATGAAAAGAATTTTTGATTATAAAGGCATAAATATGTCAGATATATATTTATTTGCCATATTTGTGTTGGCTTATATTGCTATGCTTATTCAGAGTTTGGAACAAGCAGAAAGATATATGGGCATATATAATTACAATAGAGCGATATGTAATGTGTACAGAAAATATGAAAAACGAAATAGAAAAGTAAGAGTATTGCATTTATTAAAAACGAATAGCTTTTCCGGAGCAGAGAATGTTGCAATCACAATATGCAGAAATTTAAGTGATCAATATGAATGTGCATATGCTTCGCCAAGGGGAGAAATATCCAAATGGCTGGAAAAAGAACATATTACATATTATCCAATGGAAAAATTCAGTACACATGAATTTAAACGAATTATAAAAGAGTTTGAACCAGATATTGTGCATGCGCACGATTTTTCTGCGTCTGTGACAGCAGCAATGAATAAAAAAGATTTTTATGTTATTTCACATTTGCATTGTAATCCGCCGTGGATAAAAAAAGCTGGACTGAAATCAATTGTATATTGGATGAATAAGCGGAAAATGGATCAGATACTCCTGGTATCAAGTTCTATTCAGAAGGAAGCGGTATTCTTTTCAAAAAGAGAAAAGCGAATTCATTTGATAGGAAATCCGGTAGATGAGAAACAAATTTTGAAAAAGGCACAGGAATATACAGTAAATTCATGTGATTTATTATATGTTGGAAGGTTTACAGAAGCAAAAAATCCGAAGTGTTTTATTAATATTGTAAAAAATATGGATGAAAAAGGGCAAAAAATTACCGCAACAATGATCGGAAATGGAGATTTATATGAAGAATGTAAATCTTATATGGAAAATTTGCAGATTTCTGCTACAATAGCATATGAGGGATTTCAGGAGAACCCATATCCATATATGAAGGAAGCGAAGATTTTGCTAATCACTTCAAAATGGGAAGGCTATGGACTGGTTGCACGAGAGGCAATAACACTAGGTACGCCAGTACTTGCTATGGATGTAGGGGGATTACATGAAATTTTTAAAGGTATGCCGGAAGCTTTATGTAAATCGGAAGAAGAAATGAAAGAAAAAGTATATAATCTTTTGATAAAACAAGAAGCATATTCTGCATACAAAGATAAGATTAAAATTTTACAAAAGACAATGATGACATTAAACACTTATTTGAAATCGGTTAAAGATATATACGAGGAGTCAGAATCATGACCTTTCATGTTGCATATGCATGTGACGAAAACTATATAGAACAGACCATGGTATCTATGGCTTCTCTTATGGAACATAATCAAACGCATAAAATCGTGATTTATCTGATTGAAAGCGAAATTGGTAGAGAATCATTGCAAAAGATATGCCATCTTGTGGAACAATATAAACAATCTTTCATTTGCATAGCTTTGGATGATTTGCTGAAGGGTATAGATCTTACATTGGATGAAAGACATCCAAAGACTATTTATGCAAAACTTTTTTTGGATCAGGTATGTGAAGCAGATAGAATTCTGTATTTGGATAGTGATACAGTCATAACATCTTCGTTGGAAGAGTTGTGGAACATGGATTTTCAAGATGCGTATATAGCG
>UMLU01044161.1_pt1 | contig 10858 bp, 9 predicted proteins | sample 1966621 | NCBI WGS metagenome assembly UMLU01 (sample SAMEA4836210, study PRJEB28245) | human gut metagenome | biome: gut microbiome; material: fecal sample | place: Denmark | collected 2008 | reverse complement strand
CTAATCAGTTAAATTCACAAAATCAGTTATTGGATTTATTGTTTACTAGTTGTGATATAAAAATAAAAGGTAATTTGAGAAATGTTCAGTTATTGTATATTGAATTGCTTCGTTTTGTAGATAATGTCTGTAAAAAGCATGATATTGATTATTGGATTGATTACGGAACATTACTTGGTGCAGTTCGCCATGGCGGTTTTATTCCTTGGGATGATGACATAGATTTGTCTATTATGCGAAAAGACTATGAAAAATTAATTAAAGTTCTTCCGGATGAAATTTCTAAACATGAATATTTTAAAGAAAACTGTGGTTTGTCTTTGCTTATTGAAAATCAAAAAAACTATTTTGAAGGATTTAAAAGTGTTTATGATGTTGATGATGAAAATGGTTTTTTAGATGATGATAAATTTTCATTTTTACAAATTGCTTGGCTAAAACCTTATGTTAAGATTGATTTATTTCCAAAAGATTATGTTTTGGAAGAAAAGATGGAATCTTTCAAAAAAGATTATGTATCAACTAAATATAAGTTTAATTATGATGTTAAAACTGGTAAAAAAGTTTTCTGGGATGAATTTAATAAGGTAAAAAAAGAATTGGGATTAGTTAATACTAAAACAAAATATTTTAATGATTCAATTGATGTTTTGCAGTTAACTCCATTTTGGATTTATGAAACAGATAAAATGTTTCCATTGAAAACAATAGAGTTTGAAGGATATGAATTTAAATGTCCTAATGATATTAATCATGCTTTGGAAGTTGTATTTGGTAAAAATTATATGCATATTCCAAGTGTTATTGAAAATCATAGTTTGGTTCCATTTATAGAACATCAATTTGCTTCAGTTGATGAGATGAATGAAGCATTTTCAAAATCTATTAGTTATTTAAAAGAAATTAATGATAATTTTTTTAATGAGGAATAAAACATGTTAAATTTTACAGTAGGACCAGTAATGTCTGATGAAATAGTTTTGGAAATTGGGAGCAATCAAGTTCCTTATTTTAGAACTCCTGAATTCTCAGATTTGATGTTTGAAAATGAAAAATTAATGAAAAAATTTACTTATGCTCCGGAGGGTTCAAGAGCAGTTTTTATTACAGGATCAGGAACTGCTTCAATGGAAGCAACAGTAATGAATGTTTTTGATGAAAATGACAATGTGTTGATAGTTAATGGCGGGGGATTTGGCAATAGATTTGTTGAATTATGCAAATTACATAATATTAAATACACTGAAATTTCAATTCCTCTTGGTGAGACTTTAACTAAAGAAAATCTTGATAAGTATGATGCTAAAGGTTTTACAGGGTTTATTGTCAATATTCATGAAACATCTATTGGTCTTCATTATGATTTAGATTTAATAAGTGAATTTTGCTATAAAAATGGTTTATTTTTAGTTGTTGATGCAATAAGTTCATTTTTAGCAGATTCAATTAATATGGAAAAACAAAATATTAATGTTTTAATCACTGGCTCACAAAAAGCATTAGCTTGCCCTCCAGGAATTTCTGTTATTGTTTTAGATAAAAAAGCCATTTCTCGTATAAATAATATTACTTGTAAATCCATGTATTTTGATTTAAATGATGCTCTAAAAAATGGTGAGAGAGGTCAGACACCTTTCACTCCGGCTGTAGGAACTTTAATACAAATAAATGCAAGGTTAAAAGAAATTGATAAAAATGGTGGAGTTGAATCAGAAATAAAAAGAATATCTAATGTAGCATATGATTTTAGATTAAAAATAAAAGATTTGCCTTTTGAAATATGTGCTAGTGAATTGTCAAATGCAGTTACACCACTTCACCCATTAACAGCAAAGGCGTCAGACATTTTTAATATATTAAAAGATGAATATGGAATTTGGATTTGCCCAAATGGCGGAGATTTGGAAGATACTTTGTTTCGTGTAGGTCATATTGGAGCCCTTACAACAAAAGATAATGATACTTTAATAAATGCACTAAAAGACTTGGAAAAAAGAGGAATTATATGATTAAAGTTATAACATATGGTACATATGATTTATTTCATTATGGTCATCAAAGATTACTGGAAAGGGCAAAAGCACTTGGAGACTATTTGATTGTAGGGGTTACTGCTGATGACTTTGATAAAAACAGGGGAAAAATCAATGTACAGCAGTCATTAATGGAAAGGATAGAGTCAGTAAGAGCAACAGGGCTGGCTGATGAAATCATTATAGAAGAATATGAAGGCCAAAAGATAGATGATATCAAAAGATATGATATTGATATTTTTACTGTAGGATCTGATTGGGTTGGTGAATTTGATTATCTTAGAGAATACTGTGATGTTGTTTATTTGGAGAGAACTGAAGGAGTTTCAAGTACTGATATACGATCCAAAGATAGGCAGGTTACATTAGGTTTAGTTGGTGAAGGTTTAGTTTTAAACAAATTTTACAATGAAAGCCAATATGTTAACGGATTGACTGTTGGAGGAATATGTTCAGGTGATGAAAACCAACTTAAAGACTTTGATGATGATTTAATTTTGACTCAGGACTTTGATGAATTACTAAATAATGTTGATGCAATATTTATTGTATCTCATCCATCAAAACATTACAAACAAGCAAAAAAGGCACTTGAAAATGGAGTCCATGTTTTATGTGAATCGCCAATTGCTCTTAAAGAAGATGAACTCTGCGAATTATTCAAACTGGCTAAAAAGAATAATCTGATTTTAATGGATTCAATTAAAACAGCATATTCAACTGCTTATAACAGATTGTTGTTACTTGCTAAAAAAGGAAAAATTGGAGATGTAATATCAGTTGATGCAACCTGTACCAGTTTAGCAGATGGGTCTGGTGATGACTGGAACAGTATAACTGCATGGGGTCCAACAGCTTTATTGCCGGTTTTCCAATTGCTTGGAACTGACTATAAAGATAAAAACATTAATTCTCTTTTGTTAGACAGTGCAGAGAATTTTGATTTGTTTACAAAAATAGATTTCACATATCCAAATGCAGTAGCTTCTATAAAAGTTGGAAAAGGAGTTAAATCTGAAGGGGAATTAATAATCTCTGGAACAAAAGGATATATTTATGTTCCTGCTCCGTGGTGGAAAACAGACTATTTTGAAATACGTTTTGAAAATCAAAATGAAAATAAGAAATATTTCTATCAGTTAGATGGTGAAGGAATAAGATATGAACTTGTAGCATTTATAAAATCAATTGAATTAAATAAAACAGGTTCATATATTGATATTAATATTTCTAAGGAAATATCTTCAGTAATGGAAGATTTTGATAACTATAAGTATAATAATTTGGAGTAAACTCCACCTTTTTCAACAACTAATTATTTTAATAGGGGCCAAAGTCAATTGAATCAGGTGAATGATTTTTTCTTTGTTCTTTAGGAGGTAATTTCATATAATCTCCGTATGTTGTCTTTAAAAAAGTATCATAATCTTTTGGAACATTTATTTTAATAGATTCAAATTTAACTTTTTTAGTTGATTCCCATACTTCTTTAGGAAATTTATTATAGTAATATCCAGCTTCACATACATTTTTGGAAGTTTCATTTTCATACTTTGCAACAGATTTGTCAAATATTTTTTTAAAGAGATTAGGAGTAATGTGAAATATTTTAAGTAGTTTTTTAAGGGTTCTTCCAAATTTTTCTTTTGTTGATGAAATGTATATGTCATTTTGTAAGACTGTAAATATAAAGAAAATTTTATGTAATATTTTTAATTTTTTAATAAATAGTTGTCTTTTCAAAGAATTATTTGGAGTATTTGAGAGTATGAATAAATCTATGTGAATTCCATAATTATAATTTATTTTATCATGTAATATGTCTACTATTGTTGTTCCTTTTAAGTTAAATAAAGTGTATGGAAAATAAAAATCTTCAGTATTTCTATTATTGATTATTTCGTATTTTTCGTTTTTTTCAGTTTCCATTACTTTTAAGAATTTTTCATAATTTTTTTTAGTCATTATTACATCAATATCATCATCCCAAGGGATAAATCCATTATGCCGTATTGCTCCGAGGGTTGTACCACCATAAGAAAAATATTCTATTTTATTTTTTTCACAAATATCAATGAAATCTTTTAGAACCATTAATTCGACTTCTTGCAAATGTTTTAAAACATCTTCATCGTACTCATTATAGTTCATGTTTCTTTTTATTACAGTCATATTATTTTTCTCTTCAATAAGTTTTTTAATTAGTAAAATAATTATTAAATTAATTTTATCAATTCAACAATAGTAAAGTTTAAGTTATTTATATTATATATCGTTAATATAATTAATTAATGTTTTTTGATATATGTTTAAAATAAATTTATGTGATGTATATTAATTTAACAGTTTTATCCGGATTTATAAAGAATGTATTTAAGTGAAATAATGAAATTAATTATATTAAATTCAGGATTGGGTTCTAGATTAAAAAATTTAACAAAAAACAATCCTAAATCTTTAGTTCAACTTGATGAAAATCAAACAATTTTTTCTAGAGCAATTTCAATTTTATCTAAATTTAATTTTAATGAAGTTATAATTACAACAGGTTATTTAAATAATGTTTTAGAGGATTATGCTAAAAAAATGTTTCCAAATATTAATTTTAGATTTGTACATAATCCAGTTTATGATAAGACAAATTATATTAAATCTTTAGATTATATAGATAGTGAATTTGAAGAGGATATTGTTTTACTGCATGGGGATTTAGTATTTTCAGAAAATGTTGCTAATAAAATAATAAATGCTAAAAAAACATCTGTTGTTATTGATTCATCAATTGATATTCCTAAAGATGATTTTAAAGCTAAAATTGATAATAATTTAGTTAAATATATTGGTGTAGACTATTTTGGCAATTCTGCTGTGGCTTGTCAACCTTTTTATAAATTGTTAGCTGAAGATTGGAAAATTTGGAAAAATAAAATTCATGAGTATTGTGAAAAAGGGAAGGTTGATGTCTATGCTGAAAATGCTTTAAATGAATTAACTAATGAGATTCAGTTAAATCCATTAGATATTCATGGTGATTTGTGTAGTGAAGTTGATACTGTTGAAGATTTAAATAATGTAAAAGGGATTTTATGAAAACTGTATATATTGCTATTAGTGCAGATATTTTGCATCATGGTCATATTAATTTAATTAAAGAAGCATCTAAAAATGGCAAATTAATTGTTGGTGTTTTAAAAGATGAAGCAATAGCTACATACAAACGTTTGCCGGTTTTAGATTATGGAAGTAGATGTTCAATTATTAAAAATATTGTTGGTGTGGATGAGGTTGTACCTCAAAAAACTTTAGATTATACTGATAATTTAAGAAAATATAAACCAGATTATGTTTTTCATGGTGATGATTGGCAAGAAGGAGTTCAAAGTAAAATTAGACAAAATGTTATTAATACTCTTAAAGAATGGGGTGGAGAACTTATAGAAATTCCTTATACTAAAGATGTTAGTATTGACAAATTAAATAATATTGTTAAAAATGTTGGTTCAGTTTCAGAATCTAGAAGATCAAAACTTAAAACGCTTCTTTCATTAAAACCTATTGTTAGAACTATGGAAGCACATAATGGATTAAGTGCATTAGTTGTTGAAAATGCTAAAGTTTCTAAAGATGAAAAAATTAACTCTTTTGATGCTATATGGGTTAGTAGTTTAACTGACAGTACTGCAAAGGGAAAACCTGATATTGAACTTGTTGATATGACCTCTAGAATGAATACGATTAATGAAATTATGGAAGTTTCTACAAAACCAATTATTTTGGATGGTGATACTGGTGGTTTAATAGAACATTTTGTATTTAATATTAAAACTATTGAACGGGTGGGTGTTTCTGCAATTATAATTGAAGATAAAATGGGTTTAAAGAAAAATTCATTATTTGGAACTGAAGTGGAACAAACACAAGATAGTATTGAACATTTCTGTGAAAAAATTAGTGCTGGTAAAAAAGCGTTACTTACTGATGATTTTATGATTATTGCAAGAATTGAAAGTTTAATTCTTAAACAAGGTATGGATGATGCTATTAAACGAGCAAAAGCATATATTGATGCTGGAGCAGATGGTATTATGATTCATAGTAGAGAAAAGTCTCCTAATGAAATTTTTGAATTTTGTGAAAAATATCAGGAATTTGGAAGCCATATTCCATTAGTGGTTGTTCCAACATCATTCAATCAAGTTTATGAAGATGAATTTGCTAAAAGGGGAGTTAGTATAGTAATTTATGCTAATCATTTAATTAGAAGTGCATATCCTGCTATGATGGATACTGCTAATTTAATTTTAGAAAAAGAAAGATGTTTGGAAGCTGATGAAAAGTGTTTATCCATTAAAAAGATTTTAACTTTAATTCCTGACCAATAACAAAGTTGATTATATGATAAATGTTGAAGATTTTGAAAAATATTTGAATAAAAACGGTGTGGAATTTTTTACGGGAGTTCCAGATTCTCAATTAAGTTCTTTTTGTGATTATATTGAAGATAAATATGGTATTGGGGATAAACATATTATTGCAGTCAATGAAGGAAATGCTGTAGCTTTAGCATCAGGATATTATTTATCTACAGGTAAATATCCTTTAGTTTATTTGCAAAATTCAGGATTAGGAAATATTGTTAATCCAGTTACTTCTTTAACTCATCCTAAAGTTTATTCTATTCCTATGATTTTTTTAGTAGGGTGGAGAGGGGAACCTGGTATAAAAGATGAACCTCAACACATAAAACAAGGTGAAATTACCTTGGATTTATTAGAATTATTAGATATTGAGTATAAAGTTATAACAAAAAATACTTCTTTAGAAGATATTAAAACAACTTTTAAAAATGATTTTTTACCTAAATTAGAAAATGGTAATAGTGTTTCTTTTGTAGTATCTAAAGGAGCATTTGAAAATTTTAAAACTGAAAAATCAAATAGTAATTCATTAACAAGAGAAATAGCTATTCAAACAGTAGTGGATAATTTAAATAATGATGATATGATTATTTCTACAACTGGAAAAACATCAAGGGAGCTTTTTGAGTATAGGGAAGAAAAAAATCAGGGGCATGGAAATGACTTTTTAACAGTTGGATCAATGGGTCATTCTTCAATATTAGCTTTGGGTGTAGCTATAAATAATCCAAATAAAAAAGTGTTTTGTTTTGATGGTGATGGGGCAGTTTTAATGCATATGGGTGCATTAGCCACTATTGGATCTAAAAAACAGCATAATTTATATCATATATTGTTTAATAACTCTGCACATGAAAGTGTTGGAGGTTTACCTACAATAATGGATGATATAAATATTATTGATGTAGCTAATGATTGCGGATATAACAAATCATTTAATGCATCAAATCTTAAAGAATTAAAAGAAATCTTACCTAAATTTATCAATGAAGAAGGTCCAGTTTTATTAAACATAAAAACAAATATAAAATCAAGAAAAGACTTGGGAAGACCTACAACAACACCTATTGAAAATAAAAATGATTTTATGGAAAAACTTAGCAAGTAAGTGGTGATTATGGATTGGATTTTTAATGTACCTATAAAATTTTTTGAATATGATTTGGCAGAATTTAAGGATAAATTATTGAATTTTAAAGATAAACAAAGTATTGTGATTGCTAGTGGCAGATTACTTAGTTCATGTAATTTAAAAAGTATTTTTGATGAATTTGATAATATATTTTTAATAAATGAAAGTATTGCTAATCCAGATATTCATTTACTTGATAAAATAATGTCTAATTTAAGTTTTAAACCAGAATTGATAATATCTATTGGTGGTGGAAGTTCAATTGATTTAGCTAAAGCTATTTCTGCATTATTTAAATATAAAGATGATTTAGATTATGAAAAAATTTTAGAATTACTTAAAACAAAGGAATATTTGGAAAATGAAGATTTTATACCATTTATTGCAGTTCCAACAACGGCTGGAACAGGCTCAGAATGCACAAAATGGGCTACAATATGGGACTTTGATAATTCAAAAAAATATTCAATAGATGCTGATTATTTATATCCTCAAGAATCTTGGTTAGTTCCAGAATTAACATCTACATTAAATCCAGAATTAACATTGGCGACAGGATTGGATGCTTTGTCTCATGCAATGGAGTCTTATTGGTCAAATGCATCAAATAGTTATACAAGAGTATTAGCTAGAGATTCTATTAAAATAATAACTAAATACTTGCCATTGGTTTTAAGTAATTTGGATAATTTAGATTATAGAAAACAAATGTTGATGGGATCATTTTTTGCAGGATTGGCATTTTCAAACACTAGAACAACAGCAAGTCATTCAATATCTTACCCATTAACTATGAAATTTGAAATAAATCATGGATTTGCTGTAGCTATTACATTATTCGAAGTTTTAAAAAGAAATTGGGGATGTATTGAAGATAAAGAATTATTTTTAGAGTCATTTGGTGCTAAAAATATTAATGATGTTGAAAAATGGTTTAAAGATGTGTCTGATGATATTCAAGATTTAAATCTTTCCAGTTTTGGAGTTAAAAAAGAAGAAATTGAAGATATTGTGAAATTAGCTACTACTGGCGGAAGAATGGATAATAATCCAATAATTTTTAATGAAAAAGAAATTGAAGATATTTTAATAAATGTTTTTTAATAGTTTAGGAATTAAATTAGATTAATATGAATGAAACAATTAACTCAATTGTGCATGATATTATTTTTAATAATTTTCTCCAAATAGGAATATTGTGTTTTATTGTAATTTTTTTAATTGTAGGGTATTTCATATCTCCAAAATCTGGAAAAGCTGTAATCGAATCTTTGTTAAATAGATTTTTTTTAATAGTAATTTTAACTTATATAATATATAATGTTGTGATAAATTATTTTTTATTTAATTATACTTGTTTTTATGATATTTTTAAGATATCTGATGTTTTTAGTATTTTAATTTTCGATTTTTTTATATATTCATTCACATCATATAAATTATCATACGATTCAAAATTTTTTCCGAAAATTTTTAAAGAATTATTATATTCTCTTATCTTAAAGTATTCATTAAATTTTATTAGATTGTTAATTACTGTTTTTAATAGAAAAAGTTTTAATATGGATTTTTTGAGTTATTTTATAAATGATTTATTTTTGATTATAATAATGTCAATATTAATTTTTCCATTATTTTATTTAATTTCAATTTTAATGGAATATTGTGAAATTTATTCAACATATGGTTTAGATTGTACCATATTTATTTTAAAATCATGTAAACTTAATGTAAAACATATTTTTGATGCTAAAAAGAAGTTAAATATGATGGATGGGAATAATATTAATGAAGAAAATTCACCTATGTTCATATTTAAAGATAATATTATATTCAGTAATTCTAAAGAAATAGGTAGATATCAAATTAATGTAAGTATTCCTAAAGATAGTAATAAAATGCATCATTGTTTAACAAAATATAAAAAAATAAAATATATAGTTAACTATGGTGAAGGAAAAGATAATATTTATAATTTTTTATATATTAATTTAGACAATAAAAATATTAAATTATGTTTAAATACTAAAAAATGTGTTCCTTTAAATATTGAATCTAATTTAATTGAGTTTGTTTTTGAAAATAAAAATGATATAAAATTTTGACTTTGTTGAAATCCTATTTTTCTATTTTGATTGATTGAAGAATATTGTAAATTGTTGTTTTGTAGTCTTGTACTTTTACTTTTGTTGTTTCCGTTTAATTTTCTTTTTATGACACTAAATACGCTTTCTACATTGTTTCTTAGCGAGTATATTTCTTTGTTGAATGTTTTTTGGCTTAATCGTCTGTACCATCCGTGTCGGAAGTTGGATTTGAGTGGTATTTGGTCGGATGCTTTTATTTCTTTGTTTATGCATTCCCTTATTTTTTCTGTATCATATGCTTTGTCTGTTATTACATATTCTGGGTCATGTTTTTTTAAACTTCTAATGGACGCTATTACAAAGGTTGTATCGTGTTTAGCTCCTCTTACTGTTTGTGAATACAATATTAATCTTGAATCAACATCGATTGCAATGTGTGATTTGGTGTAAGTGTTTTCGTTCGTTATTGCGTATTTTTGCGTAATATTTGTCTGCATTGTCGCTACTGAATCCAGTGCCATCAGGAGCCACATATTTAACTTTAATTTCTAAATTATAACTATTAATGTTGTTATTTTTTCAAACATGTTTGTAGGCATTCTTTTAAAGAATTATGGATTGATGAATCATGATGATGTTAAGCCAAGATTCTTCTATGATTTAAGATTAATGTTGGAAGGATAGGTCTATCACTATTTTAAAAAGGAAGATGGAACTGATTTGATTGATGTTATTGTCGGGGTAGCTATTGGAAAACATAGGGGATGGATTCATAATAAAGACATTGATAAGATTTTAAGTTTTAAATAGGAATAATTTTATCATATATTTTTCATTAAACATATTATCATGGTTTTGAGAGTTCCTTTAGAAAATTATTGTAAACATGATGACTGTCAATTTGATACAACTATTGAAAGTAAGTTTCATCAATTATCTTTAAATTCTTATGTAAATAATAATTTATTCACATTCCTTATTGAAAATAATATGAATAGATTTCTTTTTGGTTTTATTACTGGAATTAAAGATTTAAATTTAGATAATATAGATTATTATAATAAATTATTAAGACCTAATGAAGTAGAAGAAATTTGTAAAGAAAGTTTTATAAAAAAATTCCATTGTCCTGAATGTGGAAATCTTCTTTTTAGAGAACATTTAGATGATATAAATTATAAAGAAAAT
>UMLU01015568.1_pt1 | contig 11026 bp, 8 predicted proteins | sample 1966621 | NCBI WGS metagenome assembly UMLU01 (sample SAMEA4836210, study PRJEB28245) | human gut metagenome | biome: gut microbiome; material: fecal sample | place: Denmark | collected 2008 | reverse complement strand
TACACCTTTATAATATAATAGCGTACAGGGGGAACGATTTTTGTCGTTGTACCCTGTACGCTATTTTTGTTTCGCTATTATGAAGCAGTACCCTCCCCTTGTGAAACAGTGCCGTCGATTATCGGCTTGCGGTAATTACCAGTGAGAAGTGCTTGTATCTCGGATTCCGGATAGAGGGTCTTGCCACATAATATAATGTAGGGCAAGATGCCCTGTTTGCGATATTCCTGCAAGGTGCGGCGACTAAGCTTCAAATGCTCGGAGAGTTCCTTGTCGGTGAGGTATCGCTCCCCGTCCAAAGGTGGGCTGTAGGACTCGATGAATGAAGATAGCCAGTTGTTGGCTTTCTTCAAGGATTGCATGGCGGTGTCTATCGACTTGCTCTCATGCGTAAGAAGTTGGTTCATGTTCATTGTTTACAATTTGGATTAAGTGGTGAATATAAAATGTGTTGGCTCGCCCAGGGTGAAGTTTTCAGCCTTGCCTTGGGCGAGTTTGGCTTTACGCTATACCGATTTGATTCTGGCGATAAGCGGAACGATGGCTTTGACCTCTTCGGGGCAGTAATAGAATTGGCGACCTATCTGGGTATGCCCCAAGAAACGGCGGTCACGAAGTTTTTGTAAGGTGCGCTGGCTGATGCGAAGTTGCTGGCAGACCTCATGACCTGTAAGCCATTTGTTCAGACGCTTGCCGTTAGCCTTATGCTTCAGCAACTCAACTTTCTTTACCAAGGCATCGTATCTTGCCATCATCAAGTCGAATGCCTTCTTTTCCATTGTTACTACTTCCATATTCTCTGTTTTATTGGTTCAACAAATTCGGATGCAAAGTTAATGTGTATATGTTGAAAAACAATGAAAATGAATAACTGTGGCAGTGCTTTTCTGGGGTTTGCCGACCGCTTGGCAAGAAAAATCAAGAAAATTATACGTGGGTCATTAATGAGTTGTTAAACGGGTATTTCTCAAATGCTTAATTTTGCCGCCGAGAAATAAAAACAACGAATTATATAACATTTCAAACGGAATTAGGATGGAAGTAATAACAATGGAAAGTGCAGCCTTCAAAAAGCTGACAGAACAGTTGACAGAAATAGTCCAGTACGTGCGATTGGCAAAAATGGCATTTCAAGAGAACTTGACGGGTAAGGGATTGAAGCCGATGTTGACCAATGACGATGCAGCTAAGATGCTTGGTGTGAGCAAGCGCACCTTGCAGCGAATGCGCTCAGAGAACCGCATTGATTTTATTAAAATTGGCAATCAATGCCGATACCAAGTTGAAGCCATTGAAAGAATGGTTGAGGAACGAACAATAACAAAGGAAACATGAGCATGGAAGATGGAACATTGAGAAAACTGGAGTTATATCTCCATGACCTACACAAAAAGATAGACGGCATCTACGACATGCTGATGTTGAGACACGAACGAGAGACGGAGCAAAAAGGAAGTTCTGCCATCAATGAAAAATTGCTCGACAACCAAGATCTCTGCCTCTTATTTCAAATCTCCCCTCGTTCCCTTCAACGCTATCGCAGTCTGGGAGTGCTTCCCTACAAACGTTTGGGGCAGAAAACCTACTACACGGAAGAGGATGTGATGCAGTTTGTAGAGAATAATGTCAAAGAATTCAAGAAAGAGAATGTGGAGCATTACTTGACTCGCATTCATCAGAAATACAAATAACAACAGTATTCACCATTAAACATTTACAATTATGGTACAAAAGAAAAAGAGTGATGAACAGGACGTGCTGGTAGTCCGTGACGAGAAGACGGGCGAAATCAGCGTCGTCGCCGGACTCAGCAGAGACGGCACCCCGAAGCGAGCGCCCGCCAAGGCGGAGAACACGTCCGACTTCCTGCGTTTTGACCGCAACAGTGACTTGATGGACAGTTTCTTTAGAAACTTCTTCCGCCAGTGCAAGGAGCCAAGTCGATTCGGATTCTACCGCATAGCGGCAGACCAGGTGGAAAACCTGCTTGGCGTGATGAAGGAGTTGCTGAAAGATCCGGAGGCTAACAAGGAGATTCTTTCCGCCCACAAGGTTGACACTTCCAATTATGAGAAAGAGGCAAAGCGATCGGAAGGTCAGGCGAAAGAAACCGCATCATCGGACGATGCGTCCAAGACGCAAGCTAACACAGAAAAAGAGAATGTATCATCTGAACAAACCAACGAAAAAGAGAACGACATGGAACAGAAACCAGAACAGACCGCAACCGAACAGCAGGCACAGACCGCTCCGGGTGTAAAGCAGAACCTCATTAGTGGTAACGATGTGAACCTGCAGGAACTTGGTGCCAAATATGGCATAGACTTCAACAGTATGAATGAGAAGGATATGAAAGCCCTGCTCAACTACGGCAAGACGGGGCTTGTGATTGTGAAGCCGACCTTCGGTGGTGAACAGATAGAGATACAGGCCCGTCTGTCATTCCGCAAGGACGATAACGACCAGTTGCAACTCGTGCCGCATTTCGTGCGCAACGAGCCTAAACTCGATGTCGCTTACAAAGGCTATACCTTCACTCCTGAGGACAAGAAGAACCTGTTGCAGAACGGCAACCTTGGTAAGGTTGTGGATTTCCCCGACAAGAATACAGGTGAACTGCGTCCTCATTTCATCAGTATCGACCGTCTCACCAATGAGATTGTTGACATCCCGACCAACAAGGTGCGCATACCCGATACCATCGGCAAGACACCTATTACCAAGGACGACAAGAGAGTGCTCTACTCAGGTATTCCGCTTCGCAAGGAGATTGAGCTTGCCAACGGGCGCAAGTTTACACCGCTGCTGCAGGTGAATGTGGAACAGCGTGGCGTGGAGTTCGTGCCTGGCAGCACAAGACAGGCGCAAGGTCAGAAACAGAATGGAGACAAGAAGCAGACCGCTGACAAGCAGGAGCAGAAGGCAGAAGGTGATGCGGGCGGTCAGAAGAAGCAGCAAGATCCCAACCACTGGCTCAATGAGGATGGGACCATCCGCCGACTCAACACCTATTTCAAGAAGGAACTGACCGAGCAGCAGAAGGACGACTATGTGGCAGGCAAGACCATCGAGATCAAGGAAGTGCCCAACAAGAACGGCAGCGGTACCTATACCGCTTATGTGAAGTTCGACTTCGACAAAATGCAGCCACGTTCCTACCGCAACAATCCAGACCTCAAACAGGCAAAGGAACAGATTCCGACCAATGAGAACAAGGTACAAGTCGCCGTCAACGAGCAGGGCAAGACCCATGAGGCGACCAAGCACACCAAGGATCCGCTGAGTCCGGGACAGTCTGCGCCAAAGAACGAAAAGCAGCAGAAGGAACAGAACGCCGAGGAACAGAAGCCAAAGAGAAAGGCAAGAAGCGTGAAGATGTAGTTGCCGCCACTTGATCCACAGAGTTAATCATCCATCATAACAACCGACATCTGCGACCGTCTATCCCACGGTTGCGGATGTCACAAAAACAACAGACAATGAAGACAATCATCGCAGAGAAACCAAACGTAGCCAAGGAAATCGCCCACATTGTAGGAGCTGACAAGCGTGAGGAAGGCTATATGCAGGGCAATGGCTATTATGTGACATGGGCTTTCGGACATTTAGTGCAGCCTGCCATGCCGGAAACCTACGGCATGAAGGGATTCCATGCAGAGAATCTGCCTGTGATTCCCGACCCGTTCGTTCTTGTTCCCCGACAAGTCAAGACAGAGAACGGCTACAAACCAGATGCAGGTGTGCTTGCCCAGATTAAAATTATCGGCAAGCTGTTTGACAGCAGTGAGCGCATTATCGTAGCAACCGATGCCGGACGTGAGGGAGAGTTGATTTTCCGATCCCTCTATGCGTATCTCGGTTGCAGGAAACCTTTCGACCGTCTCTGGATCAGTTCGCTTACAGATACCGCCATCCGTGAGGGACTTCTGAACCTCAGGGATGGCAGGGAGTATGACAATCTCTATCATGCAGCCAAGGCACGAAGTGAGGCAGACTGGCTTGTCGGCATCAACGGCACACAAGCCCTGACGATAGCTGCAGGACGTGGCACCTATTCCGTAGGTCGTGTGCAGACTCCGACCCTTGGCATGGTGTGCGAACGCTATTGGGAACACAAGCGTTTCGAGTCGAAACCATTCTGGCAGGTACACTTTGGTGTGGTTGATGCAGACAGTGGCAATATACTGAAGTTCACATCTGTCAACCGATGGACAGACAAAGCCACCGCAACCGACATATATAATAAGGTGAAAGATACCGGTTCTGCCATCATCACAAAGGTCGCAACCAAGCGAAAGGTGGAGAAGGCACCGCTCCTTTACGATCTCACCACCTTGCAGAAAGAAGCCAACTCCCAGCATGGCTTCACGGCAGAACATACACTCTCCATCGCCCAGAAACTCTACGAGGCAAAGTTCATCACCTATCCAAGAACATCAAGCCGCTATATCTCGGATGATGTATTTGCCACCCTTCCCAAACTCTTCAAGAATCTGGAGAATCATTCGGAATATGGAGAAAAAGTGAAATTCTTGCCTGGCAGTGAGGACTACAGCAAGAACAGCGTGAATGCAGCCAAAGTGACCGACCACCATGCCCTGCTCATCACAGAAAATGCAGCCATTGGTCTTTTCAAGGACGAGAAGATCGTTTATGACATGATATTGTGCCGGATGATTGAAGCGTTCTCAGCAGACTGCATCAAGGACATCACATCAGTATCGGCGCAAGTGGATCATGAAGTGGAGTTTGGCATCAGTGGCTCCATCATCCGACAGACTGGCTGGCGAGCGTTGTCGCTCAAGGAAAAGAACAACAGGCTGGACAAGGATGCAGACGCAACCGACAATGATGTCAAGGAGCAGGTCATTCCCAACTGGCAAGAAGGACAGCATATCACTCTTTCTGGCTGCACCATCACGGAGGGCAAGACCAAACCAAAGCCATTGCATACGGAATCCACATTGCTTGCAGCAATGGAGACCGCAGGCAAAGAGATAGAAGATGATACGATGCGCCAGGCAATGAAGGACTGCGGTATTGGCACACCAGCTACACGTGCCGCCATCATCGAAACCCTGCTCAAACGAGAGTATATGGTGCGCCAGCAGAAGAAGCTTGTGCCGACAGAAAAAGGACTCGCCCTGCATTCCGTGGTGAAGAACATGGCGATTGCCAATGTGGAGATGACGGGCAAATGGGAGGCGGAACTTGCCAAGATTGAACGAGGTGAAGCAAGTGCAGACGGGTTCACCCATAGTATCGAAGGCTATACCCGTGAAATCACTGCGGAATTGTTAGGTTGTGACAGACTTTTCAGCCACAAGGATTCCGGCTGCCAGTGTCCTAAATGCAAGCAAGGTACCATGCAGTTCTTCGGAAAGGTAGTAAGGTGCAGCAACAAGGAGTGCGGTATGCCAGTGTTCAAGCAGGTAGCAGGAAAGTTGCTCACTGATGCCGACATCACCGACTTGCTCACCAAGGGCAAGACCAGAACGCTCAATGGTTTCACCAGCAAGCAAGGCAAATCATTCTCCGCAGCCATAGCCTTTGACGAGAATTTCAACACGAAATTCGTCTTTGCAGAGCGCAAAACAGCAGAAAAGCGAGGAAATGTGAAGAGATACAAGAAATAGTTTGTACCTTTGCCACCGAAACATGGTTCATAAATGGTGTCTTTATTCAGGATGCTTTTATTTACTGTGGATTAAGTGGCGGCACTCGGAGGGATACCGAGTGCCTTTTTCTTGCTTTCAACAAACATCAACCGCCATCCACGGTTTATTATTCACCACTTAATCCATTCAACTGACAAATGAACAGAAAGAAACAGACACAGACAGAGCTGTCCTATTACGGACTGTACCTCTTGAACCACCTCAGAGAGAACCGTTTTCCACAAGCCAGCGATGCGGACTTTATCCGCGAACGTGCTGACCATGCCGCAGAAGTATATGAGCAGGCACGGCGTGATGCCCTCTTTGCCGATGCGGCACAAGAACTTGCCATGTCAGCATTGCTGAAAGGTCTCCGCTTTTCCAAGTACAGCATCCTGTACGATGTTGTTGACAGTGAGTTTCCCCTGGAGGTAGCAGTAGAAGATCAGGAAGCGTTTGTCAAGAACCTCCTGCCTTTGGTTGACAACGTGTATTCCATTTACGACCTCACCGATGACGATTTTGCCCAGTCACCGGACTACGACCAGCTCTATACAGAGTTGACTGGAGCCGTAGCTCTTTTCATAGAGTCAAATGGCGTACAATAGAAAACAACGTCTGAACGATAACATCAAGGCGATAGAGACAGCATTCATCCTTGACAGGGAACTGCGCACGCCGACCGCCCGTGAGCGTCTCCTTCTGGAGCGTTACTGCGGATTCGGAGGATTGAAGTGCATCCTGAACCCTGCCAGGGAACTGGCGGATGCCGTCCATTGGGCAAAGTCAGACCTTGAGTTGTTTGCTCCTACAGTGGAGCTGCATAGACTTATCCGTGAAAACAGCAAGAATGAAAGCGAGTACAAACAGTTGATGGACAGTCTGAAACAGTCCGTCCTTACGGCATTCTACACGCCGTCAGCCGTTACGGAGGCTCTGACGGATGTGTTGAAAGAGCATCAGATCATCCCCGAAAAGGTGCTTGAACCCTCGGCAGGCATCGGAGCTTTTGTCGATTCCGTCTTGGATAACAATCCCAAGGCAGACATTATGGCATTTGAAAAAGACCTGCTTACGGGAAAGATACTTCGCCATCTGCACCCGGAGCAGAAAGTGCGCATAGAGGGATTCGAGAAGATAGAAAAGCCTTTCAATGACTACTTCGACCTCGCCATCTCAAATATTCCCTTTGGCGATGTTGCCGTGTTTGATCCGTCTTATACAGCCATGAAAGGCATGAGGGCACTTGTCACCAGACGCATACACAACTACTTCTTTGTCAAGGCTCTTGATACGGTAAGGGACGGCGGGTTGGTTGCCTTCATCACCTCACAAGGTGTATTGAATGCCAAAAACAACAGTGCCGCGCGTTTTATGATGCTCTATCATGCAGATTTCGTGTCAGCGATTCGTCTTCCCAACAACCTGTTCACGGAAAATGCCAATACGGAAGTGGGCAGTGACCTCATCATTCTGCAGAAAAATACCCAAAAGGAGTCGCTGCGAGGAGACGACAACCTGCTTGATACCGTCTATAATGACGAGAACCGCATTCCGACAAACAACTACTTTCTGGAGCATCCGGAACGCATTATCCATTCAACAGCAAAGTTGGATACTGACCCGTTCGGCAAACCTGCAATGATATACACGCATGAGGATGGTGTGGAAGGCATTGCAGAGGATTTGCGAAAGATGCTCCATGAAGACTTTAAGAAGAACCTCAATTTGAACCGATACTTGGGGATAGAGGAAACAAAGGCTGAGGAAGTTAAGGAGGTTGAAGAAACAGAAAAGATAGAAAAAACAGAGAAGATGAAGCCTTCCATTGAGGAAAAGCAGAACGATACAGTAGTATCCTTGCAAGAGCAGGAAAAGCCTACTGATGATGCTGAGCTATCCCAAAAGTCCAATCATCAGCAGCCACCAGTTCAAATGACGCTGTTTGACCTTTGGGGAATGGAAGAAGAAAACCGTCTGACTGTCCATGCTACAAAGAAGAAAGCAGAGGTAACAGTGGGGGCTGCCGCCAAGAAAGTGTCAAGGAAGAAAGCAAGTCCGTTGGTAAAAAGCGTCAATCCGACTTTTGAAGTTGTGACAATGCCTGTGGAAAAAGAAGAAAAGCCTTCGTTGACAGATGCAAAAGAGCAGGAAACAAGACAGGAGACAAAACCAATCCTGCCTGGGGATGAGCCATACGCAAGCATCTCTTGGGAAGAGAATCCGCCAATCAACGGCTTTTACGAGATGATGATGACCATGGCTCCAGAAGACAGGGTGCTGCTGCGCCAAAAGGCGGAACTGCACCGTCAGGAACAGCTCAAGGCTCTGGGCGTTGAAGATACGCTTGATCCGAAGTTCAAGCCGCCGATGGAACCGATAGAAGTTCTCAAAGTTCAAATCGGGCATGGACAGTCGGAAGAGAATGAGGCAAAAGCAGATTCCAAGACTCAGAGCACATTGGAAGAAACAAATCATGAGCGGGAACAACAAAAAGAGCAAGAAAGAAAGCGGGAAGAGCAGGCAAGGAAGAAAGAGGATGCTATGAAGCCCCGTCCGTTTGATGAGAAACTGGAAAGTTTTCATCGTGAGGGTTCTATGGTGCTCGACTCTGCCGGAAACATCGGTGTATTGAAAGACCTTACCAAGTATGGTGCAACCTTCATGCCGTTGAATTTGAATATGGAGCAGAAAGAAAAGGCTGTCCTGTATATCGCCCTCCGTGATGCCTATCAGAAACTTTACACCTATGAAGCGGAAGAACAGACGGAAAACAAGCAGATGCGTGAGAGTCTGAATGTCTATTATGATGCTTTCTTCATCCGCTTCGGCAACCTCAATGCCAAGCAGAATGTGAAGTTCATCCTTATGGATGCCTCAGGGCGCGACATGCTGTCGTTGGAACGGGTAGAAAACGGACATTTCACAAAGTCAGACATCTTCGACCACCCGGTCTCTTTTTCGCTTGACGAGGTCAGCCATGTCGATTCTCCGGAGGAAGCGCTCACCGCCTCGCTCAACAAGTTCGGCCGTATCGACTTGCCGTATATGACAGAATTATCGGATATGCCGGAACCGGAACTGACGGAAGCGCTTAAAGGGCGCATCTATTACAATCCACTCATAGACGGCTACGAGATAGCCGACCGCTTCATTGCTGGCAATGTCATAGAGAAAGCGGAGCGTATAGAAGAATGGCTGAAGGAAAATCCCGACCATGCAATCGTGAGGGAGTCGTTGGAAGCCTTGAAGGCAAGCATTCCCGAACCGATAGCCTTTGAGGACCTGGACTTCAACTTCGGTGAGCGTTGGATTCCTACAGGTGTGTATTCCGCTTACATGAGCCACCTCTTCAATACACAGGTCAGCATCGTCTATTCCGACAGCATGGACGAATATTCGGCAAAATGCAGTATGAAGACCATGGCCATCACGGATGAGTATATGGTGAAGGGATATTACCGCCACTATGACGGCATGAGTCTTCTGAAACATGCCCTGCACAACACTTGTCCCGACATGATGAAGAGCATCGGTGAGGATGAACACGGCAACGACATCAAGGTGCGTGACAGCGAGGGCATACAGCTTGCCAATGCCAAGATTGACGAAATCCGCAACGGGTTCACTGAATGGCTGGAGGAGCAGTCTGACTCCTTTAAGGAACGCTTGACCACAATGTACAACCGGAAGTTCAACTGCTTCGTGCGTCCGAAGTATGACGGTTCTCACCAGACCTTCCCCGACTTGGACTTGAAAGCCCTTGGCGGAAAGTATGGTGTCAAGAGTGTGTACCCAAGTCAGAAGGACTGTGTATGGATGCTTTTGCAGAACGGAGGCGGGATATGTGACCACGCCGTAGGTACAGGCAAGACCCTCATCATGTGCATGGCTGCGCATGAGATGAAACGTCTCGGTATAGCTCACAAGCCGATGATTATCGGGCTGAAAGCCAATGTCGCGGAGATAGCTGCCACCTATCAGACAGCTTATCCCCATGCGAGGATACTCTATGCCTCGGAGAAGGATTTTTCCACCAAGAACCGTGTCAGTTTCTTCAACAACATCAAGAACAACGACTATGACTGTGTAATCATGTCGCACGACCAGTTCGGGAAGATACCGCAATCGCCAGAACTCCAGCGGCAGATATTGCAGGCTGAGCTTGATACTGTGGAGGAAAACTTGGAAGTGATACGCACGCAGGGCAAAGACGTGTCAAGAGGAATGCTCAAAGGCTTGGAAAAGCGAAAGCAGAATCTGGAGGTGAAGTTGCAGAAGATAGCCTACAGCATCGAGCAACGTACCGATGATGTGGTGGACTTCCGCATGATGGGCATCGACCACTTGTTTGTGGACGAGAGCCACCAGTTCAAGAACCTCATGTTCAACACCCGTCACGACCGTGTGGCAGGACTCGGCAACAGCGAGGGAAGCCAGAAGGCACTCAATATGCTCTTTGCCATCCGAACCATACAGGAGCGGACAGGCAGAGACTTGGGAGCGACATTCCTGTCGGGAACAACCATCAGTAACTCACTGACAGAGTTGTATCTGCTCTTCAAGTACCTGCGCCCCAAGGAACTGGAGCGTCAGGACATCCGCTGTTTCGATGCGTGGGCGGCAATCTTCGCCAAGAAGACTACCGACTTCGAGTTTAACGTCACCAACAACATCGTACAGAAGGAACGTTTCAGATACTTCATCAAGGTACCGGAGCTTGCTGCTTTCTACAACGAGATAACTGACTATCGCACGGCGGAGGCGGTTGGTGTGGACAGACCACAGAAGAACGAGATCCTTCATAATATACCGCCGACACCCGAGCAGGAGGACTTCATCCAAAAGCTGATGGAGTTTGCCAAGACAGGTGATGCCACCATCCTCGGCAGACTTCCACTGTCGGAAACGGAAGAGAAGGCTAAGATGCTCATAGCCACGGACTATGCCCGAAAGATGGCGCTTGACATGCGCATGATAGACCAGACTTGTGAGGACCATCCCGACAACAAGGCGAGCCATTGTGCCAAGATGATAGCGGACTATTACAAACGCTATGACAGCCATAAGGGTACGCAGTTCGTATTCTCAGACTTGGGAACATATCGACCGGGCGAATGGAACGTGTATTCAGAAATCAAGCGTAAGCTGATAGAGGATTATGGAATACCTTCATCTGAAATCCGCTTCATTCAGGAGGGCAAGAACGAGAGGGCAAGAAAGGCGGTGATAGCAGCCATGAACGAGGGTTCGGTACGAGTATTGTTCGGCTCCACATCCATGTTGGGTACAGGTGTAAACGCACAAAAACGGTGTGTGGCTATCCATCATTTGGATACACCGTGGGTGCGACATGAAGTCGCATAGAT
>UMLU01032047.1_pt1 | contig 11081 bp, 12 predicted proteins | sample 1966621 | NCBI WGS metagenome assembly UMLU01 (sample SAMEA4836210, study PRJEB28245) | human gut metagenome | biome: gut microbiome; material: fecal sample | place: Denmark | collected 2008 | reverse complement strand
CCGCCGCTCGTGAGAATCTGGCCGTCGGATGTGACGTGCCGTGTTTCACCGTTTGGCAGGGTATAGTACCCTGGCGGCGTGCCGCAAAAAGCAGTGCTGTCGGAAATAATAAGAAAGCGCGAAGGACTCTTGATTGTAAAATATAGCCGCAGCATCTCGGGGCAGATGTGCTGCCCGTCACAGATGACTTCACATTCCACATCCGGATGCGTCAATGCCGCGCCGAGCCCGCCGATATCGCGGTGATGGATACCGGTCATGACATTTCCAGTGTGCGTGGAAACACTGATGCCGCGGTCATAAGCAGCCATGGCGGCAGCGTAACGATTGTTGCTGTGCGCCGCGCCGATTGTTACACCGTGTGAGAGAAAAAAGTCGACTACCGGCCACACGCCGGGAGTCTCCGGGGCGAGACTGACCAGCCGCAGCAGTCCGCGCGCGTCCTCCCACAGAGAGTATGCCGTATTCATATCGGCGGGAGCGCAGGGCGGCATTGAACCGCCCTCGCCGCTGCGCGCAAGCCAGGGCCCCTCGCTGTGAATACCGCAGATCTCGGCACCGACTGGGTGCAGTGCGGCAGCCTGCGCGCAGGCTGAGATCATTGCCGGTACGGCAGTGGGAAATACGCCAGTGATGCCCTGCGATGCGCAAGCCTTGACATAGCGGCAGACGGTCTCCACATCTTGGGCAAAACCGCGCGGATGCTCGAGCGACCAACCACAGATACCATGGTTATGCGTATCAATGATACCGGGAATTACACGTGCGTCTCGCGCGTCTATTACCGGCCCGTCGGGAATCTGTTCTGCGGGCAGCAGTGCATCGACGCGACCGTGCCGAATTCGCAGAAGGCCGCTGCAGCAGCCGTCCTCCATATAAATCCTGTCTGAACGGATGTAAAATAAATCCGTGTATATCACGCGCGTGTGCACCGCCTTTTTGAAATTGATTGGTCATGAGCTTTCTGCGCACGGCCACTTTTGACAATAGAATAGTACATTCCTCAGTGCTTTGCAACGCATGAAATTATCCTATAAAAAGTGTAATAATCTGCGCTATATGCGGCGAAAAAATTTGATTTTGCCTGCTATGGACGCTATACTACGATCAGAGAAAATGTCTCAGAAAGGGTACTTTGCCATGAAGGAACGAGGGGAATATATCCTCTATTTGCTCTCCAGAAGTGAGAAACCTATGTGCACCAGCGAGCTGGCTGAGTTGATGTCCATCAGCACCCGTACCGTAAAAATGGAAATGAATGATTTGCGCGGTGAACTACCGCAACACGGTGCTGAGCTGATTGCCAAACGTAACTACGGTTATGAGCTGAAAATCTTCAATGAGGAAGAATTTCAGCACTATTACGGACCAGCCTTCCTGAAATTTTCTGTTACAAAGCGTTACAGTAAGTACGATTTTAATCAGATTATCGTTTTTTGTCGGCATCTGGTCAGTCTGACACGCCCTATTACCATCGAACAGCTGGGGCAGCACTATGCCATGTCGCCGTCAAATCTGCGAAACTATATAAGCCGTGCAAAGCCATATCTGGCTACATTTCATCTTACCATTCCGCCGCACATGCGCAAAGGCGTGAGCGTTGTGGGGACAGAAGCAAATCTGCGCGTCGCGCTGATGGAGCTATGCGCGGTGCATTCCCATCTTGCTTCGTTTGATGAATATGGCGCAGCATACCGCCGGTGGCTGCGTTGCGGCGATCAGGAAAGGTCGGAGCTGCGCCATCTGTTACTGCACCTGCTGCGCGAAAGCCCAATCAGTCTGCGGGATACGAACTCCCAACGCCTGAGTATTTATCTGCTCATTGCACGCAACCGCAACCAGGCAGGGTACCGCTTGTCATTCTCCGAACAGGACATCGCTGATATCCGGAGCTGCGAAGCCTACGCTTGCGCCCGCGATATTTATAGTCGTATTTCTGCGGAACATGCCGGCTTTGAGGAGAGCGAGGAGGAAGTCTGCTTTTTTGCCGTGCTGCTTATGTGCTGTCAGGATGCGGCGCACCGTCCGCTTGACGATATGGAGTCTCCGGATCTTGTGCCCGAAGCGCGTCGCCTGGCAGAAAAACTGCGCACGATGTTGCGTGTGCGTTTCGGACTTGAAGCGCGCAGCGATGATGCGCCATATCTTGAAAGCATGCTGCTGCCGATGCTTGTCAAGCGCCGCTTCGGCCTGGAGGGACTGGGCGACTTTATGTGGCAGTACGAAAATAAGGTGCGTCAAAGTCCTGTTGCCATGGAGCTTGCTCAGTGCCTTATTGATGAACTGGAGTGTGAGTTAGAAAGCACGCTTGCATTGGCAGATAAAATGTTGCTGGCAAATTATGTATACCTGCTCATCACACAGCAGCAATATGATGTAAAAAAGATGAACCTCATTCTTGTATGTGACAGCGGTATTTGGCTCAGCCGTCTGTTGGAGGAACGCCTGCGCGCGCGGTACGGAGAACTGATTGACCGCGTTGAAAGAATGGAACTGTATGAAGCGCGCAGTGTAAACTTTGAAGACTATGATGCCGTCGTGATGGATATTCAGAGCTCCGGCTACCGCTACCCATTGCCATGGCGCTACCTTTCGATTTTGCCTGACAGTGACGCGCTGCGCGATATTTATGCTGCTATTTTACTTAACGCCTATCAGTTTCGCTCCTTTTTGCCCAATCCTGCAATAATTCGGATATTTCCAGATGCCGAGGCAAAAAGTGCAGAAGCTTTTTATGCAGCGCTCGGCCGCCGTTATGCAAAGGATGAAGCGTCGGCAAAACGGTTGAAGGATCGTTTTGCACATGCAGAGGATATGCTGGGGCGGGAGACCGATGCCAAAAGCATATTCCTCTTCCTCGACCCAGTTGATGTCGGAGACGAATATATCGACCTTTACCACTTTGCCCAGCCGTTGCATGTACGGGAAGGGCGTATTTCCGATGTGCTGTGCGTGTGCATCGACTGGGAGGCTGAACCGCGGCGTGTCAAACTGATGGAGAACTGCTTGTTTATGCTGCGGCGTGATCCGGACTATTTCACAGAATTTCTTGCCGCACCAGATACAATCTTTGAAAAACTGATTACCGACTATCTTAAACTGGAATAAAAGGAGAGCCATTCATGGAAAAGCCTATTATCGCAGTGCTTGGCGGTCACCATAGTGCCGGACATGATCAATATGACTGCGTTGATCATGTCTATTGTGAACGAATCGTGGAGGCTGGCGCACTGCCTATACTGTTGCCTGCGGCAGAGGATGATACCGGACTTGCGCAGCTGTTGCGTTTGTGCAGCGGCATGTTGCTGCCAGGCGGAGCGGATGTTGACCCACGCTTTTACCATCAGGAGCCGCTGCCGCAGCTCGGTGCGCTTGACAGCGCACTTGATCGTTATTGGATCGCCGCGGTGCGCATGGCGAAGAGTATGGGGTTGCCGATGCTTGGCATTTGTCGCGGCACACAGCTAACGAATGTGGCGCTGGGCGGCAGTTTGTGCCAGGATATTTCCCTATTCTGTGAGCATCCGCTGCTGCACACACAGCGGCACAGTGCTGATGCGCCACTGCATCAGGTTGCATTGCAGTCCGGCAGTCGGCTTTCCTGCTTGTTTGGGGCGGAAACGGTGTTTACCAATTCTACGCATCATCAGTGCGTGGACATGCCTGCGCCGGGGCTGAAGATCACTGCCCGTACCAGTGATGGTGTGCCGGAGGGACTGGAATCGGACGACGGTCAGGTTGTGCTTGTACAATGGCATCCTGAAACGCTGTGTCGCACGGATGCACGTATGCTGAGGCTGTTCGAGGATCTTGTTGGGCGCGCCAGAGCCTATTCCGATGCGCATCCTATGAGATAAGGCGTTTTCCGTCCGGGGGCATATGCACCGGACGGATTTTCTTATGGCTGTATGAGGGCGAAGAATCAGATGATCCCTGAGAGAAAGATACGCCTAAAACAATTGGCATTCAAAGGAGAATAATGAATTGATAAGCAGTCTGGACTATTTTCGAGAATTGAACTTTTCCTCTGTGCTGCTGAGGCTGCTGCTGGCGATGATATTTGGTGGAATGATCGGCCTTGAGCGCGGGCGCAAACATCGAGCGGCAGGCTTTCGCACCTATATGCTCGTTTGCCTTGGAGCAACGTTGACCAGCATTCTGAGCCAGTATTTGTACGTTCGGCTTGATACGGATTGGCTGGGGTTTGCAGAAACGACCAGCAGGCAGATTGATGTGAGCCGATTTGGCGCACAGGTTTACAGTGGTATCGGTTTTCTTGCTGCTGGCACGATTATTGTCACCGGACGGCAGGAGGTCAAGGGATTAACAACAGCGGCCGGCCTGTGGGCATCTGCCTGTATGGGGATTGCCATCGGTGCGGGATTTTATGAGTGTGTTGTCATTGCATTTGTGCTGATGTTCCTGTGCATTCATTTCCTGCCGGTACTTGAAGTGTATTTGCTGGAAAATGCCAGAAATATGAACATTTATGTGGAGCTGAAATCGCTCGACGAGATTGGCGTATTGCTTGGCGCTGTCAAGACACAGAATATTCAAATCTACGGTGTGGAGATCGATCGAGGAGGGGAAGAGCACCATCGCTATCCCAGTGCGGTGCTCAGCGTCCGACTGGAGCATCACCAACAGCACCCGCAGGTATTGGCGGCGCTGTCTGAGATCACAGGTGTTATCATGATCGAAGAGATATAAGGAGGGCAAATCAAAATGCTGCCTGTTTTTGATGGATTGCGGAATATTACGCTTGCCTCTGTTGCATTTCGCCTGATTTTAAGCACGTTGTGCGGTGGCATCGTCGGCATGGAGCGCGAGTTCAAGCGCCGCAGCGCGGGGTTTCGAACCCATATCCTGATCTGCCTTGGCGCAGCTATGACCACACTGACAAGTGAGTTTTGGTTAGTGTATATGCGGTACTACCTTGATGCTGCACGCTTGGGGGCCGGGGTTGTTGCCGGTATGGGTTTTATCGGCGCGGGAACGATCATTGTCACGCGTCGCCAGCGCGTCAAGGGACTGACGACAGCGGCGGGGCTGTGGACAATTGCAATCGTGGGGCTTGCCATCGGCGCGGGTTTTTACGAGGGGGGGGCTTTTGACTGCCGGACTGATCCTGTTGGCGGAACTGCTGTTTTCCAAGATTGAATATCATATCATGGCAACGGCACCGGAGATCAATTTGTTTGTTGAGTACAAGGATCGTTCTGCACTCGACCGTGTACTGAAGCTCTACCGGGACAAGTTGATCAAGGTTTCCAATATGGAAATTACCCGTCAACCGGATAGTAGGAAGAATAATGCCGCCTGTGCACTCTTTACCTTGCGCTTGAACCGCCATTGCAGTGCCGGGACGCTTATTTCCGATGTTTGCACAACGGATGGAGTGCTGAACGTCGAGGAGATCTGATGTAAAACGATACTTGTTTGATAGTGGTTATGTTGGCAAGGATACAAGCCTGTGATGTTGTTTTGATATTGGCTTCGATATCTGGAGGCGGCGAAGAAAAGAGCTTTAGTGACTTATAAGGTTTACGAGAACGCGAGACGGGATAGGTATCATTGCTTCGTAACCATCGTAAATTTGTGCTTAAGTTTTCCCTTTAGACTGCGTCAGGCGGTAACATTAAGAAACGTAAATTGACACGTGATCCCTTGAAAGACGCGCATCTCAGCACGAAAATAAAGGGCATCATATCCCGTTTAGCCCATCAGCGAGTTCGAACTCGCCACTCGGGCCAATTCTGCTGAAAAGAACTCGAGGATAAGAAATGTCCTGTTTTCCGACTATATAAAAATTCTGTGACACAAAAAGAAAAAAATTGTTGTGATACAACCCTATATCAGTCACGGGGCCCTCCACAGATGCTGATCAGAGTGATTTGCTATCTCACATATAGAGGAGGGGTGTCAATGCCTTTAGTATGCTATGTTTCAGAGCGAGATATAAATACTCCTTTGGATGCGGAACGCTTACTACGCCTTTTGGGTGTGTCGGGAAAGCTGTCTGGTCTTTCGCTGATATAATAGGCGAGAGTTAAAGCAAAACTGCGAGATCAAGGGGATGTAGTAAATCATTTAAAACCGCGAGGGACTCTGCAAACGAGCCTCCTTGCGGCTTTTTACTTTTGCTAAAAAAGTTGCAAAAACCGACAATACATCGCACTAATCGGCGAGTCTGTGTCTGGCATTGTAGAACGATTATGTGACACAAACCATCAAAAATCGTGTATGATTTACTCACGGAGGAAGAGAATGGATATGCAGGATAACACAACTTTGATTACTTGCCGAAATCCTTGATAACTAATCTTTTTTGGTGGAAAGCTGGCTAAAGCCAACCAAATCTCTTCATGGCCTGATTGGATTTAATCGGTTATAAAAACTGAAAAACTTTTACTGGCCACGAGGTATGCCTGTAGAAAAACAGTTTGTGTTCAATTTACATATCGAGGAGGGATATATTGTGCCTTTAGTATGTTATGTTTCGGAACGGGACGTGAATGCACCACTGGATGCAGACCGTTTGCTGCGTTTATTGGGCGCTTCAGGAAAACTGTCTGGCTTTTATTATGCTGTCTATATGTTGGAACAGGTTAAACAAAAACCAGATCATGTTTTACTTATCACGAAGCGACTTTACAAACAAACTGCACAGCACTTTGGAACAACGAGTAACTGCGTAGAACGCAATCTGCGGACGCTGGTTCAGGCTTGTTGGCGCCAACCTGACCACGGACTGTTAGACCGAATTGCTGGCAGTCCGCTGTCACAGCCGCCAACCAATACTCAATTTATTGATATGTTGTCTGCATATCTTCGCAAGTAAAACTTTTGGCTTTGTGAGGGGAGGTGGGATTCTCTACCTCTCCCACTATATATCTGCGGAGAAAGGCCCCTATGGTTCAATAAGAGACTTTCTCGGCTGATATATAGGACAGCCTATTATGTACCTTGAAAACAGCATAGAACCGGATAACAAAACTGAACGAAGCAAAGCTCAGCAAATGGCGCGCCGTGATCCGCATAGAGAGGAGGACTTGGGCGAGCGATTCAGCCAGTTTGCATCTGCGCATGGCACCGCAGTCGGCAACGACCTTCGTTCAGATAATGATACTCCCGCGTTGAACGCCCTCAAAGCATTGCGCGGCGCACTCATCAGTATGAGCCGGGGTGAGATTCCCGTGGGCTGCTGCCAGTGGCCATCCGGTTATGGTACTTTTCATATCACACACGCTGAAGCGCATATAATCCTATGATGCCAAAAATAAGGAGGGTGAAAAATCTTGAATAAATCCCAGCTTCAGCAAATGAGAAATGATGATATTACGCAGGTGGATCGCAGTGATTTGGTCAACATCTGCGATATTCATATTGACGACTCTTTGCCGGCTACGGTGAAGGCGCGTATCTACTTCGACCAAGTTATCAATCCGTACTGCTTTCGCTGTGGCGATACGCCTGTGAGAGTGCGGTTTGTCGCGGAGGAAAGAACTTTGAAAGAATTGCTGCGTTCTTACTTTTCGAGTCTTAAATAGCTCGTGCGCATATTATCTCTTGCTGAAATTTGCGGTTACAAAATAAAAATGGTAAAGTGAAGCTGTAATCGTAGAGGGGAAGGAGGCATTATGCCACGCATACGAAAAGGCGTGATAGCGCGCAGCGCTATAGAAATCTTTTGGAGAATCGGATTATATATTCGACTATCCAGAGAGGACGAAAATGAAAATGAGAGTGAGAGTGTCATCAATCAGGAGAAAATACTCCGCGATTTTGTAAATAAGTATTTTGGGCCTGGGACATATGAAATTATTGGCATATTCGCAGATGACGGCCTGACAGGGACAGATACAGATCGACCGGAATTCAAACGACTCGAGAATTGTATTGTCCGCAAGGAAGTGAACTGCATGATAGTCAAGTCTCTTGCGCGAGCCTTTCGCAACCTGGCTGATCAACAGAAATTTTTAGATGAGTTTGTTCCGCTTAACGGGACGAGGTTTATTTGCACTGGGACCCCATTTATTGATACGTATGCTGCTCCACGTTCGGCAACTGAGCTTGAAGTGCCGATTAGAGGAATGTTCAATGAACAGTTTGCTGCAACTACTTCTGAGGATGTTCGTAGAACGTTTAAGGTGAAGCGGGAAAACGGCGAGTTTATAGGACCATTTGCACCTTATGGCTATGTAAAAGATCCTGATGATAAAAGCAGATTGCTGATAGATGAATGCGCGGCGGAAGTGGTCAAAAGCATTTATCATTGGTTTGTCGACGAAGGTTACAGTAAAAGGGGGATCGCAAACAGACTGAATCAGATGGGAGAGCCAAATCCAACGGCCTATAAAAAGAAAAAAGGACTCAAATATTGCAGTCCCAATTCTGACAAAAATGATGGCCTATGGTGCTCGTCCACGATTGCTACAATATTACAGAATGAGGTTTATACGGGAACCATGGTGCAAGGTAGGAACCGAGTAATAAGCTACAAAGTACATAAGCAGATATGTACACCAGAAAATGAGTGGTTTATTGTTCCTAACAAGCATGAGGCAATTATTGATAGAGAATTATTTGAAAAAGCGCAGGCTCTGCATAAACGAGATACACGAACTGCGCCGGGTGAACAAAAGGTTTATTTGTTGTCAGGCTTTGTTCGATGTGCCGATTGCAAAAAAGGCATGGTGCGCAGATCTTCCCGGGGCTGGTCCTATTATGCTTGCCGTAGTTACACTGATAAAAAAGTGTGCAGCAAGCATTCCATTCGAGAGGACAGACTGGAGAACGCAATTTTGACAGCGCTGCAAATGCAGATTACCCTTATAGATCAGCTTGCAGAGGAGATAGAGCGGATCAATAGAGCGCCTGCAATCAATAGAGAAAACAAGAGATTGACGCAATCGTTGAAACAGGCGGAAAAGAAATTGGCGCAGTACAATGATGCGATCGACGATTTATATCTCGATTGGAAAAGCGGCGAGATCAGCAAAGATGACTATCGAAGATTGAAGAGCAAAGTAACGGAACAGATACGACAGCTTGAAGCGAATATCTCCTATCTGAAAGAAGAAATATCAGCAATAGAGAATGGCATTGGGACTGATGATCCTTATTTGATGTCATTTTTGAAGTACAGAAATATTCAAAGCCTTAATCGGGGAATCTTGGTCGAACTTGTAAAGGCGGTTTGGGTTCATAAGAATGGCGAAATAACAGTTGACTTCAATTTCGCGGATGAGTTTCAGCGTATACTTGATTACATTGAATGTGAACATAGTGCGCTTACCCCGATGGAGCAAAAAGCTGCAATGTAGCAGGCAGGGCGACCTGCCTTAAAACGGAACCAATGTTGTGCATAAAAAGCTGGCTCCGTAGGACCGACTGCGCCTGCTGCACCCGCAATACCCTGTGGGCCGATGGGGCCCGTCGGTCCGGTTGCGCCAACCGCGCCGGCGGCTCCGGCTACGCCTTGAATGCCCTGCGGTCCCTGCGGGCCTGCGGCGCCTGTGGCACCCGTCTGACCTTGAGGTCCGGTAGGCCCAATGGCGCCCGGCGCACCGGGGACGCCTTGAAGACCCTGTACACCCTGCGGCCCCGTCGGCCCGATCGGACCGGGAACACCCTGAATGCCCTGCACGCCCTGCGGCCCCGTCGGGCCCAGCACATACTGAGGCGGGAACGGCGGCGGAGGAAACGGCGCGGGGCAGGGCGGCGGGCAGCGGTCTGCACAGCCGCACGAATTCTGAAAACGATTCATCGAAAATACCCTCCTTTTAAGCTCGGGGCAGGAAAACTCCTGCGCTTCATTCTATGCCGTGGGCAGGAAGAGGTGAGCACGATAGAATGTGCACGTTTTGTGAACAATGGGGAAAAGCCTTGCAACGCTTCCGGTGGTATGCTAACATATAATAATATGTTTTACAGAATCAAAATGTTCGTCAGAACAGGAGGAGCTCATGCAGAAAAAATTGCTCATCCCCATCCTCGTCGTGCTGGTGCTTGTGATCGTGCTGATGGTGCGGGGCTGTGGGAATAAGGATGCATCACAGGGTGATAAACAGGACGAAACGCAGGACGTGCAGACGGACACGTTCGACAATACGAACACGACCGGAAACGACGTGCGCACAGAGCTTGGCACGATGACCGCCAATGAAAGCGGCGGTGTCGACATCACCGTCACGGCGGACGGCCCGCAGACGACTTACACCTATACCGATGTCGCACCCGACGCGTGGTACGCCGACGCGGTCAACTACGTCGTCTCCACGGGTGTGATGAGCGGCGACGACACGCAGCATCTCTTCCAGCCGGAATATGGCGTGGAGAGATCACAGTTCGCTGTCATCATGTACCGCTTTGCCGGCGGCACGCCGACGGAGGAGGACGCAGAGTTCAGCGACCTCGCGGGCGACGAGTGGTATTATGAATATGTCAAGTGGATGGTCGGCAAGGGACTCATGGGCGGCAACGGCGGGGCGTTTAACCCGAGCGACTTTTTATCCTGCGAGCAGGCGATCATCGTGCTCTACCGCCTCGCGAGCGAGCCCACAGTCAGCGGCACGCTCGACGACTACCCCTATGCGCCCAAAGTATCGGAGAGCGGCAGGGATGCCGTGACCTGGGCGTGGAACAACGGGCTCATCACTGAAAAAGAGTGCGTCTGGTATCCGACGCAGGCCATCAGCCGCGCGCAGGTCGCGCTTTTGCTGATGCGCTATGACGCCTTGATCGGCCGAAATGCGGCGTAAATGAATGAATACGGAAAAATGCGGGCATTCTGTTCTTGACAGAATGCCCGCAAACCGTTGAAAATACTGAATTTTTGAGCTGCCTATAAAGGAGCAGACAAGAAAAATGTCAAAAAAAGTAAAATTAACTGTTGACAAACGCCTACCCGCGTGCTAAGATAACACCTGTTCCGCGAATGGAGCGTGCACCTTGTAAATTAAACAACGAAACTTTGACAAGCACCAGATGAAAAACTGTGCGAAATGCACAGAGCTTGCGGAGGACCGGTTAAGTCAATTACGGTCTGAAGTAAGGATAAAAAGTTTTAAGCTATGACA
>UMLU01040386.1_pt1 | contig 11376 bp, 13 predicted proteins | sample 1966621 | NCBI WGS metagenome assembly UMLU01 (sample SAMEA4836210, study PRJEB28245) | human gut metagenome | biome: gut microbiome; material: fecal sample | place: Denmark | collected 2008 | reverse complement strand
CAGCGCAGAAGTGGAATCCGCAAGCTGCGTGTATATACGGCATACGTTTACAAGGATTTCTGTATCGTCAGGAAGCGATAAGACATCATTTCCTGACAGATACAGTCTTGCAAGCCGGCAATGCATGATTGTATATATGTTACTTTCCTGCATGTTTTCTTTTTTATTTTTCAGAGCTTTCTTTTTCAGTGTTTTCTTCCTGCTCTCCATCTTTATCAGCCTCATCAGTATCGCCGTTCTCTTCTTCGGCATTGCTGCTTTCACTTTCTTCTTTGCTATCTCCGGAAGAGATATCGACATCGCCGACATCACCGCCATCATCAGCTGTCACGTCAACAGTTGTACTGCTGTCGTCACCATCAACGGTTGTGTTCGCGGTTGTGTTGTCGTCTGTCTGCTTTTCAGTGAATACCTCATTCTTATCTGTCTTGATGGAGTCCCAAGCCATTTTATTTACGATAACCTGGCTGTCATCTTTCCAGCCGTCAACGGTATCTTCGTAGAGGTCTGACTTTCTCTGACTGATGACTGAATCTTTATGGCTTTCAGTTGCCTCCTTATCGTTTACGGCTTTCATATACAGTACAACGATGTTACCGTCCTTGTTTTCGTAAGTGTCACACTCGCCGTCTTTCAGCTTCTCGGCATTTTCAATCATGGTTTTGTCATAATCATCATATTCCGGGTCGTTTGTTGTGAAAGTAACGGTCTGGGCTGTTAACTTTGCATTGCTTGCAGCCGTCTCAAAGTCCGTGCTGTCTTTCATAGCATCAACAAGCTCTTTTGCTTTCTTTTCCGGGTCATCAACTTCTTTTTTATAAACGATTGCATAATTGAATGTAGTCTGGCCGGCTTCCTCATCGGTTACTTCCGTGTCAGCCTCTTTGATAATTTGGGCTCTCACCCTCTCCTCAATCGTCCACAGCCTCAAAACGTTTGAAACAGATTTCTCGCTTGCATGCATAGCCTCGGCACTCTGGTCTGAATTATCCTGCATAAATTTCTTTGCAGCTTCATCGCATTTTTCCTGGTCTTCGTCAGTAAACTCTACATCATATTCATCCTGATTCACTTCACTTAAAATCATTGTCTTTAAGGTATCCAGGGATTCGCCTTTGAACTGCTCGCCGTATGTGTCATACTCTGCATCATCGCCCGGCACTGCTTCAGACCATACGTCATCAGAAGCTCCGGCGTTAGACTGGCTTGACAGGGAACTCATATAGCTGTAAGCTTCTGCCTGCATGATTCGTAAATATGTACATGCTGTCGCATAATCAATCTTTAGCTTGTCACCATTCTTGTCTTTAACAGACATCACGATATCGCTGTTTTTGTATACTTTTTCTTCCTTTTTTCCGCATCCGGCAGCACTCACAACAAGTACGGCGGCAAGTGCGGTAATTCCAAGTTTCTTAATTTTTTTCATTATTTTTCCCTTTCTCATTTCGTTGTTACAAAATCTGCTGAAACATAGCCCTCAGTGCCATTTCTTGAAATCTTATACCATCCGGGATGTGAAGTCTGGTCTTCAAGCACTGTCAGCTGTACATCTTTACCAATCATTCCGATTACGGTAGATGACTTATCGGGGCTTGTCCTGAAGTTTACAGTGTCATTTGTTGCATATGTAGCTGCCGGGGCTGGAGTCTCTGCCACAGGTGTTTCCGGAGCGGGGGTTTCAGCTGCAGGTGTTGCGGCTGCAGGTGTTTCTGAGGCCGGAGTTTCAGCTGCCGGAGTCTCAGCTGCTGCTTCTGCCGGTGTTGGTTCTGCTTTCTTTTCTTCTTTTTTCACTTTCTTTTTCGGCATTTTTGTTGGTGCCGGAGTCTTAGTCGGCTCTTTTGTCGGTGCTGGTGTACTGGTTGGTTCTGGTGTTGCTGTTGGTGTCGGGGTAGCTTCTGCCTCTTCAACCTCAGCATCAAGGTTATCCATATAATCAGACACACTGTCAACATTGACTTCATACACCGGCGTCTCCGGCTGCGGAATGAATGTGTTTGCAATAGAATACCCTGACCATCCAAGCAGTGCGATAGCGGCGATTGTTACACCACCAATCTCCAGCTTGTCAATCATTTTTAAATTTTCTTTTTTTCTCTTATTTTTAGGTTTATATAATTTGTTACCCATTTTCTATATCCTTTCTGTATATTTTTTACAGCCCGTCTTCGCCCTGTTCCAGGTCAGGCCGTCCCATAACCCTCATCATGTCATCATGCAGCGCGCGTACGATTGGTTCATTTAAAATCTCCCTGGCATTGTCAAAAACCGTCTCAATATCATTTATAAAAGCAGCTGTCACGACCGGAGGCCGCTTGATATTAGCCATTTTTACAGAGCGCTTATCTCTGTAAATACCTACATTATATTTATGTGTATTGATTTCTTTAAGTAATGGCAGATTGATTTTATTCTGCTTCATATTAAAGAACGCAAGCCCGGTGTCTTCTGCATCGTTCATTGCTGAATGAGCACGCCCCTCGGCCCCGTGGTCTACATTGCATATCCGGCAGATATCCATGAGCGAAAATACATAATGCAGTTCAAGCTGTTTCTGAAATTTCGGGTATATGTTATATATCATCTTAATGGTCTCATAAATGCCGGCATCTGCGCCATTCAGCTTTGCGGTCGTCCTCATCTCTATCGCATCGGCGTTGCCAAAAGCATATGCTCTTTTGAGGTTATGCTTATCCAGGAATTCACGAAATTCTTTCATGGCATCATTGAACCGGATGCCGTTTTCATTTAGAACTTCCTGCGTGATTCCGGTTATTTTTTTACATCTTTTTGTTAGTTTGTGTCCTTCCTTAAGCCGGCAGAAACGCTGAAACGTGTCAACTACTTTCCCGTCCTGAAAGACAACCGCTCCAATCTCTGTTATCTCCTGGTATCCGTCATTCTGGTCTGCGTAACTTGTCGCGTTAAATTCCGTATCAAGGAAGCATATCTTTTTATTTTCCATCCAAAAGGTGCTCCTTTTTCTCCTTTCAATTTTATTTACAAAATCAATATGCCGAATCCGAACAAAAATTTGTCACTTTTTTCGGAAAAAATTTAAAAAAATTTGCACAAAAAAACAGGCGCGTATTTCACGCAGCCTGCTGTCTTTTCTTTTTAAGATGTTTAATCCTGCACAGAAGGTTGATACCGTCTGTGTTTGGCCTATATATATTATCTTCCACGAGGTCAAATTCGCTCATCGAATTCTCCCGTGCCCGCATGGTCTTCCCTTCCTTTTCATAGTATAAAGATACTGGATAAAGGCCGAGAGCCATAAATTCCTTGTCGTTCGCCATTCCTACATTTCTAAGTCCTCCGCATGTATCAAGAATTTCATCCTCATACATATTTGAATCAAGGTCACAAAGATATGTTACCTGGACAAACTCTTCAGTCTCTGGCTCTATGAGACAGATACTTCGCATTTCCAGATATTTATTCATTTTACATTTGCCTCCTGTAAATTTAATGAGAAGAAGGCTGAGTTGCAGCAGCACTCTTATTTGCCCATTCTTCATCTTTAGCAATTTTATATAATCGTGCTGCATTCATATCTTCAAATGTCCTCATCTGAGCATTCAGAATGTGGTCTAACCACAGCCATTCATTCATAGTCATAGGGAAGACATTCTTTATTTCTTCTTCTTTTTCTTTCGCCATTACATTAAGCAATCCGTTTTCACGCTTAACGACCGGGGCAAAATAATTTTTGATTTCAATTTCAATAGGCTTTTCTGAGCCTGGAATCCATGAGATTTTTACTTCATAGACAAACGTTTTGCCGTTCTTATTTTTTCGTCTGATAAGAGGCCTCATTCCTGATTTGTAAATCTCATTGTCGGTTCTTTCTACCGGTTGGCTTGGTGCAGACTGTGCAGTCAGCTTACCGGTATCAAACAGCCTTAATGCCTCATTGATGGCATCTATCTGAACCTGATTCCTTGGATACTGCGCCAAATGCTTTTGTAGCCAATCCACCTGGTTTAACAGCATCTTCTTATTCACATTTGGATTTTCCAATAACGCTCCGGCAGGACTCTTACCTTTTAATGTCCCCGCGCTGATAATCGTTGTATATGCGATATTACTGGATAAATCCTCCGCGTCAGATGCCTTTTCAACCGGTGCCGGCATCGGCATAAATCTTGAAAAGTTTTTCATTCTAACGGTTTCCAGAATTTCCGGAATCACGCAGACCGGAATATTTGATGTTGTTGCCTTCTTATCAGCATTTATAATAACGAATTTAAACCGGCTGAAAGTACTATGATGTAGTGTTAGCGGTTCGCTGCCATCCTTACATTCCGGCGCTGTTAATTCGTTTAATACAAAAAATGCCTGTCTTTGCTGAAGGCAAAAACATTCTTTCGGGTTTTTTAAAATCATCTCAAAAAAGTCTCCTTTCTTTGCTGTGCTTATTTTTATGTTTGCAAATTTAATATGCCGGATTTTTTCCGACACAAAAAAGCACCGCGGATTTTTTCGCGATGCTGTGACTGGTTATTTTGCGGCTGCCTTTTTGCTTAATGAGCGAAGATATTCAATCTGTTCCTCGTCGTCCATAGCTCGTTCATAATCAGACCTTGATTTTGAGGCATAAACCATCAGGCTATACATTGTCAAGGCTGCCATTACAGCAAGAATGATGATTGCTGCGATAATTGTTTTTGTTAAAATAAATGTCATAATAAAGTCCCTCCCTTAATGGAAATATTTGTTTGCAAATTTAATATGCTGAAAAAATGTAAAATAAAAACAAAGAAAAACAAAAAAGGAAATAAGAAGAAGCAAGGAGAAAAACTAAAAAACAAGCAAAAAAGCAAAACACACAAAAGTGTATTTTGCTTTTTTTAATTCTAACCCAAATGATATCGCGAGCTATGCTCGCGTATACCAGCACGACGTGCGTCCGCCCGTCGATAATAAATTATAAAGGAGGTTCGTTATGAGAGTTAATCAAGTTACAACAGCGAGGATTCGGCTCGGTATTCACATGCCCGGCACTGTGTGCCGTGCTTACATACACCCTGAAAATCCAGGGCGGTACTTCGCGGGGACTTCCCGCAAAAAAATAGTAATCTCTTTCCAATTAATTAAGAAGTAACCAAGCCATCATCCCTTGCGGGACTTGCCGCCATTGCATATATCCAAAAAAAATCGAGTAACTGTTACGGTAAATCAGAAGTCCCATATTGCCCGGCCGAACCGGCAAACTGAGCGCGCCTTCAGTATAAAACATGCCTTCTTATCGCCACCGATACAAGGAACTTTAGCCTTTTTAACACAAAAGAAGAAGTAACCGTAAACATAATGTATATACGCCTATCTTCGCTCCGCCAAACCAGGTTTGGTTACGCAGACTCAGCGTTCTGTCTTTCATTTTCTTTGCCGATTTTTTTGTTCATATATAATATGCTAAATAATTTAAAAAGTGTAACGCTTTTTCCGATTTTTTTTAAAAAAAATTTTTTATTATTTTTTTTGTGCCCTCCGGACGATATGCCGCAGGACGCGGCAGCCACTCGCTGGCCATTTTTTCAGGCAAAGCGGGCAAAAATAAATAAATGGAATAAGAGTAATCCATCCGGCCATTCAGCCGGATACATTTAATATGCTAAAAAATCCAAAAAATGTAACACTTTTTTTGAAAAAAATAAAAAAAAGAAGGCTGCAGCCTTCTTGTATGTGTTGTACAGATTTTCTTGATACATTATCCTTACTGATTGCAGCCTTAATATATCTGCAAAGTTCAGGGTATTCTTTTTCCATCTGATGACTGTACCCGCTATAATATTTTGCGAAGCCATCAGCAAAAAATTCCGATTGGTCATATCCTTCAGTATATATTCCAAACGTATCAGCAAATGTTTCCGATGAGTTTTTGTAGATATTTTCGAATTCGGATTTTAATGATACGTCGCCTTTTGTATAATCGACGTAATGTCCGAATTCATGAAGGAGCGTCTTACCCATAGTTTCCTGGTCATTTGTCACTTCGATGTAATGTGCCTCCAGGTCAGGACGGCCATTCGGCTCTTCGTAAATGCCAGAAAAGAAAGTGAGTACTGGCATATTTGATGTGACATATAATTTCCAGTCGCTTTTAATAAACTCGGTCAGCAGCTTGTCTGGAAGCGTATTTAAGATACGGTCTGCCAAATCCAGTGTCTCAGAATCAACGTTTCCTTCAGGTACAGCGATGTTGAACTCCACACGTGGGAGGATACTGTTCTCATGCTGTTCTGAGGCAGGTGCTGTTTTTGCTGTCAGTGAGCTTCCTACGAGCATTATAGCTGTTGCAAGAACGACAAACATTTCAAACGCATCAAATGCCTTGCACCCGAAATCTTTAAGTCTCATTTCCTGATTCCTTGTTTCTTTCTGCACATTTTTCATTTTTTTTGTGCTCCTTTCTTTGCTTAAAATTTTATTTAAGATTTACATATATAATATGCCGAAGTTTTACAGCAACAAAAAAAATAAAAGACAGCGCTTAATGCGCTGCCTTCTTAAAAAAAATATTTTTTTGTATGCCCGCCGGACGATATGCCGCAGGACGCGGCAGCCACTCGCCGGCCATTTTTTCAGGCAAAGCGGGCATTTGAAGAATTGATTAAATGAGAATAATCCATCCGGCCATTCAGCCGGTTATATTTAATATGCCAAATAATCCAAAAAGTGTAACACTTTTTTACAAAAAAATAAAAAAAATAACAGCCCCGCGAAACGCAGAGCTGATATCTCTCATTATTATTTAAAAACTACTCTGGTATTATATGTAACGCCGGTTACCATATTCTGGAATCTCAGCATTAAGATATAATTTCCCTTGCCACCGCGCGGTTTGATATTGCCGTAAGCATTGATATACTCAATCTCAGCGCCGGCTTTATTCACAGCACTCGCATAAGCAAGCTGAAAGCCTCTGTTCGGGGTTACAATCAGTTTTCCGCCTTTTTTGTACTTGTTGTAACTTAAAGAAACGGTGTCACTCTTCTTGAAATTCTTATTTGAAATTTTTGCATTTCCGATTTTCATAGAAGCCACAGGGTTCTGATATTTTACAACAGTAATCTTTCTTTTCAGAACAGTTTTACCAGCTTTGATTGTAACTGTTGTCTTGCCGACAGCCTTTGGCTTAAAGTAATACCATACCAGGCTGCTGCCCTTCTGTTTGTAAGTAGTCACTCTTCCAACTTTGCTATTGGAATTAGTGATTTTTGCCTTACCTTTCTTAGCCGGGGTGGCGCCAAGATAGACATCTTCGTCTTTCATCTTCACCTGTTTTGCAACCACGATTGACACATTTTTCTTTTTCGCAGTTGCCGCAGCCGCAGCAGAAACACCTTCCGGTATCTCTTCAGCTACAGGAATATCCTCAGCCGCAAAAGCTGGAATTACAGCAGTTGCTACCATCGCAACCGCCATTACCGCAGCAAGCACACCTCCTACAATTTTTTTGAAGTTAGCTTTGTTTGTTTTCTTCATTTTTTTGCCTCCTGTCTTTTTTTTAAGATATTACCAATATGACAAATCCACACAAAAAAGAAACGCTTTTTTGCATTTTTTTTTCTTATTTTTCTTCTTTTTCTTCCCAATCAGGGAACTGGTTTGGATTGTCTTTCTTTTCCTGATTTTTCGGTTCAGCTGCAGGTTCTTTTACAGGTTCTTTTTCAACCTTTTTTCTTTCTTCTCCCCCAATTATACGGCAGAGCTTTCTGATATCCGGCAGCAGGTACTTGACCGCAGCAATCGCGATGATTACCAAACACACGGTCTGAACTTTAATGTATCCCATTTTTAATTCCTCCTTTTTGTTGTTTTTTGTTACATATACAATATGCTGAATTTTTTCAGAAAGAGTACAAAAAAAGAAATCCCTCCACGGGATTTCTTGGCATGATAGAATTTGTCATAAGATTATGTCTCCTCTCTTTTTGTATTTTCTTCAGTATGCCGATTTTTGCAACAAAAAAAGAGCCTCAAAGAGTCTCTTTTTTTGAAACTGCGTTACTGTTCTTCGTTGATTACGATACCACCATGAATGACAACACGTTTTCCATCTTCATCATCGAAATATGTTTCACTCTCTGATTCGGAAACGTCAAACTTTCCTGTCCAGTGGCGGATTTCTTTACCATTATAGTCGTAAACTGTTACGGTCCTTTCCAATCCGCCATCGATTTCGCTACGCCAAGATTTTATCTCTCTCTGGATAGATGCTGTATTAAATACGAATATACATCCAGATAGAACTACACAAATAGTAACTGCGATAATCATTGCTTTTTTCATATTTTTTTTCCTTTCTTGGTAAAAATTATTTATATTTGCAATATGCAGAAAATTTTAACTACTAAAAAACAGCTAGAATTTCTGGCTGTTAATTCTGATTTTTTTTGATATCTTTGCTATTGTGTTTGTTATAATCTTATTCTTCTCTTTCTTATCCCTGCAACATTGGTTGTTAAATCTTTACAAAAACAAAAACCCCGCCGCAAGGACTGTATCCAGGCGACGGGATTTCTTAACAAAGAAAGGAATTTCGACGGCGAATCCGTCTTATGTACTGAGGAAATGCTTTTTCCTCATCTCTTGTATATAGTATACCAGATTTTCCGGAGACTGCAAATTTTTATCGGATTTTTTTGGACAACAAAAAAACAAGAAAGTCTGGTAGGCTTTCTTGTTGTATTGTATCAGCTGTTCTTGATAGTTACAATGTTTCCGCAGTCTGAATCATCAGCTGAGAAATCAGGCTTTGAAGATATAGCCATTTTGTAGACGCGTTCAGCAAAGAGCTCGGCGCTCATTACGTACTTTGTCTGCAGAGCACTATATTCTGCCTTAAGCTTAGTGTATTCAGCATCTTTAGCTTCAAGAGTCTGCTTAGCACTTGACAGTTCAGCTTTCAACTTCTCAATCTCGGCCGCCTGCTCCTTTGCGATTTTCAACAAAGTCGCTTCGTTTGTCTTTGAAGCCTTTTCCTTGCTTGATTTGACTTCATCAGCGGTCATCTTTGACTGACGTACAACCGTTTCAGCTGGCTTAACCATCGCAGCAGCAGTTGGCTTCATAGCATCCTGACCTTTCTGTTCACCATACAGTTGTTTGAATTTTTCGTACTTCTGCTGGTTGTTGATTCGGTATACCGGATGCTTTTTGATATCTTTGACGATATACCGAAAAGCGAACTCATCATAGTATGCTGGTACCTCATCAGCGAAGTAATGAACGTGGTCCGGGTGCTCCTGTTTCATGCGATACAGCCTGCTTGTCAGTGCACCGTAGGCGATTCCGCTCATTTCAGCGATACCTTTGGTTGTCATGTACTTTCTGCCTTCGTGCTGTCTGATTTCTCTTGAAGTTTTAACTGTTGTGTTTGCCATAATCTTATTCCTCTCTTTCTTTAACCCTGCAGCATTTTTAACTGCAAAAACTTTGTTTCGTGTTTAATATGAATTTTTGCAAAAAATATAAAAAAAGAGAATCCTGAAAGGATTCTCTTAAATAGTCGAAACACATCAGCCAACAAAAACATCGTTGAGATTAGAACCTGAAATTTCAGATGGTTTATGTTCTGCAAATCCAGAAATAATATTTGCCATCTGGTAAATCTTTTCAGCAAAGCGTTCTGTGTTTTTCAGATACTTTTCCTGCAGAGCAACATATTTTGCATTTAATTCAGCATCTGGCTTCTGTTCTTGTAAAGACAATGTCAGCTTTGCATTCTGTGCTGTAAGGTCTGCAATTTTACCTTTTAACTCCGCAATTTCGTAATTCTGTTTCTGGACAAGTTTAGAAAGCGCTTCCTCCCTGGAATTGATAACTTTCTGCTGTTCAGTCTTGGAATCATGCTTCTTCTTGTTCTTCTTTGCTGCTTTGTTGACCGGAGCTGTTTCATCAAGAATGAAATCTGTTTGCTCAGCATCAACGACCTCATAAGTTTTGCTTTTGTATGTTTTGTAGAATTTTTCATACTTGTCCATATCTTCGATGACACGAATTGGACGTATCCTGGTGCTTTTTACAAGCAGGTGCAAAACATACTCATCGTAGTACACTGGTATTTTGGAACCAAAGTGACAAGTATGTTCCGGATACTCTTTTTTGAATCTGTAAAACCTGTTTGTCAGAGAATCGCGAGCAATACCGCTGGCTTCAGCAATTGCGTTAATTGTCATATACTGTTTTCCGTTTACTTTTCTGATTTCTTTTGTTGTTTCCATATTCTTTTCCCTTTCTTTGTATGCATCATATGCAAATTTTGTACACATTTAACATGCCATTTCCCCACAAAAACAAAAAAAGACGGCTTTGCCGTCTTACTTATCTTTTTTATTAGTTAGACAAATGGAGCAGAAGTGCAACCATTCCGACAATTGCAGTGTATGCCAGAATGATAATGGCTCTCTTAATTAAGACCCATCTTGTTCATCCATACAACCGTGATAAAAAGTGCAACCATGGCAACTACAATAATCAATGCAACCATGGCAACTGCAATAATCAATGCTGCCATATTCATGGCAACTGCAATAATTAATGATGCCATATTCCTTAAAAAATTTTTCATATTTTCTTCCCTTTCTTTGTTTAACACTGCAGTATTTTTTAACTGCAAAAATTTTGTTTCAAATTTAATATGCCATTTTCCCACAAAAACAAAAACCCCGCCGCAAGGATTACATCCAAGCGACAGGATTTTTTAACAAAGAAAGGAATTTCGACGGCGAATCCGTCTTATGTATCGAGGAAATTTTTCTTTCCTCATCTCTTGTATAATATTATACCAGATTTTCCGGTATACGCAAATTTTTGTCGGATTTTTTTCAGCAAAACAAAAGCCCCAGATTTTTTCCAGGGCAAAATGCATTTTTCAAGCCAAATCTTTCAGTTTTTCACTAATCATTTCTTTCGCATATTCATCATCTTTGGCTTCCACATCAAGATAAACAACTTCTCCGGATTCAGAAATCTTAGCGATTACCTCGCCTTCTTCGTTATCATTTCCTGTTTTCCAGGCATCCACGAGCCAGTATTTTTCTTCCTCATCAAAGAAATCGCACCGGATTTCAGTCCACTTGCTCTTCCTTCCAGTTCTCTCGTTCAGAAGTCTTATGATTTCCTTAACCATCCCATGAACTTCAGCAGCCTCTCCTTTCTCGTATTTTTCGTATTCTTTTTCGCTCTGTTCGTTCATGTTTGCAAAGTTTAGCCAGCCGATAGTGTCAGCATAATAGCAGCCAAGGATGTTTTCACAGATGTCGTCTGCCCGCAGGTTTTCAAAATGTACCATGCCGCCAGGCAGGTTTTCATCCAGAATATAGACATCGTAATCTGAAATTACAAAAAGAAATGTTCCTTCACCTT
>UMLU01042494.1_pt1 | contig 11489 bp, 8 predicted proteins | sample 1966621 | NCBI WGS metagenome assembly UMLU01 (sample SAMEA4836210, study PRJEB28245) | human gut metagenome | biome: gut microbiome; material: fecal sample | place: Denmark | collected 2008 | reverse complement strand
CGTAATGCCGCGACGGTGCAATGTCGCAGCCGCCCTGCGGGTGGCAAGGCACGAAGCGCAGCGAATTCTCCTCGAAAAAGCGGCGCGCCGCTTTTTCGACAATAGTAAGGGGCGGCTTTTGCCGCCCCTTATTGTAGCACACTGTCCTGCCTTGAAACAAGAAATTTTATTCTGCGCTCTTGAGACTCTCGACCATGTCGATCTTCTTCATCCTGAAGTGTGCGAGCACGTTGACGAGCAGCGAGAACAGCGCCGTCAGGATCGCCGCGTACACGTAGGCCGACGGCGCGGTCTGCCGCCCGAACATCATGAGGTCAATTTCCGTCGAGAGCACAAGGTAAATGTGCAGCCAGTGGCCCATAAAGCAGCCGAGCAGGATGCCGAACAGCGTGAGCACGATGTTCTCGCGATACACATAGGCCGAGACCTCGCCGTCGTAAAAGCCCAGCAGCTTGATCGTCGCGAGCTCGCGCTGGCGCTCAGTGATGTTGATGTTCGAAAGGTTGAAGAGCACGACCATCGCCAGCGCCGCCGCCGCCAGAATGATGATGACCACAACGAAGTCCACGCGCTCCATGCTGTGCATGTAGGTATCCTGCGTGTCGCGCATGCGCGAGGTCGTCGCCACGCCGCTCATGTCGAGCAGCTTTTCAAAAATGGCGTTGCAGGTGTCGGTATCGTCGCTCGTGAAGTTCAGAAGGTAGGCGTTCGGCTCGCTCCCGGCGTGGAGCGCATTTTCATAGTAGCCGGGCGTCATATAGATGAAGTGGCCCGTATAGTGCTCGTAGATGCCCGCGACCGTCACATCGCCGCGCACGTCGCCGTCGAGGAAGAAGGTGTCGCCCACCGAGACCTTCAAAAGCTCGGAGAGCTTCTGGTCAATGTATACGCCCTCATCGCCCATTGCGATGGGATCTCCGCTCTTGTAGTCAAAAAGGTCCACGACCTTGCCGATCTCGTCGGAGGCCATCACCTCGACATAGGCGGTGGTTGAATAGGAGGGGGTGACCACCGTGGCGGACGAGGCCGCACAGGGAATGTAGTTCACAACGCGGGAGTCGCCTGCAAGGAAGTCCTCCACCGCCGCGCGCTCCTCGGGCAGGGCGTTGTCGGCAAGCGTCACCTGTGCCGAGTAGTGGAACAGCTCGTCATACTGGCGCGACATCGTAAAGAGCAGGGAAGACCTCATGCCAAAGCCCGCGATGATGAGCGCCGTGCAGCCGCCGATGCCGATGACCGTCATCCAGAAGCGCTTCTGATAGCGGAAGAGGTTGCGCGCCGTGACCTTGTGGATGAACGACATACGTCTCCACAGGGGCTTGATATACTCAAGGAACACGCGCTTGCCCGCCTTCGGCGTGCGGGGGCGCATCAGGCTCGCCGGCGTTTCGCGCAGCGTGGCAAGGCAGGCCCAGAGCGTCGCGACTGTTGTGCAGGCGACCGCTGCGAGCACGGAAAAGAGCGAAATATCCGTGTAGGCGTGCAGCTCGATATCCGGCATCTGATACATGATCTGATAGGCCGTGAAGATCATCTTCGGGAACAGGATATAGCCGATGACAAGGCCCAGAACGCCGCCGACAAGGCTCGGCAGCAGCCCGTAGCCGATGTACTTCCGTGAGATCGAAAGGCGGCTGTAACCGAGCGCCTTGAGCGCGCCGATCTGCACGCGCTGCTCTTCGACCATGCGCGTCATCGTCGTGAGGCACACGAGCGCCGCGACGAGGAAAAAGATGATCGGCAGCACGCTTGCGAGGTTCGCCATGCGGTCGGCGTCCTGGCCGAAGCCCGTGTAGCCAGGGTTGTAGCTGCGGCTGAAGATGTACCATTCGCAGCTGTCGATATCCGCGACCTTGCGGCGCGCGTCGGTGATCTTCTCCTGCGCGTCGGCGATCTTCTCATCCGCCTCCGCCTTGCCGTCCGCGTATTCGCGCAGGCCCTTGCGGTAGTCGCGCTCGCCGTCCGTCAGCTCAGTGTAGGCGTCCGAGAGCTCCTTGACGCCGTCGGCGTACTGCTCTTCGCCGTCGTAGTAGTCCTTCCAGCCGTCGTCGAGCTTTTTGCGCGCGTCAGAAAGCTCCTTTTTCGCGTCCGCAAGCTGCGCGGGCGCGTCGTTGAGCTGCGTTTTTGCGTCGTTTAGCTGCTTTTTGGCGTCAAGCAGCTCTTTTCTGCCCGCGTCGAGTTCGGCCGCGCCGCTGTAATACTCGCTCCAGCCGTTGTCCAGTTCCCGCTTGTTTGCGGCGATGCTGCTCGCGCTGACGCTTTGCAGCTGGGCAAGCTGTTGGGTAAGCTCCGCTTTTTTCGCCTGCGCCTCGGCAATGCCGGCCTCGAGCTTTTGCTTTGCGCCTTGCAGCTCCGCAAGCTGCGCCTGATACGCCGCAAGCTGCTCTTCCGGCATTCCCTCAGTGGGCGTCTGCTCAAGCGCTGAAAGGTTCTTGTTGACCTCAGTGAGCTGTGCCTGCATCTCGTCGATCTTTTCCTGCGCCTGCGCGATGCCGCCTTCAAGCTGCGCGCGCATACCGCCCAGCGCGGCGTCCGTCGCAGCGATGGCTGCGCTGTCGCCGCGGCCGAGATCGTCGAGCAGCTTCCCCGGCGCGCCCGCATAAGGAGAGCCTGTGCCCGCGAGCGCGTCCGTCACAGTCTTGGCCAGCGAATTGAGCTGCTGCTGGCCGCTTTCCAGTTTGCTCCTGCCTGCGGCAAGCTCTTTTTCGCCGCTCTCAAGCTCCTTGACGCCGTCCTCGTACTGGGCGAGGCCGTCTTCATACTCTGCCCTGCCCTTTTCGTACTCGTCCAGCGCGTCTTCGTACTCTTCCATGCCGTTGAGGTATTGCATCTCGCCGTCGTCGAGCTCGATTTTTGCGTCGTCCAGCTCCGCGCGTGCGTCCTTGAGCTCCTGCTGGCCGTCGTAGTAATCCTTCCAGCCGTCGTCGAGCTTTTTGCGCGCGTCGCTCAGTTCTTTTTGCGCGTCGCCGAGCTTTTCGTCGGCCTCGGCCTTCGCGTCATCGAGCTCACGCTGCGCATCGTCGAGCTTTTCCGTCGCCTCGTCGACAAGATCGTCGTGCCGCAGCTGAGAGCGTGCGTCGCCGAACGGCTCCAGCTCGTCGATGACGGCGTCGATATAGTCGTCATAGTCGCTGTAAAACGCGGTCATCTCCGCCGCGCCGGAGACGCGCACATAGGCCGCCGTGTAGTAGTCGAGCGTGAACGCCTCGCGCGGCAGGTACAGATACGCCTTGACCGTGCCGCTGCCGAGTGTCGACGTGCCGCGCTCCACCGCAAGGTACACGGGCGAGCGCACCGTGCCGACGACCGTATACGTGTCCTGCGCGAGCGCGTCGGAGAGATCGTCCCCCGGCGTCAGAGTGATGCGATCGCCAATTTCAATGTTCATCAGCGAGAGCATGTTTTCCTCCACCACGCACTCGTCCGCGCGCTCGGGCATGCGCCCGCCGCGCAGCAGCACCTCGTTGATGCCGCGGCCCGTGAGGGAGAGGACCTTGACCACCGCGTCGAGTGAATCGGACGAGGCAAACGCGTCGATGACGTACTCGCCCTCGGCGTCCTCGACCTTGTCCTGCGCGCGAATGGCCGTGATGTCATCGTCGGTCAGGCCGAGCGTCGAAAGCACTTGAATGTCCGCCAAGTGCAGGGAATCGAGATAATCGTCGCCGGTCTTCTTCATGTCCGGCGCGGTCGCCTTGAGACCGGAGAGAAACGCGACCGATAGCGCGACCAGGATCATAATGGAGAAAAAGCGGCTGCGCGTGTGCTGGATCTCGCGCCAGAAGTCCTTCTGCATGGCGTTTTTCATCGCGCCGCCCCCTTTCGTTCCGATTTCTTCGTTACCATTCGATCAGTTCCACGCTGGTCGGATGCTCATTGCACTGCATACTCTCTACTGTGCCGTTTTTGATGTGGATGACGCGGTCGGCCATCGGCGTGATGGCGCTGTTGTGCGTGATGACCACGACCGTCACACCCTTTTGCCGGCAGGTGTCCTGCAAGAGCTTGAGGATCTGCTTGCCGGTCACATAGTCGAGCGCGCCGGTCGGCTCGTCGCAGAGCAGGAGCTTCGGATTTTTCGCCAGCGCGCGGGCGATGGCGACGCGCTGCTGCTCGCCGCCGGAGAGCTGACCGGGGAAGTTGTTCGCGCGCGCGGACAGGCCGACCTCGTTCAAGACCGTCGCTGCGTCGAGCGGGTCTTTACAGATCTGCGCCGCGAGCTCGACATTTTCAAGCGCCGTCAGGTTGCCGACGAGGTTATAGAACTGGAAGACAAAGCCGATGTCGTGGCGGCGATAGGTCGTGAGCTGGCGGGCGTTGAAGCCGCTCACGCGCGTCCCGTCGACCGTGATGGTGCCGCCCGAGCAGGCGTCCATGCCGCCGAGCATGTTTAAAACTGTCGTCTTTCCCGCGCCCGAGGGGCCGACGATGACGCAGAATTCACCCTTTTCGATCGTAAAGCTGATGTGGTCCACCGCGCGAATTTCGATCTCTCCGCTGTGGTAGACCTTGGAAACATCCTCAAATGTGACGAAAGCCGCCATAGTCCGACTCCTCCGCTTCAAACATCATTTCTATTTTATTATAAGTGGAAAATAACGGAAATGCAAGTGTAGATATAGCAACTTGCATGAAAAAGCCGCTAATTTTTTGGGCAAAGCCATGAGAGCTGACGATTGAAATTTGCGTTTCCCGCGTCTATAATACAAACTGAACTAAATGAGAGAAAGGAGCGTGAAAACGAATATGTTTGAGAACTTCATCAAGCAGGATGTTGACGACATGATCTTCGGCAGCACCAAGCAGATCATCAGCGAGCGCTGAGATCCGTTGTATCGACCACGCGAAAGCGTGGCTTTTTTGTTTTTATCGCCGGAAAGGCGAAAAAGGGCCGCTTCCACGGGAATTTTCGTCCCGAGAGGCGGATTTTTCTTGCCTTTGCACGGTGTGTGTGATATACTTTTTCGGCTAATGAAGGATAAAAGTAAGGAGAGAGAACGCCATGGCTGTGATCGAATACGATTCCTACAAGCAGAAGCTGCTTGCGATGGACGAAACATTTGAAAACCTCTTCAAGGCGCTGGAGATCGAGCAGGCCCGTCAGGAGCTGAACCGCCTCGAGCTCGAGGCGCACGAGGACGGCTTCTGGAACGACCTGGAGCGCTCGCAGAAAAACCAGATGCGCTCCAAGCAGCTGCACAATAAAATTCACCGCTACGAAAAGCTCGTTTCCACGCGCGATGATCTGCTCGCGCTGATCGACATGGGAACGGAGATGGACGACGCAAGCCTGCTGCCAGAGCTCGAAGAGGGCTACAAAAAGCTCGAAGCCGATGTGGAGCAGGCGCGACTCACGACGCTCCTTTCCGGCGAATACGACAACTGCAACGCGATTCTGACCTTCCACGCCGGCGCGGGCGGCACCGAGGCGCAGGACTGGGCGCAGATGCTCTACCGCATGTATATGCAGTGGGCGAACAAGCACGGCTTTGAATTCGAGATGCTCGACTATCTCGACGGCGACGAGGCCGGTCTCAAGAGCGCGACGGTCATGGTCAAGGGTGAGAACGCCTACGGCTATCTGAAGGGCGAAAACGGCGTGCACCGCTTAGTGCGCGTTTCCCCGTTCGATGCGAACGCCCGCCGCCAGACGAGCTTTGCAGCCCTCGAGGTTATGCCTGAGCTGCCCGACGACATTGAGGTTGAAATTCGTCCCGAGGATATTGAAATGCAGGTCTACCGCGCGTCCGGCGCCGGCGGCCAGCACGTCAACAAGACGAGCTCTGCCGTTCGACTCATCCACAAGCCCACGGGCATCGTCACCGCCTGCCAGACCCAGCGCTCGCAGTTCCAGAACCGCGACTACGCCATGCAGATGCTCAAATCCAAGCTCATGGAGCTCAAAATTCAGCAGCACGCGGAGAAGATCTCCGACATCAAGGGCGTGCAGCTCAAGATCGAATGGGGCAGCCAGATCCGCTCCTACGTTTTCATGCCCTACCAGCTTGTCAAGGACACGCGCACCGACTACGAGACCGGCAACATCCAGTCCGTCATGGACGGCGACCTCGACGGCTTCATCAACGCGTATCTGACGAAGTCCGCGAACGGGGAGCTGAAAAAGTAATTCAAAAATGCACTGCGGTGCATTTTTGATTTGGGTTTTGCCGAGCGCTGCGTCGCACTCACTCCGTTCGCACGCTTGCGCTCTAAGGGGTATTTTTTCCAACGCACATGTCGTTGGAAAAAATGATTTGATTTTGATTCCGGCGCTGCGGCGCCGGAATTTTATATGTTGGAACGAAAAAGGTAAACAGGGAGGAAACATGGCAGAAAATACCAGAGAAAACAAGATGGGCACGATGCCCATCGGCAAGCTGCTGGCCAACATGGCGGGGCCCGTGATGATATCGATGCTCTTTCAGGCGCTCTACAACATTGTCGACAGCGTGTTCGTCGCGCGGCTCAGTCAGGACGCAATGAACGCCGTATCGCTCGCTTTTCCGCTGCAAACGCTGTGCATCGCGTTCGCCGTGGGCACGGGCGTCGGTATGAACGCGATGCTTGCGCGTTCGCTGGGTGAAAAGAACATGCAGGCGTTCGCCCGCGCCGCGGGCACGGGACTTTTCCTGACGCTCTGCACCGCCGCCGTCTTTGCTGTCCTCGGCTTTTCGCTCGCCACGCCGTTTTTCCGCTTTCAGACGGAGAATGCGCAGATCATCGCCTACGGCAGCGACTATGTGATGATCTGCATCGGCGGCTCGCTCGGACTGTTCCTGCAAATTTACGGCGAGCGCCTGCTCCAGTCCACGGGGCGGACGGACCTTTCGATGATCTCGCAGATCGCGGGCGCGGTGTGCAACATCGTGCTCGACCCGATTTTGATTTTCGGCCTTCTGGGCTTTCCCCGCATGGAGGTCGCGGGCGCGGCGGTCGCCACGATCGTCGGCCAGTTCGTCGGCGCGGGCCTCGGCCTTTTTCTGAACCTCAAGAAAAATCCCGAGGTGCAGATCCACCTCAAGGACATCCGTCCCCACCGCGCGACGGTGGCGGACATCTACGCCATCGGCATTCCGTCGATCATCATGCAGTCCATCGGCTCGGTGATGATGTTCGGCATGAACAAAATTCTCATCTCGTTCACCGAGGCGGCGACCGCGGTGTTCGGTGCTTACTTCAAGCTCCAGAGCTTCATCTTCATGCCGTGCTTCGGCCTCAACAACGCGATGGTGCCCATCGTGTCGTACAACTACGGCGCGCAGAAATTCGACCGCGTGCGCAAGACCGTCCGCCTGACAGTCTTCACGGCCATCGGCATCATGTGCGTCGGCTGCGCGCTCTTCGAGCTCATCCCCGAAACGCTGCTGGGGATGTTCTCGCCGACGGACGAAATGCTCTCCATCGGCCGTGTTGCGCTGCGCATCATCGGCGTGCACTTCCCGCTCGCGGGCTTCAGCATCATCGCGGGCAGCGCGTGTCAAGCGCTCGGCAAGCCCATCTATGCGCTCATCAATTCCGTCTGCCGCCAGATCGTCGTGCTGCTGCCGGCGGCGTATCTGCTCTCGCTCACGGGGCGGCTCGAGCTTGTGTGGCTCGCCTTCCCGATCGCGGAGGTCGTGAGCGTCATCCTGAACGCCACGTTCCTGCGGCTCACGTACCGCGTCTCGCTCGAGAGAAAATAATTTTGCCTGCGCGCAGACACAGATCGGGGAGAGCCTCTTATTATAGAAGAGGCTCTCCCCTTTTATAAACGTTCCGTACGGCGGTTCAAATTTTTTCTTTTGACAGACCGCACAGACGCGGGTAAAATACATTTGATAAGCTACACTTGATAAATTGTTTTCGCAGGAGAACCTATGAAAAGACAACTTGCAGCGCTGCTGCTGACGATTTTTGCCCTGTCCCTCACTGCCTGCGGCGAAACGGCTGCCGAGAGCGAGACGCGCACGGTGTACGCGATGGACACGGTGATGAACCTGACGGTTTACGGCGAGAACGCCGCTGCCGCGCTGGAGAGCGCGGAAAAGGAACTGCACACGTTGGACGAAGCCGTCCTCTCGCGCACGGCGGAGGGCAGCGAGCTCTATGCGCTCAACGCATCGAACGGTGAGACGGTCGAATGCGGCGCGGACGATATCTTACCCGCGCTGATCGAAACGGCGCTGACGATCTCTGACGCGACGGACGGTGCATTCGACCCGACGCTCGCCCCTGTGCTCGACGCGTGGGGATTTACGAAGGACGAGCGCCGTGTGCCGTCCGCAGACGAGCTCAAAGAATTGCTGAGTCATACGGGCTGCGGCAAGGTCGCGCTCGAAAAAACGGCGGACGGCTGGACGGTCACGCTTTTGGACGGCGCGCAGCTCGACCTCGGCGGCATCGCCAAGGGCTACGCGGCGGATCTTCTGCGCGCGCAGCTTGAAAAGGAGGGCGTCACGTCCGCGACACTCGACCTCGGCGGTGATGTGTTCGTCATGGGGCGAAAGACCGACGGCAGCGATTGGCGCATCGCCGTCAAGGACCCTGCGGACACGGAGAGCTACCTTGGCGTCGTATCGGCGGCGGATAAGTTCATCGTGACCTCCGGTGTGTACGAGCGCTATTTTGAAGAAAACGGCGTGCGCTATCACCATATCCTCGACCCCAAGACCGGCTGCCCCGCGGAAAGCGGGCTCGTCAGCGTGACCGTGCTGTGTGAGAACGGCGCGTGGGCGGACGCGCTCTCGACGGCGTGCTTCGTCCTTGGCCCCGACGGCGCGCTTGCGCTGCGCGATGATCTTGCCGACCAGGGGACGGATTTTGAGCTCATTTTAGCCACCGACGATGGCCGCGTGCTCTACACCGACGGCCTTGCCGGCGCCTTCACGCCGAACGACGAAAGCGGGTACACGTATGAAGCGCTCGCCTAAGCTGAAGCCGACGAAGTGGGACGCGCTCGTCGTGCTCGCGGTGCTGCTGCTCACGCTCGGGCTCGCCGCAAGGCCGTATTTCGCGGCGAAATCGGCGGGCGAGCTGACGATCAGCATCGCCATCGACGGCGAGACCGTCGAGCGCTGCGCACTCAGCAATTATGAAGGCGGCACGTATGAGAGCCGCGGCTACACGCTCACCGTCGCTGTGGAAAACGGTGCGGTGCGCGTGAGCGAAAGCGACTGCCCGAATCAGGACTGCGTGCACTCCGGCGCGATCTCGCGCGCGGGACAGAGCATCGTGTGCCTGCCCGCCCGCGTGGCCGTCACGCTCGAGGGCGCGGCGTCCGACTACGATCTGATCGCGGGGTGAGCGCATGAAGATCAAAACAAGAGAGCTGACGCTCTGCGCGGTGCTGTCCGCGCTGGCGCTGGCGCTTTCCTATATGGAATCGTTTTTTCCGCTCGCGCTCATTGTGCCGCTGCCGGGCGTCAAGCTGGGTCTTGCGAATATCGTTACGCTCTACGCGCTCTATGCCATCGGATTTCCGAGCGCGCTCGCCATCCTGCTCGTGCGCTGCACGCTCGGCGCACTGTTTGCGGGGAATGCCTCGGCGCTTTTATTCTCGCTGCTCGGCGGGCTGTCGGCGCTTTTGGTGATGGCGCTTTTGAGCGGGGCGAAAAAGCTCAGCATTTTCGGCGTCTCGATCGCGGGCGCGGCGGCGCACAACTGCGGGCAGGTCTGCGCCGCGCTCATCACGCTCGGCTCGACCGCGCCGCTCTACTATCTGCCGTTTTTGCTGCTGGTGTCGCTCTTCACGGGCGCGCTCAGCGGCCTGATCACTGCATTCTTGTTCCGCGCAATGGTGCACACGCCCTACGGAACGAAGGGAGAGAATCAACATGGATAAAAAGGACGAGATCATTCTCCAGCAGCTCGACGTCATCCGCACGATGACGCAGAACAACTTAAACCGCATGGGCAGCGACTTCTGGGGCGCGCCGCTGACGCCGGACGCGCCGAAATCCGCCGTCCCGAAGGAAGCTGCACCCAAAGCAAACGCGCCGAAGAGCGCGGACGGCGCAAAGCCGAACAAGCCCGCCGCCTCCACCGGCGCGGACGAGAAAAAGGAAGAGGAAGCGCCGCTTCCCCCGCCCGAGAAGATCGAGGACCTTAAAAAAGAACTCGACACCTACATCGGCCTTGGCGAGGTCAAGCGCGAGGTGAATAACCTCATCAACATGGCGACTGTCTTCAAGCGGCGCGAGGAAACGGGGCTTCCGAACGCGGACTTCTCGCTCCACATGGTCTTCACCGGCAACCCCGGTACAGGTAAGACGATGATCGCGCGTTTGATGGCGCGCGTCTACCGCTCACTCGGGATCCTTTCCAAGGGTCAGCTTGTCGAGGTCGACCGCAGCGGGCTCGTCGCGGGCTACGTCGGTCAGACGGCCATCAAGACGAGCAAGGTCATCGAAAAGGCGCTCGGCGGCGTGCTGTTTATCGACGAGGCCTACGCACTCAACGGCAAGGGCGACAACGACTTCGGTCAGGAGGCCATCGACACGCTGCTCAAGGCGATGGAGGATCACCGCGACGACCTCGTCGTGATCGTCGCGGGCTACGATGGCTTGATGGAAAAGTTCATCCAATCGAACCCCGGCCTTGAGTCCCGCTTCAACCGCTACCTGCACTTTGACGACTACACGCTCGACGAGATGCTCGAGATTTTCAAAATGCAGTGCCGCAAGTCGCAGTACGCCCTCTCTCCCGACGCCGAGCAGGACGTCAAGGACTTCATCTACGATGAGAACGCCGACGGTGTGACGTTCGGCAACGCGCGCGGCGTGCGCAACCTCTTCGAGCAGATCTTGACCGCGCAGGCCAACCGCCTCGCGAAGATGAAGAGTTTTACAAAGGATGATTTGATGACCCTCACGCGCGACGATGTCCTCCACGCCCGCGGCATGGAAGACAACACGACCGTCGCCGAGCTCGAAGCAAAAGCAGCAGAAAAAAAAGACGAATAAAAAAGGAAGGACGCGCAGCGTCCTTCCTTTTTTATTTCGTTGTTACGCTTTCTTGGCGGCGGGCTCTTCCTTCGGCTTATCCTTGGGGACGACGCGCTTTTCAGGCATTACACGGCCCTCGTCCACCGCGACCATGTGCTCAAGCAGGCGGACGACCATGTTGGAGTAGCCCCATTCGTTGTCGTACCACGCGATCAGCTTGACAAAGTCGTTGTCGAGCATGATGCCGGCGGTCTCGTCGAAGATGCAGGGGCAGGAATTGCCGATCAGGTCCGTGGAGACGACCTGGTCCGCGGTGTAGCCGATGATGCCCTTCATATAGGTCTCACTGGCGTGGCGGATGGCGTAGCAGATATCGGCATAGGTGGTCTTGACCTTGAGGTGGGCGGTCAGGTCAACGACGGAGACGTCCGCCGTGGGGACGCGGAAGCTCATGCCGGTCATCTTGCCGTAGAGCTCGGGGATGACGCGGCCGACGGCCTTGGCGGCACCCGTGGAGGAGGGGATGATATTGTTGAGAATGGAGCGGCCGGTGCGCCAGTCGCTGCC
>UMLU01042256.1_pt1 | contig 11617 bp, 6 predicted proteins | sample 1966621 | NCBI WGS metagenome assembly UMLU01 (sample SAMEA4836210, study PRJEB28245) | human gut metagenome | biome: gut microbiome; material: fecal sample | place: Denmark | collected 2008 | reverse complement strand
GAAATCAGTTGGCAAAGGGAAATAATGGTCTTGTCAGAACAAAGTATCTTACATTTGGAATCGAAGCAGACAATATTCGGGAAGCAAAACCGAAACTGGAGCGTATCGAAACGGATATTCTCAATAACTTTAAGGTATTAGGGGTGTCTGCTTATCCGCTGAATGGCGTGGAGCGTTTGCAGATTATGTATGAAACGTTCAACCAGGATAATAAAGTCCCGTTCCGGTTCAACTATGAAGATGTGTTGCGTACCGGACTGAATACCAAGGACTATATTGCACCATCCAGTTTTGTATTTAAAAATGGAAAAGATTTTCAGATGGGAGATACTATCGGGGCAGTATCCTACTTGCAGATTCTGGCGCCGGAGCTGACTGATAAAATGCTTGCGGAATTTCTGGAAATGGACTGCAATCTGCTTGTGAATCTTCATATCCAGTCCATCGACCAGATGAAAGCGATTAAGCTGGTAAAAGCAAAGGTTACAGATATTAACAGGATGAAAATTGAGGAGCAGAAAAAAGCAGTTCGTTCCGGATATGATATGGATATTATCCCGTCTGATTTGAATACTTACGGAGGGGAAGCAAAGAGGCTTCTGGAAGATTTGCAATCCAGGAATGAGAGAATGTTCCTTGTGACAGTGGTGTTTTTAAATACTGCGAAGAATAAACAGGAACTGGAAAACGTGGTATTTCAGACCGCAGGTATTGCACAGAAATATAATTGTGCATTAAAGAGGCTTGATTATCAACAGGAACCGGGACTTATGAGCAGTCTGCCACTTGGAAAAAACTGGATTCCTATTAAAAGAGCATTAACGACAACTTCAACAGCGATTTTTGTTCCGTTCACGACACAGGAATTATTTATGGGTGGAGAATCCATTTACTACGGTCTGAATGCCTTGTCTAACAACCTGATTATGGCTGACAGGAAGAAACTGAAAAACCCGAATGGCTTGATCGTGGGTACTCCGGGAGCTGGTAAGTCCTTTGCGGCAAAACGTGAAATTACCAATGTTATTATCGTGACAAAAGACGATATTATTATCTGCGATCCAGAGGGCGAGTATTTTCCTATAGTCCGGGCATTTAATGGACAGGTTGTCCGCATTTCACCAACCAGTCATGATTATATCAATCCGATGGATATTAACACCAATTATGCGGATGATGACGATCCGTTATCTCTGAAATCAGATTTTATTCTTTCGCTTTGTGAACTGGTAGTAGGTGGAAAGAATGGCTTGGAGCCAGTAGAAAAGACAATTATTGACCGTTGTGTCCGCTTGGTATATCAGGACTATCTTGCAGATCCAGTTCCGGAGAAGATGCCGATACTGGAGGATTTATACAATCTGCTTCGCAAGCAGGAAGAACCAGAGGCACAGCGTCTGGCAACGGCACTGGAAATCTATGTTAATGGTTCTCTGAAAGTATTTAATCATCGTACTAATGTTGAGTTGAATAACCGTCTGGTATGTTTTGACATTAAAGACCTTGGTAAGCAGCTTAAAAAACTTGGTATGCTGATTGTTCAGGATCAGGTCTGGAACAGGGTTACAGTCAATCGTGCTGCACATAAATCTACCAGATATTACATTGATGAGTTCCACTTACTGCTGAAAGAAGAACAGACAGCAGCATACAGCGTGGAAATCTGGAAGAGATTCAGAAAGTGGGGCGGTATTCCGACTGGTATCACACAGAATGTAAAAGACCTGCTTGCTTCAAGAGAAATCGAGAATATCTTTGAAAACTCTGACTTTATTCTGATGCTTAACCAGGCATCCGGGGACAGACAGATTCTCGCCAAACAGCTTAACATCTCTCCGCATCAGCTTTCCTATGTAACAAACAGCGGAGCAGGAGAAGGCTTGATTTTTTATGGAAATACAATTATTCCGTTTAAGGACAGATTTGATAATTCTCTTATGCTGTATGCGTTAATGTCATCGAAACCGGAAGATGTGGAAAAGCGTGAAAAATTCGGCATCAAAGACAGGGACGATTAACAGGAGGAGTGGCAGAGTGAGGCGGTTTATAGCAGGAATATTGATGATTGTTTCGATTATTTTGCTTACTATCAGTATTTACTTTCTGATGGGAATGTTCATACAGGAAAGACAGGACGATCAGTTACAGCAAGAGTTACAGGAACTTATACAGAAGAAAGAAGACGAGCCGGGAGAAAATTCTTCCGGCGATTCTTTTATAGAAGTAGATGCTGGAATATTGGCATTGCATGAGGAAAATCCAGATTGTATTGGGTGGCTTACGATTGAGGAAACAAAGATAGACTACCCAGTTATGTACAGGCCCGGAGATAAGAATTATTATCTGCATCGGGATTTTAATGGGGACTACTCAGCAAATGGCTGTCTGTTTCTGGCGGAGGAATGTGTGCCGGGAGATTCAGACAACCTGATTATCTATGGGCATCATATGAACAGTGGGAAGATGTTTGCTGATCTTGAAAAATATAAAGACAAGGGATTTTATGAGGAGTATCCAACAATCCTGTTCCGTACCATATGGGGAAATGAACAGTATCAGATATTATCAGCATTTACAACACCGGTTTATACCGGAAATGACTTTAACTATTACAGTTTTATAAAAGCACAGAAAGGGGCAGATTATGAGTACTTTATTAGAGAAATTAAGCGAAAAGCAATCTATGAAACCGGAATCACAGCAGAATATGGGGACAAGCTGCTTACATTGTCCACATGCGAATATTCACAGCGGAATGGGCGTATGGTCGTGGTTGCAAAAAAAATTCAGCAAAATGAAAGCTGAGAAAGAATCGGAAGAATTTGAATTTGGATGCGAAGATCTGACGAAGGACTGGTTTGATGAGATAAGTGATATGGAAGAACCGGAAGAGAAAATTAAGTGCGATGAAAATGATTTTTTTGATAATGAGCAGGACAGTGTAGAGCCGGATTCTAAACCAGATAAAGCAAGAACAGGAGGTATCTGGGACTGGGACAGCGAAGACTACTGGGCTTATGGGGAATCTGAAAGATCACTTTTAGAAATGGCGCATAAGGATATGCTTTGCATTGCTGGTCTGTTAGAAGTAATGGATTCATTGGCTCTGCTTGCAGATACGCAGGGGCGAGAGTTACAGAGTGGTCTTTCTGATGTTTCAGTGAAATTAAAGGATAAGGCGATTGCCATTGAAAACAGATGGAACACGTTTCTGAACAAAAATTATGAAATCAGGAGATGATGACCATGCAGGAGCATGAATATAAAGCAAGGGATAAAACTGTCCAGAAGATGAGCCGGGATGGACTTCGGGAAGAAAATCTTCGCAGTAAAAAGGAGAAGCGAATTACCAGACGTGAGGCAGATGAGAAGAAAACAGCCGGACACAGGGAACAGGAGCTGGATTTTGGAAAGGCAAGAAAAGCTCATACTGCAGAAGAACCAGTAGAGGAAGGAACAGAGGGAAAACACAGGTTACAGTCAAGACACGCTTTTCTGGAACAGGAAAAAATTGCGGAAGCGGATGAAATGGAAAATTCAGAAATGAGTGAGGATAAGGCAGACGGGGAGAAATCTCCGTCTGTTTCACGTTCCAGACTTCGTAAAGAAAGTATCCGGGGACATCCGGGACGGGATGCTGAACGTGATTCTGAAACACCGGAACCAGACAGGCAGAGCCGAAAGAAAAAGATGGTCACAGCCTATGCAGCAAAAGAGCAGAAACGCTACCATGAAAAGTCAGAAGTTGATGAAAAATCAATGGAAGATTTTCGGGAAGAGATCAAAGGCAAGACGAAAAGGGAACAGACGCTAAAAGAACAGAAGAAATCAAAATCCCGTCTTTCCTTTGAAGATGAAGGCAAAGGTATGATTCCAGGCAGTGGAATGGCAAGAAAGGGTGCAACCGTTGTTTCTGAAACGGCATCTGCCTATGGTCAGAAAAAGATCAGAGAGGATACCGACGATAATGCGGCTCTTGATGCAGCAGAGCAAATGGAACTTGCGGGAGAAAGTCTTGCAAGAAAGTCAATTTACGTCCGGGAACGGTTAAAAGAGAACCGGCAGAGAAATAACCGGTTAAGGGAATCTGTGCTGGAAGAAATGGAAAAATCCCGCTTGCAGTTTGGAACTAGTGCTTCCAATGAGGCAAAAAAGGCGGTTCAGAAAGAAGCAGAGCAGAAAAAACAGTCTGCCTTAAAGAAATTACTGCAGAAAAAGCGTTACCAGAAACAGTATCAGGCTGCGAAACAGGGAAAGGCTGCGAAAGATGCAGTGTTTGTAAATGCACAGCGATTTACGGAGAAAGCCAAGGCAGCAGTCAAGGAGATTGTGGCGCAGAACCGGAATATCCTTCTGACGATAGGAGTTATGGTTCTGCTTTTTGCATTGATGGCAACGAGTCTGTCAAGTTGTGCTGCATTATTCCAGGGAGGTTCCAATGCCATTATTTCTACCAGTTATTCCAGTGAGGATGAAGATATTTATGCTGCGGAAAATGCTTATGTAGCATTGGAAAATGCACTGAATGAGCAGATCAATCAGATGAAGGCAAACCATTCCGACTATGATGAGTTCCAGTTCCAGATTGATGAGATTGGACACAACCCGTATCAACTTATTTCTTACTTGACAGTCAAGTATGGCGGTTTTACCTATGCAGAGGTTGCAGATGAGATCCAGGAGATTTTTAAGGAACAGTATGGGTTGTATACGGACTCGACAAGAGAAACTGTAACAGAAAAGAAAAAGGTCAGGGTTGGGGAATCACTGGGACAGGTGGTAACCAGCGGATATTGTAACTGTTCAATCTGTTGCGGGCAGTGGAGTGGTGGTCCGACTGCAAGTGGCGCATATCCACAGGCTAATCATACGATTGCAGTAGATGCTTCCAATCCATTTGTGCCTATGGGAACCCATGTCATTATGAATGGAGTGGAATATGTAGTAGAAGATACGGGAGCATTTGCAAAATATGGTGTTCAGTTTGATGTATATTATGGTGATCATGCTTCTGCATCAGCACATGGGCATCAGACCTGGGAAGCGTACATAGCAGACAGCAACGGAAGTCAGGAAGTAGAAGTAACAACGACAAGAGAAGTGAACCGTTTGGATGTAACACTCACGAACCATAATCTGGATGCAGTTTTAAGAAACCGTATGACAGATAAGGAACAGGAGCAGTATGACGCTTACAACAAATACTATGGAAATCGTGATTATCTGTTTGACCTTAACTCAATTCCGACAGGCGGGGCAGGCTTTGGATATGATATTCCGGCAGAAGCACTTTCTGATCCGCAGTTTGCCAAGATGATTCGGGAAGCAGAAAAATATCTGGGTTATCCGTATGTGTGGGGCGGTGCATCTCCATCTACCAGTTTTGATTGTTCCGGTTTCGTATGTTGGGTAATCAATAACTGCGGAAATGGCTGGAATGTAGGAAGAACAACGGCAGATGGGCTTCGGTCTTATTGTTCCTATGTATCTCCATCTGATGCAAAGCCAGGAGATCTGATCTTTTTCCAGGGAACTTATGATACGCCGGGAGCGAGCCATGTTGGAATTTATGTAGGAAATAATATGATGATCCATTGTGGAAACCCGATTCAGTATACGAGCATTGCAAGCTCTTACTGGCAGCAACACTTTATGGCATTTGGAAGGCTTCATTAGAAGGGAGTGATGGAATATGAACATGCGATTAAAAAAGGTTCTGGATGATATTCAGAAAACTGAAGATAAGATTCTGGAATTACAGGAATATGTAAAGAAACTAAAAATCCAGAAAAAGCAGATGGAGGATGCAGAAATCATCAAGGCAATCCGTTCCATGAAAATGGACAGCCGAGAGATGCTGACTTTTCTGGATGGGATTCAGAACGGAACAGTTACTATGCAGTTTGATGAGGAGGGCAATCTCTCTATGGACAGTTCCGAAACAGACGCAAAGAAAGAAGAAAGTCTGGAGAGAAATGTGGCAACCGGACAGGTAGAAGAAAGTGAGGATTTGGAAGATGAAGAATAAGGTAATGAAAAAAATTTTGATGGTCATGCTGTCAGCTACGATGCTGATTAGTTCTGCCAGTGTGACTGCTTTTGCACAGGCAAATGAAAATGCAGAGCAGACCGAAGCAACAGAGCAGGTCATAGAAGAACAGCCTGCAGAGCAGCCTGCCACAGAAGGAACACCGTTTTCTACACCGGGAAACGGACAGCTTGTGGATGATAAGGAGAATGACAGTACCAAGCAGTTTCTGACTGTACAGACAAAGAATGGAAATACCTTTTATATGGTCATTGACCGTTCCGGTACTTCTGAAAATGTGTACATGATGTCACTTGTGGATGAAAATGACCTGGCAGAGTTCTTAGATGAAACCAAAGAAACGGAAAAGAAAGAGGAATCTGCGGTTGTTCTTCCAGAAACGACTACAACACCAGAACCGGAAACTACAGCACAGCCGGAAACAGAGGCAAAGCAGGAATCTGGCATTAACAAGATGATTGGATGGATTGCTTTGGGAGCAGTTGCAACGCTGGCATTGGGTGGTCTTGGCATGTTCGCTTTTGGAAAATTGAGAAAGAAAAAAGAGGACGGCATTGTAGAGGAAGGTCTGGAATTTGCTGACGACAGTTACATCAATGAAGATGAAGAAAATGCAGAGAATCAGCAGAAATAACAAAAAATCATAAAGTATGGAGAAAGGGCAGTTCTTTTGGGACTGCCTTTTTGACAGGAACAGGAGAAAAATATGGCGAAATTTTTAGTGATTGCAGAGAAACCAAGCGTGGCACAGAGTCTTGCAAAGAATTTATCTGCATATCAGAGAGAGGACGGCTATCTGGAGGGGAACAGTTGTATTGTCAGTTGGTGCTTGGGACATCTCGCAGAATATGCACCACCAGAAATTTATGATGAAAAATATGAAAAATGGCAGTTTGAGGATTTACCGATCATCCCGGAAGTATGGAAAGTGCAGGTATCAGAGGATAAAAAGAAGCAGTTTGAAGTATTGTGCAGCTTAATGAATCGGGAAGATGTGGCGTATCTGGTCAATGGCTGTGACGCCGGGCGAGAGGGAGAACTGATTTTTAAAAGAGTTTATGATCTGGCAGGCTGTCAAAAACCAGTGAAGCGTCTGTGGATCAGTTCAATGGAAGATGAAGCAATTCAGAAAGGCTTCCAGACCTTAAAGGACGGGAAAGAATACGCAGGTCTTTGTAATGCTGCGGTGTGCAGAGCGCAGGCAGACTGGCTGATCGGAATGAACGCAACGAGAGCCTATACAACCAGATATTTTAAACGCCTGGTGGTCGGCAGGGTACAGACACCAACGCTTTCCATGCTGACAGAAAGAAAAGAGAAAATCGAGCATTTCAAGAAAGAAGCCTATTATAAGGTTTCTCTGTCAGATGGGAAACTTACAGTAACATCAGAAAATATCCAGTCTGAAGCAGAAGCAGACGAATTAAGAAAACTTTGTGATGGGGAAGAAGCAATGGTTACAAAAGTAAAAAAGGCGCAGAAACGAATTTCACCGCCGAAACTTTATGATCTGACCAGTCTGCAGAGAGAGGCGAACCGTTATTTTGGATACACCGCTCAGAAAACACTGGATATGCTGCAGGAACTGTATGAGGAAAAGATGGTTACATATCCGAGAACGGATAGCCAGTATGTAACGGAAGATATGAAAGAAACGGTAGAAACACTTGCAGATGAAATGACAGATTTTCTCCCATTTTTGAAATCTGAACAGTCTGGAGGAAATGCAGAGCGTGTAATCAATAATACAAAAGTATCAGACCACCATGCAATCCTGCTGACAAAAGAGGCAGTAGAAAAAGGTATGGGAGGACTTTCAGATGGAAAGAAAAATCTTATGATGCTGATTGGACAGCAGCTTGTACAGGCAACCGGAGAAGATTACCTTTATGAGCAGACTGAAATTTCTGTACAGTGCAAAGAACATGAATTTGCTGCGAAAGGAAAGCTGCCTGTGCAGATGGGATTTAAAGAAGTGGAAGAAGCCTTTCGGAAATATTGTGTGAAGGATAAGAGATCTGATGAACCAGATAATAATACAGGACTTCCAGAAGGGTATGAGGAGGGAATGATTCTTGTTTCTGTGAAAGCAGAGAAAAGTACCCATTACACTTCCCCACCGAAGATGTTTACCGAAGATACTCTGCTTGCTGCGATGGAAACAGAGGGAAATAAGGAATTTGATTCTGAAACAGAGAAAAAGGGACTTGGGACACCGGCAACCAGAGCTAATATTATTGAGAAACTGGTATCTTCCGGGTATGCAGAACGTAAAGGAAAACAGATTCTTCCTACGGCGGCAGGCTGTGAGCTGATTCATGTGATGCCGGAGAATCTGAAATCTGCAAGCCTGACAGCAGAATGGGAGAATCAGCTTCTGATGATGGAAAAGGGAAAAATTCGGGATGATGAATTTATGGATGGGATTGTATCTATGATTACTGAGATCCTTTCTGTATGCAGGGCGATTCCGGAAGAAGAACGAAGTCGTTTTCAGACTGCAAGGGAAGTAATCGGGAAATGTCCAATATGCGGTTCCGATGTATATGAGGGTAAGAGCAATTATTACTGTTCTGACAGAAGCTGTCCGTTTGCTTTATGGAAGTCAAATAGGTTTCTGGAAAGTATGAAAAAATCAATGGATAAAAAGATGGCTGTGGAGCTTCTGAAAAGGGGACGTACTCATGTAAAAGGACTGTATTCCAAGAAAAAAGACAGCAAATTTGATGCTGACCTTGTACTTGGGGTGGAAGATGGAAAAGCCAGATTCAGTCTGGAATTTCCTAAAAAGAAAACAAACAGCAACAAAAAGAAAAAAATAAAGAACTGACGGAAGGAGGAATAAGGTTATGGCTCGATTGGAAGATATAAGAGGTCTTGCAGAAGCACATGCATCCAGTATCAGCAGTTCGCCCAGGGACTGGATGAACTATTTGGATACCGCAGCCAGATTATACCGATACCCATTTATGGATCAGCTTCTGATTCATGCACAGCGTCCACAGGCAACTGCCTGTGCGTCGCTGGAATTATGGAATCAAAAAATGTTTCGGTGGGTAAACAGAGGGGCAAAAGGAATTGCCCTTATAGATGAAACCACGCAGAAAACAAGACTTCGATATGTATTCGATGTTCAGGATACCCATATGGTAAATGGTGGAAGAACACCGTATCTGTGGAAACTACAGGAAGAACAGCAGGAAGAGGTATTGCTTCACCTGGAAGAAGTTTATGGATTGGAAGCGAAAGATACGAAAAATCTTTCTGACGCTTTGATGGCAACCGCTAGGTATATGGTGGAGGAAAATCTGGAGGAGTATCTGGATGGTCTGTTGTATGTGACAGAGGGAACCTATCTGGAAGAACTGGAGGAAGATACCATCCGCAGTGAGTTCCGAAGTCTGTTGACGGACAGCATTTATTATACTCTTGCTTCCAGATGCGGACTTGATCCAATGGAACGGCAGGAGGAAATGGATTTTGTACATATTACAGATTACAATTGCCTCTCTGTGCTGACATTCATTGGAAATGCCACAAGCAGAGCGAGTGAATCAGTTCTGGTGGATATTGGAAGATATGTACATCGCATTTCATTAGAAGAAATGAAAAAAGGTATTGAAAATTCAGAAGAAAGGAATTATAATAACTTTAACACGTTAATTTGTAAAAGCATAGAAAACAATGATACTATTACAGAAAAAGAATATTCACAGGAAAATGAAGGAGGAAATGAGTATGGCACTGACATATCATCGCAAAGGGGATTATCTGTTTCCGAACCTGACAATTCAGGAAACAGAAGCACAGATCGGGAAATACGGAATGCTGCGGAGGACATTTCTGAAGGAGTACAAGAACAGCCTGTACCAGAGTTTGTTGCTGACCGGGAAACTGAACAGCCATCTGGAGGAAATCGAGAAAGCAGCGCAGGAGAGATTGGAAGTACAGATGGAGAAACTGTTGGAGAAGAATCCGGCACCGCCGAAAGAGGAGAATCCGATGGCGTGGACAGCACATATGAACAGTCTGACGGCAACAGCGGAAGAGAGCATCTTGACGGAATTGGTATACAGCTAATCGAAGACACAAGTGAAGATCAGTTAAGTAAAGCAGAGGAAGAAATTGCCTCTGCTTTATCTTTGCCTGAACTTCCGTCTGTAAATGAACAGAAACGGGAAATTGAAAACAGAGTAGCTGCCCTTTATGCAGGAGAAATCGCTATTCCAAGTGAAGTGGTCGATGAGGTTTTAAGAACTGGAGGAAACCGAAGCAAGAGCCAGCTTCGGATTATCTATAATTTTATGAGTGAACAGACACCGGAGGAATATACGGAGTTTGTGAAGCGAGAGTACGGGACTGGTGGAAAGGGATTTGAAATCAATGGTATGGAGTATTCGGTCTGGTTTGATGAAACCGGATTGCAGATTGCAGTAGGGCATACGGTTACCGATCAGATTCTGGATAAGGCGTTTTTGTCCTGGGAAGATGTGAGTGGCCGTATCCATCAGCTTTTGAATCAAGGCGAGTATGCACCACAGTCCGTACTTGATGTTGCAAGGGAAAATGCGATAAAGGAACATGCCCAGTCACTTGCCTATATGAAAGCGGATATGGCAGAGGGTGTAGCGGAACTTGTCTTTGATGAAGATGATTTACCACATCTTCGCAGTATTTATCCGGAAATAACAGATTATCTGGAAGAAAAGCTGGCAGATCCGCAGTGGTTGTCAGATATGAATGAGCGTCTGGAAGGACTGGCAATGGCTTATGAGGAAGATAAAAGCATTATGCGGTTCCGTACCTATAACCCGGTCAGAATATCCAGTCAGTTCCAGAAATTTGCAGCAGAAGTGGTTCCATACAGTGCCAGGGAGGAATTTGCATGGCAGGAACATAAGGTGTTTATTACTCAGGATGAAATAGACGCTTTTCTTGCCGGTGGTGGTCCATATTCCGATGGCAGGCTTTCTACTTATTCCTTTTATCTATTAAATGAAGATGATAAAGCCAGAACAGATTTTATTAAAGAAAGATACGGAACGGGAGGTCAGAGTCATGCTTTATGTGGTGCAGACAATTCCTATGCAGATTATGATGGAAAAGGTTTGCAACTGAAGAGAGGAGAGATTGGAAATCCGGATACTTCGGTGTTACTTCCTTGGGCAAAAGTGGCGAAAAGAGTCGGTTATCTGATTGATAATCAACAGTTTTTACATTCTGCTGATTATTCCCGTATGCCAGATTATGAAAGGGAACGAATTGCAGGGAAAGTGATCAGCTTTTATGCAAGACTGCCAGAAGAAATTGAGCGTCCATTTAAACAGGATTTCTTCAATGAAGAAGCAAGAAAAGAATTACCGGTTATGCTGAATGACTCGGAACAGGCACAGAAACTGTTACAGGCGATGGACGATGCGCTGGCAATGCTGCCATTGGATTTTGAATCAGTGAATGAAACTTATGAGAAGAAATTACAGCTTTTAACAGAAGTGCATCAGTATGTGGAGGGCAGTTATACGATTTTTCCGGCACAGGAAGTAGTAGAGCAGACGGAAGGTTTGACAG
>UMLU01031624.1_pt1 | contig 11634 bp, 15 predicted proteins | sample 1966621 | NCBI WGS metagenome assembly UMLU01 (sample SAMEA4836210, study PRJEB28245) | human gut metagenome | biome: gut microbiome; material: fecal sample | place: Denmark | collected 2008 | reverse complement strand
CCCCCGCCACTAACGGCACAATATTTATGTTAAATCAAATTATATAAATAAAACAAAGTTACCGTTATTCTGTAGCGGCGAACCTCGTTCGCCGCTACAATCAAACATTTACTCCCATATAAACTAAAAAAAGTCGGGCAACAATGTTTTGCATTTTGCAAACTTGCTACCCGACCATAATTTTCCATTTTAGATTTTCAACTTTCAATTTTACTAAAGTTCGTCCGCTTTATACGCTGTGTAGCCCTCATAATAATAGCTGTGGTCAATGCCTTTAATGTACATCTCACGGCTGTCAATTTCATCGGTCAATGCGTTTTTCAAAACATATTTTATCTCGATGTCCCGTATGGGACTGCGCTCCATTGCAAGCAGATAATCTTCCTTGTCAACCTTGCTCCAGTCGATAACCTTGCCGATTTCTGTTTTCAACATATGGTCAAGCCAGATTCGTGTACTGCGACCGTTGCCCTCTCTGAATGGGTGCGCAATGTTCATTTCGACATACTTTTCTATAATCTCATCAAAATTGCTCTGCGGCATTTCATCAATGTTTTTCAAAGCTGATTCAATGTACATCAAAGGTGCAAATCTGAAATTGCCCTTTGCAATGTTTACGGTTCTCAACTTTCCCGCAAAATCGTAGATTTCGTCAAAAAGGTACTTGTGGATTGTCTGTAATGTTGAAAACTTTCCGCTTTCAAGGTTGTCAAGAATGTGATTTTCAAAAAGCATTGCCGCCTTTTTCTTACTGATTCGCTCCTCTTCACGAGCAAGCTCCGCAGAAGAAGTCAATCCGAGTTTGTTCTCAAGCATACAAGCACCTCACTTTACTATATATATATTGTATCATAGTGCAGATGATAATTCAATTTTTTAGTTTATGTTTATTTTAGTTCGTGTAGATAGTTTGCAATATTTAAAAAACTATTATGCCCGAGCGTGGCATTGCAATTGTTCACCGCTGCAGTGTTGCAATTAATTTGTCCTTAAACGACGAAAGCACCGGGCTTGCGGCGACCCGGTGCTTTCTTATGTTCTTTAAAAAATGAGGGGTACAATTACGAGTCTTTGTTCAGACTCGCATTGAGGAGGGTAGAACAATTATACTCTGACGGATGCGGTTCCGTCTTTCTGAGTACGCTTATATTAAACAATGCAAATATGAAAACTGTGTGAACCCTTTTTGAAATCGGAATGAAAACTACATTTGAGTTTATGTATATTTATCTCTGTTTATCGTTACCGTTTTCGTAGCATAAATCAAGGATATTTGTTATTTGCTTGCTTATGTATGTTTATCCTTATTTATCTATTACTCAAAGAAAAGTTGTATAAATTGTTGTATATAAAAAGTGGGTGCAATTAAATTACACCCACTAAAATATTATCCTAATAATTTTACCTTATTCTCAAAATCAGCAAACGATTCTTGTTTTTTCTTTTCCGAAATTTCTGAATACACATCTAATGTTGTTTTTATATTAGCGTGTCCCATAATAGTTTGAATCACCTTAACATTTGTTTCATTTTCGCAATATCTACTACAAAATGAGTGCCTAATCGTATGACAACTGAATGTAGGCAATATGTACGGTTCTCTATTCTCGGAAACTGCAAGTTTTCTTTCGGCTTTATTATATGAATTAACTATTCGTTTTATAGCGTTATTAACTCCGTTTGAACTAATAATTTTTCCTGTTCTGCTTAAGAATATAAAGTCACTATAATTATCTATTATCTCCATACAAAATAAGCCTGTACGCATTTGCATAGCTTTTAATGATAATAATTGCAATTTTACTTCTCTCAAAAGAGGTATTGTTCTAACCCCTGCACTTGTTTTTGGAGAGCCTAAATGCTTGCCGTTATGACTGCGACTATACCAAAGAGTGTGACGGATATTGACAACATTGTTATCAAAGTCTATATCTTGCCATTTTAAGGCAAGAGTTTCACCTATTCGACAACCTGTTCCAAACATAAAAACAAATATAGGTATCCAATGTCTGAATTTTCTTGTATTCTTTAAATATTCTAAAAATACAGTTTGTTCATCAGGCTGTAATGCGTGTCGAGGTTCACTCTTCTTGATTTTGCAAAGTTGTTGTGCTGATTGAACCGCTCCGTCAGCAGGATTTTTCAAAATTATATCGTCACGCACTCCCTCATCAAACAATGGGTGAATCACATTCTGAATATTTTTGATAGTGCCGAGACTCAAACCGTTATTCAGTAGCGAGCAATACAACTCTTTTATATTGGAGTATTTTATGTCAGATAGTTTCATAGACCCTAAATATGGTTCAATATACAATCGAAATACATCATTATAAATATCTACCGTCAAAGGCTTTAAATTTTTTGTTTTCATACATCGGGTATAATAATCCTTTAGTGTGAATTTCTGTTTTGTATTTGTAATATCTATACCGTTATAAATGTTTTTTTCAAGAAGTTTTATTTTCTCTCTCAAACACACATCTTGCCGTTTGCCTTTAGGCGGAACATCATTTTTCGTCAGAGTCCAACTGTACAAATATTTAAATTTGCCGTGACCGTCAGAGTATTTAAACTGATAGCGACCGTCAGGGCGTTGACTTTCGTTAGGCTTTAATGTTCTGCCTTTTGAATCCTTTCTTACCATAATATCCTCCTTAAACTTGCACTTGCAGGATTCCTATGGTACAATGACTTCTGTAGGATTTTCCTGCATTTTGTTACAGGTTAGCCATTCGCTTTGGTCGGGGAGTGGCTGACCTTTTTTATTCTTTTGCCGATAGCTCACGAATTCCTTTTAAAATAACAGCAGTTTTTGACATTTGTAGGTCTTTACATAATCTTTCCAGTAAAGAATATTCTTCCGCTGTCATTCTAATATGGATAGTCGTTGTTTTTTTCAAAGTATCAGGCTTTTTAGGTCTGCCTGTTCTCAAATCATCACCTCAATTCCGACTTTTTGTTTACACACTTAATTATAATATCGTAGACACAAAAAGTCAATATTTTTAAATAATGTTTTCTGCAAGCAAAACACAATGTTTTCTGAAATACCGCATAAATACTGCATTTTCAAGACTACAAAGCCGTGAATATGCGAATGTACAACAAAATTTACAACTTTTTCGCAGAATCAAGGGTTTCAGAACTGTGTTCTTTTAATATTATTATTAAAAGATTTATTACTATTTTTATTATTACTGATTATATTATTACTTATGTTAAATTCTTTAACCTCTTATGCTAAATTATTTAACCTCTTACGCTAAATAATTCAATTACTTATGTTGTATAGCTTGCCCCCGTTTTTTAGAGGACAAGCCAACAACTAAAACTATGAAAACACTTTTAGCGAGTGATTACAAGTAGTATAATCACAATATACTCATAGTATTGTATTGAATGCGTTCTAAGCGACTTTTTTGATTTATCAATGGAAAATTATATTACTTTCTGCTAAAAGTCGCTCAGAACGCAAATACAAGCAAATTAGCGTTATCGAACACCTTTGAAATTGAATGTAAACGAATCTGACGGCACTTCAAGAGTAACGCTATCAAAACTATGAGCCATAAATTCATTTTCGGAATTGACAAATACCGTCTGCAAGGGTGAGCCTGTTCCGATAATGCTATACAAACCGCTTGCAAAATCTTTATCTCCGTAACAATCAAGCTGAACCTTTGAAAATCTCGGATTTTCCATCATTGAATAAATCAGCCGAATTGCACTATCGGCAAATTTTTTATAAGTTTCAACAAAATCCGAAGCTGTCGGAATAATGCCATCTGCAAAAGTCGGATATTCTGAAATTAACTGCCTTGCAGGGACAAAACGATACTCATAGAGGTATTTTTTGAGAATAATATCAAATTCGGGTTTAGTCAAAATTTTGCTCTTTAGGACAGAATCGCTTCCAAGATTTTCTGTACACGCAAAATTTTTGATTGAAATTTTCTTCTTGACTTCCTCAAAAACTGCATTGATTTTCTCAATGGCGTTATTTGCCTCAGAAACAATCTGATGTTCGGTGTCCTCGTTGTAGGAATCAGCTAAATCCCGTGAATAGGTGGTGTTATTATATTTAATAGTCTTTCGCAATTCGCAAACCTTTTCATAATAGGCTGTTGCAATATTTTTCATTTGCTGAATGTATGTATTTGTCATAAATTTTTTATCTCCTTTTACTAATATATTTTTTATTAAGAGGAATTTTAACCTGAAAAGTTAAATCCTTGTCATCGTTCCAGTAAATTTTAATGTTCAAACTTTCGTTTGATGTCGGGATTTTTTCCTTTAAATTTTTTAGTGAAACTGATATTTCCTTTAGTCTTTGATTCATAAAAGCCTCCCTTTAGTGCATTAAAGCGTTAAAATCTGTTATTCTTTGTTAATGGCAGATTTAAGAATTTCTAATTCATTTTGAATATCATCAATCGTTGTATAATCAGCCGATAAATTTAGAATTTTAACCGCAGATTGCAGACGAACATTCTCGTTTGATGAATTAAGCAATCTTGCAAGTGTCTTGCTTGCTCGCAAGGTGTTTTCGAGAAGAATTTGACTGGACTCCTGAAATAAGTTTTTCCGATACTCGGTCAGCAACGCTTGAAATTCGGGTGTCTGAACCCTTTTTGCGACAGTCTGACGGCAAATATTAAGTTGCTGAGCGGTTCTTGTCAAATTAAATCCGCTTGATACATAAGCCGTCAGGAGTTGTTCATTATTCAGCTTTGACATCTGAATCACCTCGGTGTCGCTTGTCGAAAACCTCAAATTCACAATTATTGAAATCCTCAGCAAGCCAAGTTCTAAAGAAAAGACCGCTTGCCTTATCAAAAATATAGCGTTTTGACGAAAGCTCGTCACGGGAGTTGCAAATCAATAATATAAATACATCGGATTTTGGATTTTTGATAATAGTAGCTTTTTCAACCGTAGAATTAGTTGCTAACAAATGAGCGATTAGCTGAATGTATTTTAATGATTCATACGATTCGAGTTTTAGCGTTTTGTAAAGTTCTGTCATATATGTTTCTCCTTTCTGAATAGATAATAGATAATGATAATAGATAACTATGTGTACATTTCTTACACAGATTAAATTTTGTGAAACAGTCTGAAAAGTCAGCTATAATCGTGCTTTTCAAGGTTTAGCAATAAAAATTTTTGTGTTTGTAACCTCGGTTATTGCCACTCTCGGAAACAGTCCGATTGCTGAATCACATATGACCTCGGAAATCCATTTTTATACACTTGAATTTTATGCTTATTAAATCCGTCACCAAGCTCTCGTTCGGCTATTTTCTCCGTTAGACTTCGTGAACCCTGTCCGTACAAAAATAAATGAATGTGGGGTGCTGTTCTATATCGAACTGCTGGATTAAAAATCCGTTTCGGCTTTCCGCCTCGTGGTGAAGTTTCATAGCGATAGGGCGTCCAATGTTTATGCGTTGACAGTCCCAAAATTCCCTCGAGTTCAGGATTTTTCAGCCGTGCATAATCAACAGCCCTACGAATACGGCGAAATGCCTTTAAAGCGGTATCATAATCACTAAATTGATTTAGGCACGGGAAATAAACCGTTTCAAATACATTGTCAGGTGTCCGCTCATCTAATGCCACAGAGTGCCAACTTTTATTGCCCTCGTCCTCCTGTAACAGTTCAGTTACAGAAATTTTCATTAGTTACTCCTCAATCAAACTCTTAATGTACGAATCCAGACGGCTTTTAACAATGCGAACATTCCTGCCGATATGCAGAACTGCATTTGCCTTTTGGGCAAGTGTTCGTGCCGAATTTAATCCGACCGCATACAGTTTACAGACCTCTGGCAGTGTCAGCAATTCAGCTGTTGAATAATCGTGTCTTGTACGCTCACGCATAGTCGTTTCCCTCCTCTCTAAAAAAAGATAAACGACCCCTATAATTCTCCACCTTTTTGGTATTTGAATTTTTGAAGTCGTTTTAATGTTTCAATCTTTTCAGTTTTCTTAAGATACCGCCTCTAAAATCACGGCCTTGTTCATTGTCTACATTATAGCACGGTTATCAGCATTTGTCAATATATTTTTTATAAGTTTTTAATATTTTTAATATAGTATAACACATTCAATGTACAGATAATAGTTTCTCCTCTCACTAAAAGTTGTATTTTTGTTGTAAAACCGTGAATTTTACATAACTATATATTAAATTCACCGCATAAATACTATGTTGTTTAGATTTTTATATTGTTTTCGGAATGAAAAGCATCTGTTTTTTCTGTTAATCAATCAAAACTCAAATAATTTCTTTATTTATTCGACGAAATAAAAAATTTTTCAAAAGCATAAAACAAATGTTTGATTTTTCTGAAAATATATGGTACAATCATACTGTAATTACAAACAAGGGGCGTTGCGATATGAAACCTTTAAGCAAAAGCCAACAGAAAATTTTCGATTATCTAAAGGAATGTGCAGGCGAGGGCAGAGTTCCGTCAGTTCGTGAAATCTGCGAAGAAACGGGACTGAGTTCAACATCAACCGTTCACCACCACCTCAAGGCACTTGAAGAAAAAGGTCTTATTTCACGAGAACACGGCGTGAACCGTTGTATTCAGATTAACGGTATGGAGAAAAACACCGATGTTCCTGTTTTGGGCAGAGTTGCGGCAGGTTATCCGATTCTTGCCGTTGAGAATATTGAATGTTATGTGCCTGTTCCCGACAGCTTAAAAAGGGGCAGAGAGCTTTTTGCTCTGCGTGTTCAGGGCGAAAGTATGATTAACGCAGGCATTTTCCCTGACGATATTTTAATTGTTCACCGCACACCTGTTGCGGAGAACGGCGAAATCGTTGTTGCTCTTGTCGGTGACGAGGCGACCGTAAAGCGTTTTTACAAAGAAAACGGTCACTTCAGACTTCAGCCTGAAAACGATAATTTTGAACCGATTATAGTTGACGAAGTCACTTTGCTCGGCAAGGTGATCTCGCTTGTAAGATATTTTGATTAAAAGGATTAGCTATGAAAGTTAAATTTTTCGACCTCAACGCAGACAAGCCGTTGAAATACGCAGTAATTTGTGCGAGATACAACGGAAAATGGGTTTTCTGCAAGCACAAAGAGCGTGATACATATGAAATTCCGGGCGGTCATCGTGAGGACGGCGAAGATATTGAAGCAACCGCAAAGCGTGAACTTTGGGAAGAAACGGGTGCAAAAGATTTCGACATCTATCCCGTGTGCATCTATTCATTCACGGATTACGGAATGCTCTATTTTGCGGAAATTCGCAGTTTTGGAGAACTGCCGCCGCTTGAAATTGAAAAGATTAATCTTTTTGACGATATACCAAAAAATTTGACATATCCTGCAATTCAGCCGTACCTTTTTGAGAGAGTACAGGAGTTTTTAGAAACGAAGTAACCAAGTACTGTTTGCAATCCGCAACAAAAATATATTGAGAGGAAGTGATAAAATGCGTGACTATGTGATTTACGATATGTACACAGATGACAGAATGTTTCGTTACGAGGTCTATAAGCACCCGAACGGAATGTATGAAGTGTGTGTTCAGTCGAGAGAGGCGGAAGATTTTGCCGTGAACGAGCAGTACCTCTACTGCGACATTCCCGAAGAAGTCACACATTTTACCGACACCCTCGAAAGAGCTATAGAAATCGGCGATTGCAAGCTGTGCAAAGTAAGTGCTTAATTAACAGCCGTCTGTCCTTGCAGAAACAGTTTAATAAAATTCACGGTCGGATGACAGCTTGCCAAATGCAAGCATTGTCGCCCGACCGTTTTTATTTATATAAAATTATATATTGCCGATTATTTCACCCTGTATTTTGGCGGTTCGGTTTCATAGACATTGTTGCCGTTGCTGTCGATTGCAACTATGCACGGAAAATCTTCAACCTCATATCTGCGAACAGCTTCTGTGCCTAAATCTTCATAGCAAAGAATCTCCTCGCTCTTGATGCTCTTGGCGATAAGTGCCGCCGCACCGCCGATTGCGACAAGATACACGCCCTTGTTGCGAACAATCGCATCGACAACTTCTTTATTTCTTGCGCCTTTGCCTATCATTCCTTTGAGTCCGAGGTCAAGCAGTGACGGAGCGTACTTATCCATACGATAGCTTGATGTCGGACCTGCAGGACCTACTGCATAACCGGGCTTTGCAGGAGCAGGACCAACATAATAGATGAGCTCGCCTTTGATGTCAACGGGAAGTTTTTCGCCCTTCTGAATCAATTCATAAAGTCTTTTGTGTGCGGCATCTCTGCCTGTGATGATTGAACCCGAGAGCAGAACGCTGTCGCCTGCTTTAAGATTTTTGATATCTTCGTCCGTAATCGGAAGTGTAATTTTCTTTTCCACAGCTTTTCCTCCTCAGATCGTTGCGCTTGCGTGTCTTGCGGCATGGCAACAGATGTTGACCGCAACGGGCATTCCTGCAATGTGTGTGGGTGAAGTTTCAATATTCACGCCGATTGCGGTTGTATTGCCGCCAAGTCCTGCAGGACCGAAGCCCATTTTATTGATTTCGGCAAGGAGCTCGTCCTCAAGCTGCGCATAGCGTTCATCTTCATTTTTGGAATCAATCGGACGGAAGGTTGCTTTTTTTGCAAGCTGGGCGGCTCTTTCAAAAGTACCGCCGATTCCGACACCGACAACCATAGGAGGACAGGGATTTGGACCTGCCTGAAAAACAGTATCAAGAATAAACTGCTTAACGCCCTCAATGCCCTTTGACGGGGTGAGCATTTTTATCTGCGACATATTTTCACTGCCGAAGCCCTTGCCGCCGGCGGTAATTTTAATCTGATTTCCGCTGACAATTTTTGTGTGTATAATTGCAGGAGTGTTATCATTTGTATTGATTCTGTCGAAAACAGGATCATTTACTACACTCTTGCGAAGGTAGCCGTCAATATAGGCTCTGCGAACGCCCTCGTTGACTGCCTCATCAAAACTGCCGTCCTCAATAACAACCCTGTCACCGTATTCAACAAAAAGGACAGCCATACCCGTATCCTGACAAAGGGGAACTTCTTCACGAGCCGCAATTTTATCGTTTTCGATAATCTGTGAAAGTACACTTTTGCCTACAGGCGAGCTTTCGTTATCCCTTGCGGTTTCAAGGGCGCACATAATGTCTTTGCCGATAAAATAGTTACAGTCGGTAAACAGCTTTTTGACCGTATCGCATACCGTCTGCGCCTTGATTTTTCTTATTTCCATATCCGAACTCCTTAAAGTGATTTTAATTATATTATAAATCTTTTTTATCTGTATTTCAATAAGCAATAAAATGTGATATAATCAGTTTATTATAACATTTATGAATGTCACAATCGAATCGGTAGCGGCAATCAGTGATTGCCACTTGTTTTGGTTGCAAAACCAAAACAAATGAGCAACAATTGCGTTGTTGTACCGCAGTAGATAATAAATTAAAATAAAATGTTTATACTGTCGAACCGATTTTACAATCGCTTCGATTGGCGAACACTGTTCGCCGCTACAAATGAACATAAAACATTCATTTCACCAACAAAATTGAAAATTAACATAATTTTATCACATTCGGATGATAGAGTAACAGTTGGAATACACTGCGTCTTAACCGACGCTTATAATTTTAATAAAAGGGGCGTACAAAAATGAGCAGGATACTCGTTGTTGACGATGAGGCAAGAATCAGACAGATTATCAGAAAATATGCCGAATTTGAGGGCTTTGAGGTTGAAGAAGCCGTTGACGGTATGCAGGCAATTGAAATTTGCCGTAAAGAGGACTTTGACCTTATCATAATGGATGTTATGATGCCTGAGCTTGACGGCTTTTCCGCTTGCAGGGAAATCAGAAAATTCAAGAAAACACCTATCATTATGCTTTCGGCAAGAGGCGAGGAGTACGATAAAATTCACGGCTTTGAGCTTGGCAGTGACGACTATGTTGTTAAGCCGTTCTCGCCAAAGGAGCTTATGATGCGTGTTAATGCCGTAATCAAGCGTTCACAAGGCGCTCAGAACGAAGAGAATGTGAAGAAGGATGTATTTACATACGAAGGTCTTTCGGTTGATTTCTCAGCCAGAATTGTTACAATTGACGGCAAAAGAATTGAGATGACGCCAAAGGAATACGAACTCTTTTTCTATATGGTAAAGAACAAAGGACTTGCACTCACCCGTGAAAAGCTTATAAGCGAGGTCTGGGGCTACGACTTCTTCGGTGACGAAAGAACGCTTGACACACACATTAAGCTTCTCAGAAAGAGCCTTGGCGAATACAGCAGATGCATTGTAACGCTTCGAGGGGTGGGTTACCGTTTTGAAACAATCTAACAAACGATTTGACCGCCATTATCTGCCGTTGAATTTTAAGCTGTTATGCTATTTTCTTCTGTTCGGATTTGCAATTGTGATCGTGTTGTGGGTGTTCCAGACCTTTTTTCTTGAATCGTTCTACACGGCAACAAAATCTTCACAGGTTGAAAAGAACGCACAGGTGATTTCAAAGTCGATTGAAGAAAACAAAAACGCTCTCGGAACAATTGAAAATGTTGCAAGCTACAATTCACTTTCGGTATATGTTTACGATTCAACTTCTCTTTTCACATTGAAGTATTGTTGCGAATATGACAACCCCGTTTCAAACCTGAATTTTCAGTATCACGATGTCTATTCATACTACAAGCTGGCAGAGGAAAATGACGGACATTATATGTTCATCACAAGCAACTACAAAGAGGACAGCATTAAAGGCAAGTTTGAGCGACAGTTTTTTAATGAATATTCTTCATCCGACACAGCCGAGAGGAATACTGTTCGGTATGCTTCCGCTCCCGATAAAAATGTTCAAAATATGGTCTACACCGACATTATCAATCTGCAGGACGGCAGCGAATGCTTTTTGATTGTAACATCGTCAATCACACCGCTGACTAACACGGTTGAAATCGTCCGTGACCAGCTTGCAATCGTTTCGGTTGTGTTTGTGCTTCTTGCCGTTATAATTTCGCTTTACGCAAGCTACAGAATTGCGAAACCGATTTCTAAGACAAACACGGCGGCAAAGGAGCTTGCAAAGAAAAACTATGATGTTGACTTTAACGCAAGAGGATATCTTGAGGTTGAGGAACTCAACGAAACGCTGAACTACGCAAAAACGGAGCTTGCTGCAACCGAAAAATTACAAAAAGAACTTATTGCTAACATCTCGCACGATTTGAGAACACCGCTGACAATGATTACGGGCTACGGCGAGGTTATGCGTGACCTGCCCGGTGAAAACACTCCCGAAAATATTCAGATTATTATTGACGAGGCAACAAGACTTTCAACACTTGTCAACGATTTGCTTGACCTCTCAAAGATTCAATCGGGTTCAATTCAACCCGAAAAATCGGAGTTCTGTCTTACCGACAGCATCAAGAATATTTTCACAAGGTACGCAAAGCTCAAGGAACAGGACGGATACAACATTCTGTTTGAGAGTGACGAAGATGTTTACATTTTTGCCGATGAACTGAAAATTTCACAGGTAATCTATAATCTTGTGAACAATGCAGTCAATTATGTCGGTGAAGACAAAACTGTTATTGTAACGCAAAAGGTAAACGGCAAAAAGGTTCTCAT
>UMLU01033472.1_pt1 | contig 11778 bp, 7 predicted proteins | sample 1966621 | NCBI WGS metagenome assembly UMLU01 (sample SAMEA4836210, study PRJEB28245) | human gut metagenome | biome: gut microbiome; material: fecal sample | place: Denmark | collected 2008 | reverse complement strand
GCCGATGGAGCCGGCGGCGCCCGTAATCATCACACGCTTGCCCTCCAGATGAGAGGCAACCTTATGGATATCTATCTCGATAGGATTGCGCTGAAGCAGGTCCTCAATCTGAATTTCCTTCAACTGCGTGCGGCTCAATGCCTGGCCGTTCCACTCGCTCAAGGGGGGTGCGGTCATCAGTTTGATGTTGTGCACCAGCAGGCGGTCAGCCATGTCGGACTTCTTCAATTCTTCCATCTTGGCGGGAGAAATGATAATGGTCTGCACATCGCGGTCGTTCAGCACATCAATCAGCGTATCATCGTTGGGGAACACCTTGACACCCATCATCACCTTATTGATAAGCTCAGGTTCGTCCGCAATGAATCCGCGCAGACGGTAGTGGTTGCGCAGATTGACACGTAATGCCTTGGCAATATTGACCCCGGCTTCCTTGGCACCGTAAATGAACACATTGGCACTATGGGTGCCGTCGAAGTTCAGCGCCTCGAAGAAAGTCTTGACAATCACACGGGAGCATGCCATCATGGCAAAGCTGATGATATAGGACATGAACAGCACGCTGACCGGAGCCAGGTTAAACTCCAAATAGCTTTCCGTCAGGACGCTCGTTATCATCAGCAGTGCATACGACACCGTCAATGACACAAAAATGCGCATGATATCCACAAAGGAGGAAAAGCGCAGTACATTGGAATACGTACGGAAAACACGGAAGAAAATCAGGTTGACAGCAACCGTCCATAAAATGGTCTTGTCAATGGTAGATGATTCCAGAAAAATGCTTCTGAAATCATATCGGAGAGCATAGGCCAACAGACTGGATATGACGATGATAAATACATCAATTAACAGAATAGTCCATATCGGAAGCACTTTCGCGGAAAGATACCGATGAAAAAAATTTCGCTTCATTTCGCTTGACAGTTTTGTTTTAGGCGAGGCAAAGATACACTATTTTAGTCAAAACAGACAATAAATCGATAAAAAAATGTTATAACAATTATTTATCGTCTATAAAGAAACCATCCCACCTCCCCCGTTTTAACAGTCAGAAAGCGGGATAGAAATAGTTTTGCCCCGGAAAATGCGGTATCCGCTACATCAGATTACTTGCCAACTCGCTCAACTGGCTACGCTCCCCTTTCACCAGATTGACATGGGCAAACAAATTCTGGTCCCTCATGCGGTCTATCATATAAACAAGCCCATTGGACTGACTGTCCAGATAGGGTTGGTCTATCTGCTGAATATCACCGGTAAACACCATTTTTGTGCCTTCACCGGCACGGGTGATGATGGTCTTAATCTCATGCGGAGTCAGGTTTTGGGCTTCATCAATAATACAGTAGGTCTCGCTCAAACTGCGCCCGCGGATAAAGGCTAATGCCTCGATGACCAATTGTTCACTTTTTTGCATATCCTCCAAGCGTTTCACTTCAGAGGAATTGGCAGCGAACTGATGCTTGATTACATTCAAATTATCGAACAAAGGCTGCATGTAAGGAGCCACTTTCTCATTGGCATCACCAGGAAGGAATCCAAGGTCTTTATTGGATAAGGCCACGATGGGACGTGCCAGAAGAATCTGCTTGTAGTCGGTAAGTTTTCCCAATGCGGCGGCCAGTGCCAGCAGGGTCTTACCGGTTCCCGCCTTACCGGTCAGGGCAACCAGCTTGATATTCGGGTCGTTCAGCACCTCAAAAGCAAAGCTCTGCTCGGCATTACGCGGTTCAATGCCATAATTCCTTGTCTTGTTGACCCGACAAATCGAATGGGTAAAGGGATTATAACGTGCAAGCACACTGCTGCGGTCACTCTTCAGCACAAAGCATTCGTTGGGGCGAATGATGTCCTTAAAATCGAACTCGTTGATGTCCAGTCCTTCTTTGGAAGAATAAATGCGGTCTATCAGCACAGGGTCAATACCCTCGAACACTTCATTCGACTTTTCGAATATATCCACATTGATTACCTTATCATTGATATAGTCTTCGCACAGCAGACCGATGGAACGCGCCTTCATGCGCAGATTCACGTCTTTCGTGACAAGGATGGTTTTCATTTTAGGCTTTTTGGTGGAAAGCCAGTCCACTACCGACAGAATCTGATGGTCGGGGATGCGTTCGGGAAAGGAATCACGTACTCGGGGAGAGTCCACCATGCCTGCCACCACAAACAGACGACCCAAGCCCTCTCCCAATGGCGCCCCTTTGGTGAACAGATTGTCATCGGTAATCAAATCTAGCTCACGGACAAACTCACGCGCATTGAAATTAATCTGCTCATTACCTTTCTTGAATTTGTCCAGTTCTTCAAGGACTACGATGGGAAGATAAATGTCATTCTCTTGAAAATTCTTCAAACAGTTATAATCGTGAAGAATCACATTCGTATCAATCACAAAATTTTTCTTAGCTCCCATACACGTTAGATTTAAATTGTTAATACCTTTGCATAAGCTTAAGATAAGCTACACTGCAAGCAATTTCAAGCAAGCTTGATTGCGTTCGGTCTGCATTATCTTTGTCGCTTTTAAAGATAACAAATTAATAGGGAGAAAGGATTGCTTCTCCGTTAAATATTATAAAAGATGGATTATCAGGACACTTTAACTTACTTATATAACAGTGTGCCCATGTTTCAGCAAGTGGGCGGCTCAGCATACAAGGAAGGGTTGGAAAATACTCTGACCCTGGACGAACATTTCGGACATCCCCACCGTAGTTTCCGCAGCATTCATGTGGCTGGTACCAATGGAAAGGGTTCCTGCTCGCATACGCTTGCCGCCATACTGCAAGAGGCAGGATACAGGGTCGGGCTCTATACCTCGCCCCATCTGGTGGATTTCCGGGAGCGCATCCGGATTAACGGACAGCCTATACCCGAGGAATACGTCATCCGTTTTGTAGAGCAGGAACGTGGCTTCTTCGAACCCCTCCATCCCTCTTTCTTTGAGCTGACCACCGCCATGGCCTTCCGCTACTTTGCCGATGAAAAGGTGGATGTAGCCGTAATCGAGGTGGGACTAGGCGGACGCCTGGACTGTACCAATATCATCCGTCCGGATGTATGCATCATCACCAACATCAGTTTTGACCATACCCAATTCCTGGGGGACACCTTGGCAAAAATCGCAGGAGAGAAGGCAGGAATCATTAAAAGCGGTATCCCCGTTATAATCGGCGAGACCACTCCCGAAACGAAACCGGTATTTCTGGAAAAAGCACAGACAACGGGTGCTCCCATCTACTTTGCCGAGGAGAATGACCGTGAAGACTATCCCGGAATAGAATACGAACTGAAAGGGCTCTACCAGCAGAAAAATGCCCGGACCGTCCTCACTGCCCTCCCGCTACTGAAAGAAGCCGGCTACCGGCTGGACGGACTAGCGGTGCGCAGTGGCTTTGCCCGTGTGGTGGAACTGACAGGCTTGATGGGACGCTGGCAAAAACTGCAGGAGTCGCCCACCCTGATTTGTGACACCGGCCACAATGTGGGAGGCATCACCTACATTACAGAACAACTGAAACAGCAAACTTACCGCCAGCTACACATCATCATAGGCATGGTCAATGACAAGGATATACGGGGGGTACTGGCCCTGCTGCCCCGGGAAGCGACCTACTACTTCACCAAAGCCAGCGTGAAGCGGGCATTGCCCGAAAGCGAACTGCAGGAGCTTGCCGAAACAGCAGGTCTGGAAGGACATTGCTATCCTGATGTACCTGCCGCTGTGCGGGCCGCACAAGAAAAAAGCCTCCCGGAAGATTTCATCTTCGTGGGAGGCAGCAGTTTCATTGTTGCCGACTTGTTAGCGAACCGCGATGCACTCAATCTCTACTAAGGCGTCTTTAGGCAGCGCCTTCACTGCCACAGCCGAACGTGCCGGGAAAGCACCGTCAAAATAAGTGGCATATACCTTGTTCATATCAGCGAACAAGGACATGTCTGCCAGAAAAACGGTTGTCTTCACAATATTCGCCATACCCAGCCCTGCCTCTTCCAGGATATGCTTTATATTCTCCAAGGACTGGCGGGCTTGCGCTTCCGCACCTTCAGCCATCATTCCGGTAGCTGCGTCAATGGGCAACTGGCCTGATACAAATACCATTCCGCCAGCTTCGATAGCCTGGCTATAAGGGCCTATGGCGCCCGGTGCCTGCTGGCTGCAAATCACTTTCTTCATAATTGTCAAAGTTTGTTTTTATTAATAATCGAGTCTATTTTCTTTTTTGAAATAAAAAAAATCCGAAGTATATGCAGTATTCCGGAAATCCACGCATTTTATAAATAAAACAACGTAATTTCACTCATAACCTGTTATACCTAGACTTAACTCATTTAACACGGGGGAGTTCCCCAAAACAGAGGCTCTGCTTGCGAAAGCAGAGCCTTTATTCTATCCCATCCCTTTACTTGCAATGCTTCTCAATCAAAGCATCCACATTGGGGTCACCCAATTCCTTTGCCTTGGCAAAGCTGGCACAAGCTTCCTTGTCCTTCTTCATCTGCAGCTGGGCGATACCCATCAGACGGTAGGCCTCGGCATACTTAGGGTCTTTCTCCAGAGCAGCCTTCAGCACATTCAACGCCTCTTCGTAACGTCCCACGCGAAGATTCACCACTGCCAGTTCGGCACGGTAAGTCAAATCCTCCGGATTCAGTTCGATGGCTTTCGCCATATCGTCCAGCGCACGCTGGTACTGCTTGGCCTTCAAAGCAGCCTGCTCACGGTAATAGTAGAACATGTCGTTCACTTTACCGTTCACGGCATTGTAATAGGCGTCATAATCCAGCATGGCATTACGCGCCTGGTCTGCATTCATACGGGCTTGGGCACGCTCCAGCAAGTAAGGGGCGGCTTCCTCCGTATAGGGCTGGGTAAAGCGGGCCACACAACTGTCCATCAGAGCCAGTACCTCCTCGGCAGGCGCCTGCATCAATTCCTTGGTCTTGGCGGCACTGAAGAAGGTGGCCGGAGAGGCCAGAATGGTCTTATTCACTTTATCATAGCTGGTAAATGCCGACGGATAGTCCTGCTTGGCAAACTGGATGTCACCCTCCAACTGGACATAAACCGGAAGCTCGTCAATGGCTATCGCTTTCCGTACCTCGTCCAGAGCCTTGTCGAGCGACCAGTCCTTATAAACTTTCTCGGGCTTGCCCAATGCATAATTATAGATTATCTTGGCCCGGTTGTAATACACATCATCTTTCTTTGCGGCAACCTCCAAAGCCTTATCCATATCTGCGGCGACCTTATCTATGGAAGCATCTTCACGGGACATGAACAGATGCTGGGAAGCACGGCGCAGATAACCGTCGGCACTGACAGGATATTGTGCAATGAAATCGTTCAGAGTCTCCATATACTTCTCCGGAGACAGTTGGGAAGAAGCCATGTAGAGGAACACCAAAGCCTGCTCTTCGGTATCGGGCAATGCCTTCTTGATACCGATGCCCTTCAATGACATATCTCCATAAGACAATGCGGAGATATTCTGCGACATGGCGAAATTGGCATCAATGGCATAGCAGATGGTAGCCGTGTCTTGTCCGGAGGACTTCTGCGCAAGGCCGAAGACCTGCCCGTCCACAGTCATCAGCGGACAACTCACCATCTTGTCCTTCAGACGCATATCGAGCGTATAATAGGAATAGTTGCCGGAAATCTTATCAGCTTCCTTTACTTTCCCGGCAGTGAAGGAACGGTCCCTCTGGGTGGAATAAGGCAGCAGATATACATCCGCACCGGCAGCCGGAGCCACAGCAGCCAAAGTGAGTGCCGTGACTTTCTTTCCGGGGATGCCGACACGGAACTTGACAACATCGTACATGTCATCGGCCCCCATAATGGCCTCCACCGGCATCTGTGCCCCGTCCGAGCTCATCACAACGGCGCGCTGGGCACCTTTGAACAAGGTGTAGTCAGAAAGCGCAACGCCATCTTCAGTGACAAAAAAGCCGTTTCCAGTATTCAGTATCTTATCGTTCTGGTCGTAGGTCACCACCGAAAAAACGGCACGTTTGGCTTTGTCTACCCACTTCGGGGCTTGTGCCACACTCCACTGAGCCAATAAACAGAGAGTGAGCATCAACAGCAATTTCTTTTTCATATCTTAGTTGGTTCTTTGTTTTACCGCTTCATAAATCAAAATGCCGGCTGCAACGGAAACATTGAGGGACTCGATGGTTCCCAACATGGGAATCTTCACCCACTCGTCACACAACGCCAGGTTGTCATAGGACACCCCCTTGTCTTCGGCACCCATAATGATGCACATCGGACCGGTATAGTCGGCTTTGGTATAGTCGTAATCGCCTTTCTCCGTGGCTGCCACGATATGGAAACCACTATTCTTGAGGAATTGCAGGGTCTCTTTCAGGCTGTGTTCGCGGCAAACGGGCAAAGTGTGCAAGGCTCCTGCCGAGGTTTTCATGGCATCTGCGTTGACAGATACACTGTTCCGTGCAGGGATAATCACGGCATCTACCGCCGCACACTCGCAAGTACGGGCAATGGCGCCGAAATTGCGGACATCCGTGATGCCGTCAAGCATCACAAACAGAGGATTCTTGCCCTGCTCGAAAAGGAAAGGTACCAAGTCCTCCGTCTTCTGGTAAGTGACTGAAGAGATGAAGGCAATCACTCCCTGGTGATTCTTCCGCGTCACGCGGTTGATGCGTTCCACCGGAACGCGCTGTACCGGTATCAAAGTCCCTTTCAAGACAGCGAACAGCTCTTTTGACAAATCACTCTGAATGTCCTTCTTTACCAATATCTTGTCTATCTCTTTTCCTGCCTGAATGGCTTCTATCACGGCACGAACGCCGAAAATCATTTCACTGTTATCAACCATATATGGGTATTTACTATTTGACGATTTACTATTTACTATTTGATACTTCCAGCAATGCTCTGGCATTGTTCAGTGCGGCTTCGGTCAGCTTAGCACCACTCAGCATATGGGCTATTTCTTCCACACGTTCATCGTCGGTCAGACGACGGATGTGACTGTTTGTTTCCGTCTCGTTGTCCTGCTTGTACACCTTATAATGGGCGCGTCCGCGGGCAGCAATCTGGGGCAGATGGGTGATACTGATTACCTGGCGGTCCTGCTCGCCCATCTCCTGCATGATATCCGCCATGCGGTCGGCTATCTCGCCGGAGACTCCGGTATCTATTTCGTCGAATACAATAGTAGGAAGCTTGACGGCACCGGCTATCATTGCTTTGATGGAGAGCATGACGCGGGCTATTTCACCACCCGAAGCTACGGAGGAGACGCTTTGCAATGCCCCGTTCTTATTCGCGGAAAACAAGAAGTTCACAGTATCCGCCCCGTGTATGCCCGGCTCTTTGCGGGCACCTATCTCTACCTGGAAACGGACATTGGGCATGCCCAACGGAACCAGCCGCGCAGCCATCTGCTTCTCCACTTCACGGGCAGCGGCAGTACGCGCCTTGGTGAGGACGGCAGCCTGCTTTTTCACCTTATTATATAAAGCGTCGCAACGCGCTTTCAGTTCCTCGATGTGCTCGTCGGACGAAGTGATGGCTGAGAGTTTGGCGGCGTATTCATCCGTCAGCGCCAGAAGTTCACCGACAGTGGAAACGCGGTGCTTCTGTTGGAGCGTATAAATCAAGTTCAGACGTTCGTTCACTTCATCCAAACGTTCGGGGTCGAACTCTATTTCATCCTCCTTACCCGACACTTCCTGCGAAATATCCTTCAGCTCGATATAAGTGCTTTCCATGCGTTCGGCAAGTTCCCCGGCAACCGGATAAACCCTCTGCAGGCCAAGCATCGTGTTCAGGCATTCCTTCAGCCCGGACAACAAGCCTCCTTCGTCCGAGTAGAGCGTCTGCCCTACCCGATAGAGTCCGGCCTTTATCTCTTCCGCATGGCTCAGCGTATCTGCCTCTTGCTCCAGCTCCTCCTGCTCACCGGCAGACAAGTGTGCCTCTTCCAACTGTTCCAGTTGGAAACGGATATAGTCTTCGTCCGACTTATCCTGATTGGCACGGGCAACAAGGGCCTCCAAATCCTGCTGTGCCTGCTTCCATGCTCCGAAGATATGCTGGTAAGCAGACAAGGCCTCTTCGTTATGCGACAAGATGTCCAGTACATTCAACTGAAATCCCTCCTTGTTCAGCAAGAGGTTTTGATGCTGGGAATGTACGTCAATCAGCTGTTCTCCCAACTCCTTCATCTGAGCCAATGAAGCAGGCGTGTCATTGATGAATGCCCGGCTCTTGCCCGAAGCGGACACCTCGCGGCGCAGGATGCATTCTTCCTCGTACTCCAACTCATTCTCCTCAAAGAAAGGCTGCATACCGTAAGCGGAAATATCAAAACGGGCCTCGATAACGCACTTCGAAGCTCCTACACGAATGGCTTTCACGTCGGCACGCTGTCCCAGCAGCAGACCGATGGCACCCAGAATAATGGATTTTCCAGCACCGGTCTCACCCGTTATCACCGAGAAACCGCTGCTGAAGCTGATATCGAGCTTTTCAATAAGCGCATAATTCTGTATGTAAAGCGAACGCAACATAAGGATATTGCCGATTTGACGATTTACTATTTACTATTTACTATTTAAATCTTTCACCAGACGGTCTACGATGTCGGCAGCCACTTCGGCTTTGGACTTCAAGGGGTAGTCCGTCTTTCCCTGGTGGTCTATGATACTGATTTTATTGGTATCGCAACGAAAACCGGCTCCCTTGTCGTTCAGGGAGTTCAGCACGATGAAGTCCAGATTCTTGCGGTTGAGCTTGTCTTCCGCATTCATCTGCTCGTTATGAGTCTCAAGGGCAAAGCCTACGAGGAGGCGCCGTTGATGCTCTGTATCGTTCTTCAGATTGCCTAAGAAAGCGGCTATGTCGCGGGTAGGTTTCAAGTTCAAACTCATCTCCCCGGTCTTTTCGCGCTTGATTTTCTCATCCGCCACTTGTTCGGGGGTGTAGTCTGCCACGGCAGCCGTCAAGATGGCGGCATCGGCATGGACAAAGGCGGCGGATGCAGCCTCGAACATCTCCTGCGCCGACTCTACCGCATGGTACTGGTGCATCGGGAAGTAAGTGCCTTGCTGCACCGGACCGGTAATCAGTATCACCTTGGCCCCTCTGGCGGTACATTCATCTGCCAGGGCAAGTCCCATCTTGCCGGAAGAATAGTTGCCGATGAAGCGCACCGGGTCTATCTTCTCATAAGTAGGTCCTGCGGTTATCATCACTGTCTTGCCCACCAGGTCGCCCTCTTTGGCAGCAAAGTACATTTCCAGGTGGCGGATGATATTCTCCGGCTCCTCCATACGGCCTTTCCCCACCAGATGGCTGGCGAGTTCTCCCGTAGCAGGTTCTATGATGTGGTTTCCATAAGAGCGGAGTGTATCCAGATTCTTTTGGGTGGAAGGATGGGCATACATGTCCAGGTCCATGGCAGGCGCCACAAACACCGGAGCTTTGGCGGAAAGATAGGTGGTAATCAGCATATTGTCTGCCACGCCATTCGCCATCTTGCCGATGGTGGAAGCCGTAGCCGGGGCTATCAGCATGGCATCTGCCCACAGACCGAGGTCCACATGGCTGTTCCAGGTACCATCGCGTTGGGCAAAGAACTCACTGATAACCGGTTTGCTGGTCAGGGCAGAGAGCGTGATAGGGGTAATAAATTCTTTTCCGGCAGGCGTAATGACCACCTGCACCTCTGCACCACGCTTAATCAGTCCGCGAATAATATAGCATGCTTTATAGGCGGCAATGCTGCCCGTAATGCCCAATACTATTTTCTTCCCTTTCAGTATATTTGCCATTTATTTCTGAGTCATTTCACGCAGACGTATCTTGGTCAGCGTGGCTTTGGTATTCAGGGTAAAATCACTGTTCAGAATCCAGCTGTAATAGCCGGGATCGCGCTTCAGGACATCGGATACCGACATGCCCTTGTACTTGCCGAAGTTGAATACTTCCACACCTTTGTCATCGTAGACCATACGACCGGCAAAGTCCACATTCTTGTTGAAGCTGGAATAGTCGGCAAGGAAAGCCACGTCATTCTGCAACTCCGGATAGCGGTCCAACTGCGACATCAGCACCTCGTAGGTGGCACGTGTATCAGCCTCTGCCGTATGGGCGTCTTCCAAATTCTTGCCGCAATAGAATTTATAGGCGGCAGACAGCGTGCGTTGCTCCATCTTGTGGAAAATGACCTGCACGTCCACAAACTTGCGACGGCTCATGTCAATGTCCACACCGGCACGAAGGAACTCTTCCGCCAGGACGGGGATATCAAAACGGTTGGAGTTGAAGCCCGCCAAGTCGCATCCTTCAATGTCATTGGCAATGTTGCGCGCCACTTCCTTGAATGTGGGGCAGTCGGCTATATCGGCATCGTAGATGCCATGAACGGCAGATGCTTCGGCAGGAATGGGCATTTCGGGGTTGATACGCATGGTTTTGGACTCCTCATTCCCGTTGGGATATACCTTGAGGTAACAGATTTCGACAATTCGGTCTGAGTTGATATTGGTACCCGTAGTCTCCAAATCAAAAAAGACTATCGGATTTTTCAGATTCAATTTCATTGTTTTTTCGTTTTATAAGCTCTGGCTATGAGCTATAAATTATAAGTTTAACTTACAAGCCACGAGCTACAAGTACCGTGCGGCATAATTGCGCAGCCACTTGTAGCTCGTAGCTCATAATCCGATTGCTAATATTCATCAGTCATTCAGCATCATCGGCATCAGCAGCATCAGCAAGTCTTCGTTCTCTTCCTGCTCTACCGGAATAATGACACCTGCACGTGAAGGATCTGCCAGTTCGATAACGATTTCATCGGCAGAAATGTTATTCAGAATGTCAATCAGGAAAGTGGACTTGAAACCGATGCTCATCGGATTGCCCGCATATTGGCAAACCAGTGTTTCTTCGGCCGATGTAGAGAAGTCGATGTCCTGTGCGGAGATGACAATCAGATTCTCCTGCATACGGAGCTTGATAAGGCTGCTTGCCTGCGAAGAGAAGATAGACACGCGGCGCAAAGCACCGAGCAGTTGCAGACGGTCTACCGTCACTTTATAAGGGTTGTTCTGCGGAATCACAGAGTTGTAGTTGGGATAGCGTCCTTCGATAAGACGGCACACCATGCGGTAGCTTTCCAATGTGAACACAGCGTTGCGTTCGTCGAACTCGATAGTCACCATACCTTGTTCCTTCGGTAGCAGGTTCTTCATCAGGGAAGCCGGCTTCTTGGGCAGGATAAAGGCAGCACGCTCGTTGCCCTTGGCGGCCAGTGTCTTGCAGCGCACCAGTTTATGACCGTCCGATGCCACCATCGTGATATCCTCCGTTGTGATATCGAAATAGATACCGTTCATCACAGGACGAAGTTCGTCATCAGCTGTGGCAAACACGGCACGGTTGATGCCACCCAGCAACACTTGTGCATCCATTTCCACACGTACGGCATTGTCACCCAACATGGCGGACTGCGGGAACTCGTCTGCATTCTGCCCCATCAGACTGTATTTACCGTTCTGATACTGTACCGTGATTTCAAGGGAATCCGTATTGATTTCAAAAGTCAACGGTTGTTCGGGAATTTCCTTCAAAGCGTCCAAAAGGGTTTTGGCTGTGACGGCAAAACGGCCGTCCATATCACTTTCATTCACTTCGACTGTAGTGACCATCGTCGTTTCACTGTCGGAAACAGTTGCAGACAAGGTTCCGTCTTGCAGTTCAAAGAGGAAACAATCCAAAATAGG
>UMLU01014665.1_pt1 | contig 11834 bp, 9 predicted proteins | sample 1966621 | NCBI WGS metagenome assembly UMLU01 (sample SAMEA4836210, study PRJEB28245) | human gut metagenome | biome: gut microbiome; material: fecal sample | place: Denmark | collected 2008 | reverse complement strand
GCCTGCTGAACATGGTTGCCGAGAACCTCACGGAGAGCCGACTGAAGAAGGTGAGCCGCTGTGTGGTTTCTTGTAATATCCGCACGGCGCTCTTCATCAACAGCAGTTGAAACCTCTGCACCTACATTGATGCTGCCGCTCTTTACTGTACAAGCGTGAAGGTAAATTGTGCCTGACGGATTCTTTGTTGTGTTGTCAACATCAGCTGAAAAACTACCGGACTCCATAACACCTGTGTCGCCAACCTGACCGCCGCCTTCTCCGTAGAACGGAGTTTTGTCGAGAACGATGATAGCATTTTCGCCCTCACCGATACTGTCAACTCTCACACCGTCCTTAACGATTGCAAGGACCTTTGAAGTTGACTTGAGGTCTGTGTAACCTACGAATTCTGTATTTGCAACATCCGAAAGGTCTGTTGTATCAGAAATCCAAGCGTCTGCACCTGCGTTCTTTCTTGCGTCACGGGAACGCTTTTTCTGCTCCTTCATAAGCTCACGGAAACGCTCAACATCAACCTTAATGCCTTTTTCCGAAAGAATTTCTTTTGTAAGGTCAATCGGGAAACCGTAGGTATCGTTAAGCTTAAATGCGTCCTCACCGCTGAGAACCTTAACATCTTCGCTGTCCATAATGCCGTTGAGCATCTTAAAGCCCTGATCAATTGTCTTGGCAAAGCTTTCTTCCTCAACCTTGATAACCTTTGTAATGAACTCCTGCTTTTCCTTGAGTTCGGGATAAGCTGTGAGATTTTCCTTGATAACCGTATCGCAAACCTTATAGAGGAAAGGCTCGTTGTAACCGAGAAGTCTGCCGTGACGAGCGGCTCTTCTGAGCAAACGGCGAAGCACATAGCCCTTGCCCTCGTTTGACGGAAGAACACCGTCACCAATCATAAATGTTGTACTGCGGATATGGTCTGTGATAACACGGAGCGAAACATCGCTCTTTTCATTTTTGCCGTACTCAACACCTGTAATCTGTGAGATGTGTTTCATAATGTTCTGAATTGTGTCAACGAGGAAAAGGTTGTCAACACCCTGCATAACACAGGCAAGTCTTTCAAGTCCCATACCTGTATCAATGTTCGGATGTTCAAGAGGAGTGTAGTTACCTTTGCCGTCACTCTCAAACTGAGTAAATACAAGGTTCCAAACCTCAACAAAACGGTCACATTCACAGCCTACATGACAGTCGGGTCTGCCGCAGCCCTTTTCGTCGCCACGGTCAAAGTAGATTTCGGAGCACGGACCGCAGGGACCTGAACCGTGTTCCCAGAAGTTGTCTTCCTTACCGAGTCTTACCATATGTGACGGATCAACGCCGACTTCTTTTGTCCAAATGTCAAAAGCCTCGTCATCGTCCTCATAAATTGAAACATAGAGCTTTTCGGGAGGCATTTCAAGAACCTTTGTAAAGAATTCCCATGCCCATGCTGTAGCCTCGTGCTTAAAATAGTCGCCAAATGAGAAGTTACCGAGCATTTCAAAGAATGTACCGTGACGGGCTGTGATACCGACACGCTCAATGTCGGGAGTACGGATACATTTCTGACAGGTTGTAACACGCTTGCGAGGAGGTGTTACCTCACCTGTAAAATATTTTTTCATAGGAGCCATACCGCTGTTGATGAGCAGAAGGCTGTTGTCATCCTTTGGAACAAGCGAAAAGCTGGGGAGTCTTAAACAACCCTTTGATTCAAAGAATTCAAGGAACTTTTCTCTTAATTCATTAAGTCCTGTCCACTTCATAAAAAATCTCTCCTTATACAAATTCACAGGGGAATACAATATTCGTTCAAATTTGTTTAAAGTATGCAACCGAGCAAAATAAAAAATCCCATTGTATAAAAATACAATGGGACAGGAATATCCTGCGGTACCACCCAAATTGACGCCAAGCGTCCGCTTTGAGTAATCGTCATATAGATTACATTTCCTTAACGCAGAAATACGCTGTGCTTAATCACACAGAGCTCAGGGGCAGCGCACCGAAACTTTACATAAAAGCCTTGCACCAAAACGGCTTTCTCTCTGAAATGCTGACATCTCGGTTAATCCCGTCACAGCCGAATATTGTAATTCAATTGTAGCAAATAATTTAAATCGGAGCAACACTCTGCTTTGCTTGCAAGGAGCAGAGTTTGCGACAGATTGCAATCAAGTGCATAGGAGCGTCAGCTCCTCAGTATTTCAGCGAGAGATTTGCTCACGCTGAAAGGCTGAATTGTTCCCCACCGTTTTTAAGGTGGGGAACATCAGTACTTAGATTATAAAACTGTTTCTTTGTGTTGTCAATAGCAAAATTCGGGATTAATCACGCTTTTTTCTGATAACCGAGCCTGACGGAACGGGAGCGTTGCATTTCATTGTAAGTCTTTGCATCGGATGCGGCGCACTATCAACGGGCATGCCCTCGTCGGTTGTAAGTGATTCACACTTGATTTCAAACGGCACTCCGCTTGGCGGAAGTACATCAAGTGTGTCGCCCACATAGAATTTGTTGCGCTGAGTGATCACTGCGGTTGTGTCGTCAACAAGCTCTTCACACAATGCAACATTGTCATAATGACGGATATATCCTCCGTTGCCCGTAACCTGACCGGGTTCTCTGCCGAAATAGAAGCCTGTGTTGTACTCACGGTGGCTGATTTTTTCAAGTTCTTCCCTTATCCACGGTTTGAGAACATAATCGTCACCCTCTGCAAAATAATCGTCAACAGCGTGACGGTAAGCGTTTGTTGTAACAGCGACATAGTAAGCCGACTTTGCTCTACCCTCAATCTTAAAGCTTGAAACACCTGCCTTTACAAGCTCGGGGATATGCTCAATCATACAGAGATCTCTTGAATTGTAGAGATATGTGCCGTCACCTGTTTCTTCAACAGGAAAATACTGTCCCTGACGGTTTTCTTCGTAAAGATGATACTTCCAGCGACACGGCTGAGCGCAGTCGCCGTGGTTCGCATCTCTGCCTGTCATATAGCTTGAAATAAGGCATCTGCCTGAAAATGAAACACACATTGCACCGTGTACAAAACATTCAATTTCAAGCTCTTTCGGAACTTTTGCACGCATTTCGGCAATTTCATCAAGCGGAATTTCTCTTGCAAGCACAACCCTTGACGCACCCATATTGTAAAGCACATTTGCCGCCGCATAGTTTGTTACTCCTGCCTGAGTCGAAATGTGGCGCTGAACCTTTGGCGCATACTTTTTAGCCGCCTCAAAAACACCGAGGTCGGCAATTATGAACGCATCAACTCCGCAAGCCTGAGCAATTTCCATAAATTCCTGAAGATGAGGAATTTCATTATTGCGTGGAAGTGTGTTGCAGGTCACATGGATTCTTGCGCCCTTTGCGTGGGCAAGGTCACAAGCCTTTTTGAGCTGATCGTTATCAAAATTCTGCGGTGCGGAACGCATTCCGAACATTTTTCCTGCAAGAAAAACTGCGTCTGCGCCAAAGTTTAAAGCGGATTTAAGGCAATCCATATCACCTGCCGGTGACAAAATTTCGGGTTTTTCAAAATTAGTTATCATAGCTTTCAATATACTCCAGATTTGCGTTTTGCTGTTCAAGTGTTGATGCGTAATAAGCCTGTCCCTTGCTGTCATGACAGAAGAAGTAATAATCCGAGCTGTTCGGATTGAGTGCGGCAATTATCGCATCCATACCGGGATTGCAGATAGGACCGTAAGGAAGTCCCTTCCTGTCATATGTATCATATCTGCTCTTGTAGGTGCTTCTGTCATTTTCGGGAACATCTTCAAGACTTCTGTACGGATAGAACTTTGTTGAATCAAGACCGAGGCTTGACACGCCGAGACTGCTGTCGGCTGTAAGACGGTTGTGGAGGATTGAAGAAATGTAGTACATATCCTCTTTGTCAGCCGCCTCTGCCTGAATGATAGATGCGATTGTCATAACCTGATCAAGCGAATACTTTGTATCGCTCTCTTCAACCATTTTCAAAATTGTTGTTTTCTTTGAATATCCGTCAACAGTCTGTTTTTCGTTAATCTTTGTTTCGTAGTTGTTGAGAAATTTGTAGATTACGGATTCTGCATTTTCGTTTCTGTAGAATTCGTAGGTATCCGGATAGAGATAGCCCTCAAGTTTGTAATAACGCTTGTCCGTATTTGTTTCAGCCTTGATAAAGTCAAAGTCGCTGTCAAACTTTTCGGAATTGCAAAGCGAAAGAAACTCGTCCCTGTCGCCCAAAGCACCGTTCTTTTTGAGAGTGTCGGCAATTTCAAGAACGCTTTCGCCCTCGGTAATTGTAACGGAAACCGTGTCGGTTCTGTTGTTGTTACTCGAAAGGAAGTTGATGATTGCCTCGTAGTCCATATTTCTGCGAATTTCATATGTACCCTGAGTAAAATCATCGGCAGACTTTGTAAGATTGACAAAAAGCTTGAAATATGACGGCTCACCGATTACTTTATTGTCAACAAGTACCTTTGTAACATCGTCAACAGTCGGATTTTCGGGAATTTCAATTTTCACGGTTGAGGAATCGGTTCTGTTCACGGCAAGCAAATCGTTCATGCCTGTTATCATATATACAGCCGCCATTGCTCCGACAATTAAAACCGAGATAATCCAGATAAAACGGAAGGTTCTGCGATTATACTTGTTCTTTGCTTTAAGAGCCTTTTTTTCTTCCTTTTTCTTCTGCTTTAAAACCTGCTTTGATTCACGGGCCATTTGCTTTTTGACATCCTGACCGCTGTATGAATTAAGGTTTGACGGTTCATCCTCAGACTTGACGAAATTATCGTCCTCATACTCGCTTTCATCAATATTAAGTTTAAAGTTTTCAGCTCTTCTGCGACGCTGAGCGTTAAGCTCCTGTTCGCTCATATTAAAATTATCAGGGTTCATAATGTATCATTCCTTTACAAACTCGTTATTTGTTCGGTTGGTATATTTTTCGGTAATCACGGCGTCAACGGGGCGGTCGAACACTCCCGAGGGCAGAGTATGCTCTATACATTTTGAGTAGCAAAGTCCAACGCTTGTTCCCGAAAAATTCTGTAAAAATCTGTCGTAGTAACCCTTGCCGAATCCAAGGCGGAATCCCTGCATATCAAAGCAAAGTCCCGGAACAAGGCAGAGTCCGTGTGAGAAATCCTCGTACTTTTCGCAAATCTCGGGGTTTGGTTCCATGATTGAGAACGCACCCTTTTCAAGCTGAGAAAGTGAATTTACAAGGTAAAAATCCATTTCGCCGAAATTATTTTTACACTTTGGCAAAGCAAGTCTTTTGCCGTCTTTCAGCGTTGTTTCAAGAATAAGCGAGGTGTCAACCTCAATCGGTGATGAAACAAAGGCAAAAAGCACATCACAGTTTTTGTATTCCTCACTTGCCAGAAAAGCATTCTGCAAGGCGAGGTCAAGCTGTTGCTTTTTTTCGGGAGGACAGCTTTTTCGGATTTTTTTATGTTTTGCACGGAGCTGACTTTTCAGCTCACGAACATTTTTCACAGGCATTGCATATCACCGATAACCTTGTCGGCGGCATCCTTTGATACTGCGAGAGAAACAATTGCGTGACCAAATTCAATTGCACAGCCTGCGCCCTTTGCGGTAATAATATTGCCGTCCGTTACGGTGTGAGTACCTGTATAGTCTGCACCCTTGAGTTCCTTTTCAAAACCCGGAAAACAGGTTGCCTTTTTGCCGTCAAGGATTCCGAGATGACCGAGAATTGACGGAGCGGCACAGATTGCGGCAACGATTTTGCCGTTTTCACAGCTGTACTTAACAGCCTCAAGAACCTTTTTGTTTGCCTCAAGATTGAGAGTTCCGGGCATACCGCCGGGGAGTACAACACCCTGAACATCGTCAAGGTCAATATTATCAATTGTGATATCGGCTTTTACAGGCACACCGTGTGAGCTTGTAACACATTCGCCTGTTACACCGACTGTTTTAACATCAAGCTTTGCCCTGCGCATTACATCAACGGGGGCAAGCGCCTCTGTTTCTTCAAAGCCTTCTGCAAGAAATACATAGAACATAGTAAACTTCCTTTCAGGAAAGAGTAATCCCGATATAGACATCGTCGGGAATTTTATGGTTTTTGTCGAGTGATTTAATCATTCCGCATTTTTGTAACCTACAGTTTTCAAAAAGAGCGTTGTCGGATTTGCCCGTAAACACAAACCTTTCTGATTTTGTATTTTCAAGCAAAAGTGCGGAAAGTTCGTTTATATTTTTATAAGCCGAGTAAAAAACATCGGCAGTATTTTCGTTTTCATCAAATACGGCAAAGCAGTCATTCTTATTGATCACCTTTGAGCCGTAAATCTCATAATAGGACTTTGCAAATTCAAAAAAATTCTCATTATATATGAAAGAATTTTCTTTTGAACAGCCGATATTCAAGCCCTTCTCTGCAAAACATTCAAGCGTTTGCCTTGAAATTTCACGACTTTTTACGGTGCAACTCGGAGCATATCCGAGCTTTGTGTAAAATCCATACAAGCCGTCATTTGCAGGAAAAAGCAGAGAATACACATCACCGTTATTCTTTGCATCATTAAGTGCAAAATCAATCAGCCTTGACATTATCCCGTTGCCACGGAAAGATTCATCGGTTGACGCACCGCAAAGATAATGCGATTTTTCGCCGTTGAGCGTACCTTTTACAAGGTAAAGAGCCGAAACGATTCTATCATCAACAACGGCACAGCAGCCGTCAAAAAGGTCGCTGTCAAAAATCAGATTGACGGCAGTTACATCCTCGTCAAAACACGAGAGCCACAGCTTTTTTAGGCTTTCGGTATCGGATTTTTCGGTTTTGCGAAATATCGTTTTCATCGTTTTTTCGGTATTGCATTCCAGCGGTCGAGGATAATAACGGGATTGTATGAAAGTTTAGACTTTTTGAGTCCCTCAAGTCCCATATCTTCCTCACGGTTTATATACTCATACTGCGTAAGAGTTTTGGCAAATTCGTTGTTGATTACGGCATAAACACCGTCATATTCACGAAGTGCCTTTTCAAAGTTGATGTCATACACCTTAGGTGAAATTTCACTTCCGAGTGTCATGGCAACAGGCTTTGAGTCAACATACAGTACAGCTCCCTTGACATTATATTCGTCTTTGAGGTCGCACATTTCCCTGATTGCCATAATTTCGCTTGAAGCTTCGGGATCGGTGTCATTTTCCGCACACCACAGTTTTGCAACCGTTAATGCATCGGGAATGTTTGAATCCGACAGAGTTTCAAAACGGGTATCGGTGTAGGTTCTGTAAAATTTTGAAATGTGGTTACGCTTTGCGTGAAACCTTTTGCCCGCAAGGGTTGCAAGGTCACGGGAAGTGTAAATGTAATCCTGATTTTCGGGTGAACGGACATAATCAAATTTGTCGGGAAACATTGTTTCAAGCATTGCACGATTGCCGTTTGTCAGCATAACAATTTGCAAATTGCCGTTTCTCTCCTCGGCATCTTTGAAAACCTCTTCAAGCGCACCCTTTATATTTTTGCCTGTAGGCATACAATAACCCCAAACAGACTCGTCGGGATTACAATACACCTTGACAATTGTATCATCATAAAAAGCAAATTTAATATTGTATTCGTTTCGCCAAAGATAAGCGTTCAAAAGGTTGGTATCGCAACCCATGCACTCATCATAATCGTAGTATTTTTTAAGTTCGTTTATGTCACTTTGCTCAATTTTTTTAAAGCTCAGCATAAATTTCAGCCGCTGCCCTCTCTATCTCTTCCGATATTTTTTCTATACTCTTAATCTCTCCGTTTTCACAGCAATTAATAACCTTCCAGCCGCATTTTTTAGCGGCATAAACTGCACTTTTTCGACAATCAAGAAGGAAACGGAGGTTTTTTTCATGCAAATCTTTCTTGCTGTTGTCACCGCCGTAGCGTTTTTCCATAAGCTTCTGCGAAACCTCGGGTTCAACATCAAGGTAGATTACAAGATCGGGTTTCGGAATCCCGAGCTTTTCGTATTCAAAATCGTTCAGCCAATCAATAAAGCTGTTCCACTCCTCTTTCGGGAGTTTGGACATCTGATAAATTATATTTGAAGTCACATAGCGGTCGCTTAAAATCACACCGCCGTTGTCACATTCCTTTTTCCAAAACTGAAGATAGCTTGCAACACGGTCAACCGCATAAAATGCACTCGCCGCATAGGCATTGACATCATCGGGCTTGTCACCGAATTCGCCGTCAAGATACATCTTCACGGGAGCGGCGGCAGGACTTTCATAATTCGGAAATTCAAGCTTTGTGACCTTTTTGCCGAGAGCGGAAAATTTTTCGCACAAAATCTTTGTCTGCGTAGCTTTTCCGCTGCCGTCAAGTCCCTCAATAACAATAATTTTGCTTTTCATATATATTACCTTACTTTTCTCTGCCGTATTTCTGACGCATTTCCTTTTGCTTTCCGCAACACATATTGCCCTCGGGGCATGGTCCGAACAGGCATGACGGGCCGCAGTTTTTGAAAAGGTGCGGAGCAACCTCAAGACATTGCAAAAGCATCTGTTCGGCAACCTCACGAATTTCCCACTGCGCTCTGTTGCAGCAACGGTGTGCAAAAAAGTTCTGCAAGCTTCTTGCATTGAAAGTGCAGACAATTTTTGTTGTCGATGCATTCGGAAGAATAAATCTTGCGTCCTCGTTGGCTTTCTTGATGAAAGCATTGCAGGATTTTTTATCGTCAGCCTTGTAGGCATTGATAATTTCTTCATCAGTTCCGATGTACTTATCGGGACATTTCTCGTTGATGTAACCGACAGCAAGTGCATCTCTGATTTCCTTGTAAGCGTCAGCCTCAACCTTGAGAGCCTTTTCATAAGCGGCAAGAGCCTTTTCGTTCTTTGCAATCTCGGGCGGAGTTACAAAGTCAAACCTTGTGCCGTCAACATATCGCTGTGACTGCTGACTGTAGGATGCAATTCTGTGGCGGACAAGCTGGTGTGAGCAGGCTCTTGAGATGCCCTCAATGCCGAATGTAAAATATGCGTGTTCGGTCGGACTTGCATGGCCGAGGCTTGCAAGCATATCAATAAATGAGGAAGTTTTTTCCTCGTCAAGACCTTCTCTTATATCTTCAATCCCTGACGGCGAGTAGCAAAGCTTTGCCGCCATTGCAACAGTCTGTTCAGGGTTAGGTGTATGTGTAAGGAGCGTTACCTTTATTGCCATTTTTAGTTTTCATCTCCCATTTTCGATAAAGTTATTCACAATTTTCTATATTCGGATTTATTATAACATTATTATTCAGTCTTTTCAATGGTAAAAACAAGCAAAAATCCCGACAGCACAAAACCTGTCGGGATTTCTGATTAAAATACTATTTTCTTGTAATTGACCAACCCTTTGAGTTGAAACCGCTTACCGTTTTGCCTTTCCTGTCAATACAACGAACTGTGTAGGTTACCTTCTTACCCTTTTTAGCACCTGAATCTGTGAAAGAGGTTGAAGTTGTATCTTTTACCTTTGTCCAGCTTCCGCCGTCATATTTTCTGTAAAGTCTGTAGCCGTAAACGCCTGCGATTTTATTCCAAGTTACGCTTACACCCTTTGATGTGTTTGAGAGCCTTGTAATTGTCGGTGCAACTGGCGTGTATTTCTTCGACCAACCCCTTGAATAAAAACCGCTGACGGTATTGCCGTTCTTGTCAATACAACGGATTGTGTAGGTTTCGGTTCTGTTAGGACTTACTCCCGAATCGGTGAACGATGTGGCAGTTGTGTCCTTAAATCTCTTCCAACCGCCTGACGATGTTTTATAGTAAAGTCTGTAACCGTAAACACCTGCGATTTTGTTCCAACTAAGCTTGATACCGCCCGTGGTGATATCAAGTTTTGAAACTGTCGGAGCAACAGGTGTATATTTTTTTGACCAGCCTGTCGAGTTAAATCCGCTGATTGTGTTGCCGTTTTTGTCAATGCAACGGATTGTGTATGTTTCGGTTTTATTCGGTACTACTCCCGAATCGGTGAACGATGTGGCGGTTGTGTCTTTAAAGCGTTTCCAACCACCCGATACAGGCTTGTAATAAAGTCTGTAGCCGTAAGCGCCGTCAACCTTGTTCCACGAAATTTTGATACCGCCTGTTGTGTTTGCAAGACCTGTAATCTGCGGAGCGGGAAGATTTACGGTAACTTTGCAAGTTGCGGTTTTGCCGTTTGAAGTTTTTACCGTGATTGTTGCAGTACCTGACGCTTTGGCGGTTACTTTACCGTTGCCGTCAACAGTCGCAACGCTTGTGTTTGAACTGCTCCAAGTGTAAGAAGTCACAGCGTTTGATGGTGAAACTGTCTTTGTAAGAGTATAACTCTTGCCGACATCTAAAGTTAATGCTGTTTTGTTTAATGATACCGAGGTTGGTTCGGAAATTTCAATAAACTTAAATCCATTTTCTTTCGCATATGTTTCAGCAACTGTACCTTTATATCCATAAATTGAATTCAAAGATGTTCCAAATGTGTAAAGAGATATTTCCTTAACACTCTTCGGTATTATAACTGCTTTTAGATTTTCATTGAGAGTAAATCCCATTGGCATGGATAATTTACTAACAGTATCGGGTATTGTATATATTTCATCTTTCTTAGCAGGCGGATATTTTAATAGTTTTTTCTTATCCTTACTAAAAGCCACCCCATCAATACTACAATAATATTTATTATTTTTGCTAATATCAATGCATTCAAATGAATGACTACCATTTAAATCATATGTATCAAAAAAATTTTCCAATCCACTACCTAAAGTTATTTCTTTTAAGCTATCACAAAATTGTAAAAAGCCACCACTTCCTGCATCTCCTGATCTAACAATATGCATAACACTATCAGGTATTGTAATTTCCTGTAAATTTGTACAACTATCAAAACATAGTGCACCTATTCTTAGGACACCATTTGGTATTATGACACTTCTAATATTTTTATTACTCAAAAATGCAGTATCTGATAATGCTGATACCTTATAGCCATAAATAGTTGAGGGTATAGTAACATTAGCCGCAGAACCGTTATATCCCGTAATCGTGCATGTATAATCATCTTCGAGGGTATATTCAAAGTCGCCGTAGGTTGCGCTTACGCTTTCCTGTGATTCGGCGGCTGAGGCTGTAATCGGCACGGCAACCGCAAAAGTTGAAAATGCCATTATACCCGAAAGGACTGCACATAATAATTTTTTCATTTTCTTTCCTCCTAACAAGAATTTTTAATAAAATAATTATCTTATTAAGATAATTATATATTCCTAATTTGCAATTGTCAACATATTTTAATCTGATTTGGCTATTATTTTTATTATTTATGAAACAAATGGTATAATAAATCAAAGAAACTAAATTACAGGCAAAGGTGTTATTATGGAGTTTTCAGTCAGATTAAAAGAATTGCGTGTTGACAACGATATGTCACAGACTGAGCTTGCGGAAAAGCTGAATTTAAAGGCGAGTGCGATTTCAAAATATGAAAAGGGCATTACACAGCCGTCTATTGACACGCTCAAAAATTTGGCGGAAATTTTCAGCGTTACGGTTGACTACCTTATCGGTATGTCAGATATCAAAAATCCATACAGCAACTCACAAATTACACCGAACGAAGCCGATTTGATTGAACATTTCAGACAACTGACCTACGAAAACAAAATCCGAATTGATGAAAGAATTAAAACAATGGCAGATGCGTGATACTGCGTAATATATAGTAAGATGTAAGCGGAGAGTATCCGCCTTTTTTATTTTAGAACGAAATTTGATTAAAGAATTGATTTGCAATAATAAATCGGTTGGTAATAAGGGTATATAAGTTAATTTAA
>UMLU01016418.1_pt1 | contig 11982 bp, 16 predicted proteins | sample 1966621 | NCBI WGS metagenome assembly UMLU01 (sample SAMEA4836210, study PRJEB28245) | human gut metagenome | biome: gut microbiome; material: fecal sample | place: Denmark | collected 2008 | reverse complement strand
ATGAATGTGTGTTCATATGTTCAAGCATACAATAGAGAGAAAGCATAGACAATATATCTATGCTTGTGTCAAATCAATATGAATTGTAGTAAATCCTATTCTTATACTCTTAACTTGTGCAATGGCATAAGGATAGTCATTACCCCAGTTGATATAACCATCATATAAGAACCAGTTAACTGGGAATGTATTCCAAGTTGTTTCGTAATAGATAATTGTAGGAACTGTTAACCCTTGAATTGGATAACCACCTACTGGTGTGTTTTGAATTTGAAACATTGGAGTATTCTTATAAGGTCCTAAACTTCCTAGATTTGTACAAGCTAACTCAATATAGTTTTGGTCATTTCCAGTTGCTTGAAAACAAATAGTGCATAAATTATTAACATACTGAATTTCAAAGTAAGGTCTACCATGACCAATAGCTACGCTATATCCATAAGAACCACTATAACCTACCGCCGTATTATCACTAAATGTCTCAATATAATTAATTGAACCGTATAAAATAGCTTTATAAATATATTTAGCAAGATACTTACTAGCCGTAGTATTAGGATGGATGTTATCACTAGTATTTATAAAATCCTTATTATGCATAATCCAATTAAGATTATTAATAAAATCGCAGTCACCATCCGCCCAAATGTGAAATGCTTGGTTATAATATTGAAAACGTTCAAGTTTTCTATACCAACCAATAAACCCAAGATGAATAGTACAATTAGGTAACACGCTTCTAACTCTAATTAAAAACTCATTTAATCTACTTCTAATTTGTTCATCCGTAGCCATTGATGCATGTAATAAGTTACCGTCATTAGCTCCACCAAAAACATACAAATCAGTAATACTGTTTTTTTCGTCTTGCGTCCAGGATGTTGTATTGCTATTAAAAATATTAATAAAAGCTTCACTTTTAGAATCGTCCCATCCAAAACCAGCACCACCGACACTCCAATTATAGGCGTAAATATTTCTAGGTATCATAGTTTCAAGTAATGTTGAAAATGAAGAGCCACCAACGCTTTCGTCTACACCGTAACTATCCGTCATAAGAATAAATTTTCTATCTTTTAGTTTAGCAAACTTTTCATTGACATCATTCATAAATTTTTCTAATTCTTTATCAATGCGTGTAACCGTAGCATCAATTTCTTGTTTATTTTGTTTAATGAGTTCACGTCCCTCACTATCTTTTAATGGATATGTTCCGCTACTCATTTTAAATTTATCAACATATTGTGTCATATTATCACTCCTTATAATATTTTATTTGTCACGGGCTCAGTTAAATTATTTGTAAATACAAATGATAAGCTTGTATCATCCGCATTATAAATTCCATCAAGTGTAATTTTTCCACTTGCTAAAAGTTCATGTATATTTTTTTCGATTTCTTCTAAAAACCTCGCGTAAATATCTATTAAACCTTTATAACCGTCAATCAAATCTTTATATTGTTTAATCAAAAACCCCAAATCTTGGTCATAGTTTCCTGTATGTGGATAATCATATAAAGCCATAATATTTCCTCCTTAATATGGTAATTGATTTGTGTACGCTACGTGTAGACAAAATTCATCAAAAAACATTCTAGCGATAACTTCATATACATTGAATCTACTTTGTAAATCAATTTCTTGATTAATCATGTCGGCAGTAGTAGTAACACCAATATTACCTTTTTCTATATCTTCAATAGTTAATTTAATATTTTCTTTTTCATTTCCTCTAGTGTTATTATTTCCATTTTCATTCCTATTATTATGATTGCTTGTTTTACTGTCATTTGAAAACCCGCTAGTGTCATAAGCGCTCACTTGGTTTATATCCTCACCATTATCATTAATCGAATTATTATGTGAGTTATCAACAGTATTATCTTTACTTCTTTCAGTTGTTTCAATGTGGGTTTTTGTACCGTCCTTGTTCCAAATTGGGTTATAATCATCTTCATATTTTAATGAATAAAGATAAACTAACTTATCAAATTGTTCTTTGTGTTTTTTAAAAAAGTATTGTACTTTAATTTGTAATATTTCAATTTCCGGATATATCGGTTCATTCATTCCGCATACATCCATAATACTATTTATTAATGTATCTTTATCTAATTTTTCATTAATTTCAATATCTTTAAAAACCTCGTCATAAGTATACAACTGACAAATACTAGCAAAACTAAACATCAATATCACCCTTTTCTTGTTTTATTGTATCAATTACCCTTGTATTAATAGAGAAATGAAGATTAGTAATATCATCAAAATTAGGGTTTTCATTGATTTTTCTAGCACACTCATTAAGTGTATCAATAAATCGCACAATTGTGCAACGTACCTCGCTATTATTTGCATTAACTTCATCACTGTTCAAGCGCTCCCTCTTATCAGTGTTAGCGTTATTGATTCCAATTTCAGTTAGAAACTCATTCATAATACTTCTTTTAGTTAATAGTAAATCATTACCAATGTACGTATTTTTGACATTTAAGAAATAACTACTGTCATTGTCTTTACCGATATTTTTCATTCCTTTTTTTAAGAAGACGGCAGGGTTTCCTCTTGATACATCATCATACATTTTTTGTAGCGATTTAAGTTGTGCATCAGTTTCAGCTTCAAAAACATGAGCAAGTCTAGAGTTATACAATGAAACATTTAAAGAACAATCAATATTTGCTAATAAAACCGCATATCTATTGATCAATGACATAACCCCTTGAAATTTATTATATTCATAATTGATGTATAATAACTCACCTTTTTCACCAATTTTTTCATCTATATCTCTTAAAACGGGATTATTTACTAAAACGTTAGTCGGCATATAATACATATTTTGACCGTAAAAACCCCCCTCCAAAGCTAAAGTTCCAATGTCAGTTTTAACAACGGGAATATACCCATTTGTTAAAAGAACATCCCACATATTATCAATATTCCAATTAGATGGATAACCGCTAACAGTTAAAACACTTTTTAATTTAGTCATCAATTGAAATTGATAATAGAAAAATGAGTTATTAGTCATGTCATTTACTGATTTTGGGTTGTGATGGAAGAACCCTTTTACTAAATCAGTAAAACCATTGCCATAATTATTTTTACTCAAGATAAACACCTCCATTTAATAAACTATCAATTTCATCTTTATATTGCTTGGGTGCCCATGTATTAACATTTGCGTTTGTTGTTTGTACATAACCACTTAAACCACTTAATGATACCACTTGATTACATGGTCTACCATAATTCGCAGCTAAACTACTAGGTTCAACATTTGTATTATGAGAAATACATACAAGTGTTATATCTTTTTTAGATATATAAGACGTATTACCACCACTTCCGCCAACCGAGCCAACATTTGTACCAATAGCCGATGTGATAGCATTAAAAGCCGAAACTCCTGCACCCGCATAATTTCCCATCAAACCTGCTATACTACCCGCAACCACATTTCCTATAGCCCCCAAAGGATTCCCTTGTGTAACTGTAGATACTTGAATAGGTACTCCCATTTGAGCTACACAACGTGCTTGATTTTCGACAATATAACAAATTTCTCCAACGACACTATCAAGGGTCATATTGATATTAATACTTGATTGACCTTGAAAATTATCGGCATTTAACTCAAGCCATCCGTAGGCAGGTAGATAAAGTAATAATGATGTAAATTGACTTCTATTTCTAAAATCGCTAAAATTCCAAGGTATAGGAATAGAAACACGTCCTGTAGCATCACGATTGACGGCATTTCCTACGACACCAGTATTATATCCACCTGCAAAAATAATTTCACTAATCGCTCCCACAATAGTGCAAGGGTTGTATATGCAAGAAGTAATGCAAGAACCCGTATCAGTTAGCATTTTTGAAATTGCATTATTGGGGTCAGTGAACAACTCCGCAAAAGCGTTGTCGCTCATTTTTGACATGATTTTAGCAAGTTGTGAATCAGTAACCGCCACATAAGGATTTGAATGAGTACCAACATAAGAAATGATATATCTAGGTTGTGGTGTAGCGATAAATGATAAGTTAGCACTACTAGTATTGATAATCGCATTTTTAGCACTTGATAAACGAGAATCAATTAAATCAGTATTGTAATTACTACTCGAATATAAAACATATGCACTTGTACTTTTAATGTCATCTTTCCAAGTTGCTAATACATCAATTTCACATGAAATAGTCCAAACTCCATTTCTAGTATTCACAATATCAGTTATATAATAATACCATGTTCCCCAGGATAAATATGAATAGTTGGTTGGATTAGTCGTTAAAATAAAAGACGGGTTGTAATGGCTACAACCCTCTTTTAAATTAACATTGACAAGTATACCTTTAGAGGGTCTTTTTGTAGAATTTCTTCTTTTTGTAAAATTGTATAGTGTAATCTCCATAACCCTCTCTCCTTTCTAGGAATCTGCAATGACAAAAACTACAAAGTTTTCGCTTAAATCATTGAAATAAAGTTCTTTATGATGGTAATACGTATTATAGTAACCACCTGCGCTATTGAAAGGAGTTGTAGAGTTCCAACTATCCTTTTTATATAATCCTAGTGCGTCACGATCATATAAAACCGCTAAAATACCACTATAATTTGCTGGCTTACCATCACTAGCAAGATTAACATTAATTTCATCTGGTTTTTTTATACTTTGCCAAAAGCTTGTAGTATGATAATTATTTAATTTCACATAGTTATCTCTAAAAGCTTGATATTGAACCACAGTTTCAAGACGACTTTCAAAATCTTCTAGAACACGTAAATGTTGTAAAGATTTAGGGGTATGTCGTGTTTGTGTTCCATCATTGTATTCAGTCGACATATTTTCCATATATTTTGAATACAAGTTGATACGAGACACACAATATGCTAAAAATTCTTTATCATGTAAGCATGTGTTAACTGTCAACGTCTTACTAGTTTCAGTATTATACATAGCCAATAAATTAATTGTCTTTTTGGATTTAAATTTCTCTCCAATGAAATTATTAATACAGTTTCGTGCTAATGATTCTAAAGATAGCTCAATAGCGTTTTGAACCTCTCCATAGATTGCACCAATAAACCCATTCATTGCACCCTCACTTGTAAAAGCTTCTTCTAATTGGTTACGTTTAACAGTCACATAAAATTGGTAAGGTGTTTCGCTTGTAAAAAATGTTTGTTTAACTTTAGGGTTAGATACTTTATACATATCTACGGATTCACCGTCAACTAAATTGTAGCTTTCATCTTCTGTAGCTTCAGGCATTGAGACTTTAATTTTTTGAACAATGTTACCCCATTGCATAGAATCAAGAACCATGTCGCTATATTTAGATTTGTATTCTCTAAATGAGATAATTGTTCTTCCAATTCTTTGAGCTAACGAATTTAGCCATGTATCCGCTAGACCATTCGTTGTTAAAACAGTTTGACCTAACGAGATTAGACCTTGTTCGTCAACGACCGTCAAGTCAGTTAAACCCATTGTTTGTTTGTTTACTGAATTAACAATATCATAAATTTGTTTTACTGCCATTTTATAATCCTCCTTTAATTATCATATCTTGAAAATCCTTTAAAAGGGTTTTCGTCTTTTGTTTCAACATTAGCGTGTAAAATTGTTTGTTCTAATTTTTTAACTTTCTCTTCTAATTCTTTATTCTTTTTTTCTAATTCATTAAATTTTTCACGTGAAACAGTTTCCTCTTCTTTTTCTTCTTTTTCTTCTTTTTCTTCTTTTTCTTCTTTTTCTTCTTTTTCTTCCATAGTTTATATCTCCTTTCTATCCTTTATTTTAAAATAAAAGAGAGGAGTAAAAGATTTCCCAATCAGTACCAGCGTTCCCGCCGTTGGATGTGTACCCTCCTCGTCAATTATTATATAATATATTAGATTATAATGTCAACGTATAATATTTTTTACTTTTAATTTCAAGTCATAATCTTGATAAGCAATCATTTTATTATCAATGTATAAATTAAGTTCCCAAGCTTTTTCGCGCTTGAAAACTTTTTCATCATCAAACGACGGACATTGACTTTTCATTTTTGAAACGTAAATAATGCCACTATCCTTAACTTGATAAAAATATAGATTTTCAAATGAAAAAAGAGGTAGCAGTTTATTTCTTTGAAATTTCTTTATATCGCTAAAATCATCATTTACAAATATATTTGACGTTGCCATTTTTGTGTAGTCCGCTTCTTTTCCTAAAAGCCTATATAGAGCGGTGTTCTTCTTCTCTCTTGAGATAGGGACGTCTATAGGTAAATGTAAATAAAGTCCTCTTTCTTCATCAATAAATTTTTCTTGATTACATTGTATCATTGCCATTATTTTACTTGGTAGTTCTAATTCTCTTAATATAGCATTATCAAGCATATTAGCATTACCGCACAATATTATTTTTACGGGTTTTCGTCCCGTTATTTCCCTGTTACGATTGACAGTTTCAATCATATCAAAGAACAACGTAGCTTGTTTCTTATCAATAGCCGTTTTAATAGGCGATTTAGAAATAAACTCGTCATAGAAAATATAGTCATAATCATCAAAATCAGTACCGCGATATTTAGCAAATGTTGACAAAGCACCTGCAATTCCATATGAACGATTTACTATACGTTCATCGTCTTTTAGTTCAACTTCTTCTATTAAATAAACTTTTTTCTCTTTGGTAATTTCTATATTAGTCCCACAATCTCTATTGATTGCTTTAAAAGTGTTTGATTCTCTAGTTAGAGACATTTCCATTTCATTCTCACTTGTACGTAAATAAATAAACTTTCTATCATTATCAGTTATTAAACCTTTTTGGATTGAATAGGATTTGCCGATTCCTCGACCCCCTATAAACAAATAAAGGAAATAGTCCGTATTTTTGACTATTTCCCAAGCATTGAAATAAAGACTTTTTTCTTTATTCATGTTTTAAATTTTTACTTCTAAAGAATAGAAAGTGTTTCCGCTTTTTGATGTACCACTAGTGATAACTACGTCTACTGTAGTGAAGTCGATTGCATTATCATTACATAAGTCTAATAGTTCTCTAAATGAATTCATTACAGTTTTTGAGTTTGTTCCTAAGATTTCTCCTTGGTCAGTTAAGAAACTGATACAATCCATTTCTTCTACTTCTCCGGTTTCAATTGTAGTGATTGTTGATTTTGTAAAAACATATTCTTTGATTTTGAATACATTGTCAACAAAATTTTTACATCCAATTGAACCATTCGCTTTTGCGATAGCCATTGCTTTCAATGGTGATGCGTTACTGTCTACTACTTTAATTGTTACTTGTTTTTTCATTTTTTCTTACCTCTTTATTTTCTTTCTCACTCACTATTTATACGGACTTGTGACCGTCTATCTCTTTTGGTGTGACGTCGAATTACTTTGATACAAATACATAATACTGTTATTTTTCTTTAATGTTGTGTTTATTCAGTTGTAATTTGTGAGATAGGTTAGTTTAAGAAAGAACCTATTTTTTTTTTGGTCTTTCATATGCTGCTTCGATAATCATGATAACTTCATTGAATGTGTACCATTTATAATATTTATGAATTTTTAGAAAATCATCTAAAGTAAAATTTTTTCGATTTAATTTATTATAAGCGGTTGCTCTACAGCATCCTAAAGCTTCCATGATTTTCTTGATTGTCAACCTGGGCAATTCTTTTTTATATTCTCTAGTCATATTTGAGCCTCCCTAACTAAATTAATTCTAACATTATAGAATTTATTCGTCAATATCTTTTCTTGAATTTTCTAATAGTTTTAATAAAGTGTTGTTTAGCTCCTCGAACTTATTGCTAAATTCTTTTAAAGTGGTATTGTTATACCACATAAAATAAATTAGACACGCAACCGCGACACCGTTATTTACAAATAAATTAACTAACTCTTCCATATTATTCCTCACTTTCTAAACCGTTTAAAATTGATAGCATTACATCAGTCATACCTAATGTATAAGGAGTATCTACTAAAGCTATATTGCTAGCGTTTTCGATTTTGCAACCTTGTACTGTAAGAAAATGTTTTTTATCGTCATTATAGTATACTGTTTTTCTACCACTATCCATAAATTCAGTACCAATTTTAAATTTAGATAATCCACCTTTTTGTTTTAGTTCTTTAGCACCACTTTTTTTATTTAGCCCCGCTACAGTAATACCAATTTTATTACTTTGTTTAAATGCGTACTTTTTAGCACCTAATGTGACAAACTCATCATAGCCTTTTTCTTTATCATACAATCCTAGAAAATATTTATGATTACCCACGTTGACATAATTAATTATATCATTTTGGGTGCACCAATCAATCATTTCTTGATTGATTTGTTCAAAAACATCATCATGTTTACCGACGTATTTAACGCTATCCGTGTCAATGTATACACAATCTAAACCTATCTTATCAATAGCTTTTTGTAAATTTGTTCGACAAATTGCGGTAACAAATAAACCCCATTGGTATGTTAGAAAGTTATTTCTATTGCTATAGTATTCTTCTAAAGTAGAGTTTTCTCCTTTTTCCCATTGATCGTTAAATAAATTTTCTTGACGTATAATGTCAGTTACAATCATGCCGTAAAGCGAATTTAATTTATTTTTAGATTTCATATATTCATATTCTTTACCATCAATTCCTTTTAGTTGAGATTTCAAAGTGAAAAACTCTATTACAGTATTAGTTAGTTCTTTTGGAAGAAAACCTTTATAAGAATAGTAGAAATCTTCTACACGTACATTTTTATCGTCATATTCATATTGATTTATAAATATTTGATAATCATAATTTGTCATAGCTATTTTAATAAAATCAGCTTCCAAAACTCTTCCATTATAACAGTATTCCTTAAATCGACCCTCATATGATGGAGCAATAAATTCGATACATTTAGAATAAGGTATATAAGGAAATGGAATACCTTTTTTTAACTTTACATTTTCAAATGCATAATATGCTATCGTACAATAACGATTATTATAATCATCTAACATATCAAGTGATGTTATTGTCGCTTCATAAAAAGGAGTTATTGGATATAACCCACTTATCATAGCATACGGATATGCGCTTGACATATCATAAGACGATACGTCATAGTTAATAAAGTTTGTTTTATAACGGTTTGAAGCAGTATTACCGCCTCTAAAACTATCCTTGCATAGTTGATAAAGTTTATCATCTAATTTTAAATCTAAAAATTGCTTTCTATTATTTTTATTTTTTCTCATGTTCTTACGGCATTCTCTACGTACATAACCCGTTGAGGTTAATGGAATGGTTATAAGAGTATCCTCTTTTAATAAATAAATAATAGCTTCATATAAACCCATTACATCATTAAAACAGTAGCCTAGTTCGCTCATTGTAAGAATACTTTTAGGAGTAAATACTTTCTTATAATCTAAATCGCCCAGGCCTTTAAAATAATGGGCATTAGGTGTATTTTCAATAAATTTCTTTAAATTCATATTCGATAATAGATAAGAACATCTAAATTCGATATTAAAATCTTTTGATAATGCTTTTAGGGGCTTCCGTTTATCTATTGCAAATACATCCGTAAGCTTAATCCACGAATAGAGAAATTGAAATTCATAAGAAAAGTTATGTACATAACATACTAGCTTATGCATTTCATTATAATTTTTTAATGCCCTGTTCATTTTTCTTAAAAAAGTTAGAAATTCATTCCAACTCCTACCAAAGCATACATATCCATCTATACATACTTGCCAATGATACATAAACCCCTCAAAAGTTCCATCAGTTTTTTCTATTGTTGATGTTTCAATATCGAATGTCATTAGATGACTGATATATTTTTTGGTTGGTTGTATTAAAGGATTTGCTTTTTTAATACGAGTATATGGAAAATCTTCTTGATTATATGCTTTTACAATAGCTTTGCTGCTATTATAATTAACTAAACATCCTATCATTGTTATCAATCCTTATTTTTTTCTTGATTTTAAAGCTTGAATATTTCGTCTAAATTTATCCTTATCAAACTCATGCGTGAAGCGTTTCCATTCACGAATAAACTCTTTATCACTTACACCACTCAATCGTGCACTTTCCCAGTCTTCAATCAAATTTGTAGACCCGTAGCCTTTGTCTTTTGCTTCATTTAAGAATTGACCTCCACCAAGATTTAGAAAAGTTCGAAAATCGTCGACATTTAAACTTTTTGCAACATTTGGAGCGGAGTATTTTAATCTTGTTTGTAACGTTTCTACGGCTTTCTCCAACCCCGTTTGAATTGTTTGTTCTACGTAGCTTACGCTAGTTGTAGATGATGCATATTTTGCATATAAATCAACGTTTAAATCGTAAAGTTCTTCACTTGTTAATTTTTCTAGTTGTCTTTTACTTGTCGTATAACGATTTAACCCCGTTTCGCTTTGTGTTCTTTTATACGCGTATGATTTATTTTCTATTCCCGCTTTTTCTAGTTCTCTATAACGTCGATTTAATGTTTTTGATAGATATCGCGCGTTGTCAATTAGTTCGTTTCTTGTTTGTTCGTCGTATTTAAGTCGACGTAAACCCATGATTTTTTTATCTTGTTCTTTTATCCTTTTTTCTCTTAACTCGTCAACGTATTTTTTAAGTCCTTTATTTAAAGCCATAAAATCACCTCGTATATATTCTAACCTATTAGAAAACTATTGTAAAGTGTCTATTATGCTTATATAATTATAGCATATAGAAAGGAGAATATATTATGAATGTTGATGATTTTATCGCTAAAATTTTAGCGTATGAGAAATTACCTACTATTTATAAGCTTGGAAAGTTTATGAATAGTTACCGTAAAGGTAAAAACGGGAATTATTTGGAGTGTGATTGTAGCGGACTAATTAAAGGTACTTTGTGGGGTTATCCATATAATGGAAAATATGGGAATATTTATCCGGATGTTAACGCTAATACAATTATGTCTAATTATTGTTATAATCAATCTAGTAATTTTAATAATATTTCTAGAGGGGAGTTTGTATGGATGAATGGTCATATTGGAGTGTATGTTGGTAATGGAAAGGTATGTGAGTGTAGCCCAAAATGGGAAAATGGTATTCAAATTACTAATTTAAAGGCTAGAAAATGGGCTAAACATGGATATAGTATGTGGCTTGATTATTCTAGTAATACTAATACTAATAAAACATGGGATATTGAAGCGATCGCAAGAGATGTTTTAAATGGTAAATATGGAAATGGTCATGAGACTAGAAAGAAAATGATTGGTTGTGATGATGCCACGTATCAACAAATTAGAAAAAGAGTAAATGAATTGAGTGAATAAAAAGGATAGTTTTAACTATCCTTTTATTTTTATCCTACCTTTCTTCGAAGTTTTATGTTTACTTGTATATATCGTATTGGCGATTTTACTTGTTCATTTTCTATTGTTTTATCTACAATATCATATTTAGTTGGTTCTAATTCTAACATATCTAATGATATAGTATATATAAAGTTATTGTATCCTAAAAATGAAGTTATTTTATGTCCATTAAATACCAATTGTACTTCTAAACTTTGTTCACGATTAATACTTTCCTCAAATAATTTTTCTAATTCAGTCCATAATATCATAATTTTATCCTACTTTCTTACAATCTAATTTTATCCATCCATATTCAACATTATACTCTATAACTAAAGTGTACCAAAAATTATCATAGAATATTGAGAATAACGTATTCTCTAATGTATTTTCATACATTAAAATACCGTCTTTTGAATAGAATTTAATTCTACCTTTATATCTTCTAAATTGTTTTAATGCTTTCATTAAACTCATTTTTTCATTCCTCCTAAATAATAGATAAATAAATAATTATTGCAATTAATAATACTAGACATAGCATCGCATTAGCGTTTAGAATCATTTATAATTACCTCACAATCAATACAATTTTTCATTTTTCTATTCATCCTTTT